>SL_3KL_010_SEDDRAFT_10003943_pt1 | contig 13462 bp, 11 predicted proteins | sample SodLakKL_010_SED_2_FD_10381 | JGI IMG/M metagenome (IMG submission 10381)
CCTCTGAACCCGCTCACAAGGGAGTAGCCCAGGACCAGGAGGGTGGTGACCCACGAGGCGATGAGGAACGACCCACTCCCCGTCTCGCCAAAGAACTGGGCCACCACCATGGTGTTGCTCCAGATCTCGTTCCAGAGTCGGAAGAGGAGGATGAGGGAGAAGAGCCACACGGCCGCTGATCCGAAGCCGGACCGGATGAAGTGGTGGATGCTACTGAAGCCGGCCTTCCGGAGGTGGTAAAGGACCACTCCGGCCACTGCGAAGGAGAACCAGTAGGTTGCGTAGGCCACTCCCCCAGGGAGGCCGAAGGCCATGCCCAGGTCTGCGGCGTTCTGCACGCTCTTGGCGAAGATCCAGCTGATGAGGAGGGTGGCCACCAGGGTGGCAAACCCGATCTCCCTCCCTGCCGTGTCCTTCCCTCGGAAGAAGTGGTCCTCTCGCCGGCCAGGCGAGGTGGGTCGGGGGCGGGTCATCACCCAGGTCAACAGCCCTCCCAGGAATCCCAGAAGGATGAGCCAGTTGAAGAAGTTCATGGGGCCTGTGACGGGCTACTGGCGCCTGAGGGTGGAGTCGAGCCCGAGGGAGAAGCGGAGATTGTAGACGGCGCCGTGTCGGTCTCCACTCTCCGGGCTCCGGAGGGGCGCGTTGATGGTGATGTGGTCAGCCGCTTCCCCCCGGGCGCTCACTGGAAGACGGTTGCATTCCATGGGGAAGGGCAGGTCCAGCCCCGGACCCAGGATGGCTGTGGGGAGGATCCTGGATCCGGATGGCCCCGTCCCCGGAAATCGTAGGACCACAGCGCTTGCGGACGAGGTGGATGGAGCTGGCGTGTTCAGGTGGTCCGAGGGACTGTGTCACAAGCCGACCCGCTCCACGTCCGGTTCTCCCATCGCCAAAGGCGACGAGGTTTCGATCCCTGGAGGTAGCGACAAGGTTTGCTCCCCTCCTCGTGGCGAAGGGGTTTCCATTCTTGGGGTAGGCTCGAAAACCGTGTCCCCCCTCAGCGGTGCTCCGGGTTCGGGTGATCGAAGTGACAGCCTGCGTCCCAGGCGGAGCGCTGATTCCCATGCGCGGGGATCCCGCCCTGGTCCCGGAGCATTCTCGCGGCGTGTAGGAGATTCCATGTCATGAACGTGGTGTTCCGCTGCGTGAACTCGTTCTTCGGTCCCCCCGACCCTTCGTCCAGGTAGGATGGGCCCGGTCCGGCCTCGCCGATCCAACCTGCATCCGCCTGCGGCGGGACTGTGTACCCGAGGTGCTGGAGCGCGTAGAGGATCCCCATCGCACAGTGCTTGATCCCATCCTCGTTGCCGGTGACCAGGCACCCCCCGACCCGCCCGTAATAGGCGTACTGACCTCGGTCGTTGAGCTGCGCCGAGTTGCCGTACAGGCGCTCGATGACCCGCTGGCAGACCGAGGACTTCTCGCCGAGCCAGATCGGAGTACCGAGCACCAGGATGTCGGCGGCCATGACCTTCTCGAAAAGGTCGGGCCATGGGTCTGTCCCCCACCCGTGTGCGGTCATGTCCGGGTAGACGCCGGGAGGCAGGTGGAGATCCACGGGTCGGGTCACCTCCACCGTGACTCCATTCGCCTCCAGGATCGCCCTCGACACGTCAATGAGCCCCCGTGTGTGGGAGGTCTCCGGGGACCGCTTGAGCGTGCAGTTGAGAAAGAGGGCGGACAGGCCGGAGAAATCCCAATCGTGGGACTCGCAGTCGGCCTTCTGGCGAGGTGACAGGGTCATAGGAGGTGCTCCTCTGGGTGTGGGGGGGAACCCGTGGGTGTGGGGGGAACCCGCTCTGGCAAGCCGGGCTGTCCTTCGAACGCCCCACACCTCTCGGAGGTTCCCGGCCGGAGCGGCACGGCCCTGATGTGCGGCGCACGAGCTCCACCTGAGAACACCCCCAAGGTCCGCGACGTGAAGGCGGCGATCCCGAGACGAGCTTCGATCATGGAGCGGGCGCCGGAGGCCTCGCGGTTGACTCCCCAGTGAGGGCGCGAGGGCCCGGCAGATTCCTGGACCGCGAGTCCCGGTCCAGGCCCGGATGGCCAACCTACGTCTGGTTCGCTTCCACAGCGATCTCGATGTCCACGTTGCCACCGACGACCGGGGTAGCGGCCCAACTTCCGACCCCCACGCCAAAGTCCTGCCGACGGATTCGGAAATCGACAGAGCTGTTGGCAGGACTGGCTGCGTCGTACTCGAGGTCGATGTCGAAGTCCGAGAAGGTGCCGGAGACGGGGGTGAAGAAGTGATTCACCTTGAAATTGATCTCGCTGTGCACCTCGTCGACGTTCCACGTTTCCGCGGTGACGGCCGGCGTGGCGGCCAGTGTGACGGCATCGAGGAAGGCGGGAGCGATGCGGCTCATGGCGAACATGGACTGACTCCTTCGTAGGTGAGGTCGGGATGGGTTCTCGGTCGAGCGAACCCATGATTCACAGGAGGGAAGACCTGCCACCTCTGTCCGGTTGCCGACCGTCGTTCAGATCCATGTGCCCGAAGCTCGATCAGGAGATGGGTGGATCGGTGCTCTCCTGCCGGTCCTCGCGGCCGTGGCTTCGTAGACCCACGCCCCGTGGTCCACGGCGGTGAGCACCGGAAAAAAGTCGGAAGCGCTCAGTCCGACCTGGTCGAGGCGCTGGGCGTCCAGCCAACCCTCGGAAGCGACGCCGAGGGCCCCGAGGATCGTCTGCTGAAGGAAGAAGCCGAGCTCGCTCCCGGAGGGGTCCATCGGCTCAGCCCATCGGTGGACCCCTCCCCGGCCTAAAGCGCTTCGAGCAGGAGGTGTATATGATTTACGATATAGAAGAGAAGGAGAGGTATACTGAAAACGATATAGTCTTTGCCGCTGCGACCGACCGTCGCACTTCGGGTTGAGGCGGCACTATGCCGCAACGGTTGTGGCCTCCCGCGGAAGTAGCCCTCCGACGAGCCCCTCTCCCGAGGGCCCTATCGCCGGCTCTGGATTGCCGGAACCCCCGTCCATGGGGGTCGTGGGCCCGGCGTTCGCCGCCCTAGGGCGACGACGCGCTCGCCAGTTCGTCTTCCTCCTCGCCACTGATCCGGGCGCGGATACCGGCCGTCCGGGCCCGGGCCCACTCGGTCAGGGTCTCGACCTTCAGATAGATCACGGGAATCAGGAAGAGGGTGAACACGGCGGCCACCGCCGCACCCCCGATGGTCACCACCGCCATGGGCACCCGGAAGGCCGCTCCGGCTCCGGTGCCCAACGCCTGGGGCAGGAGAACCACCGCGATGGCTACGTTGCTCATCACGATGGGACGAAGGCGGACCGGGCCGGCCTCCAGAAGTGCTTCCACCGCGCTCTGGCCCTTGGCCCGAAGTTGTCCCGCGTAGTCCAGGATCAGGATGGCGTTGTTCACCACGATCCCCACCAGCAGAAGGGCCCGGAGGATCTCGCCCAGCGCGTCTTCGAAGTCCTCGAACTCTCCCCCGATCTGCCACTCGTACCCCGGAGGCAGCGACTCCTGCGAGAGGCGCTCCTCCACATCGGCTACCCTTTCCGTGAGATTTCCGGCGGCGATATCGGCCTCCACGTTGTAGGCGCGCTGCCGGTTCTCCCTTCGGATGGCGGGCACCGTCTCCTCGAGCTCCAGGCTCCCCAGGGAGGCCAGGGGGACCCGCCCGCCCTCCACCGGAACCTGCAGGTTGTCGAACTGGTCGGTGCGCCGTCGCTCTGCCTCGGGGAACCGCACCCGGATGTCGATTTCATCCCCCGCCTCCCGATAGACGCCGGCCACCTCACCCTCCACCGCCGCCCGGACCAGGTTGCCCACCTCGCCCAGGGTCAGACCCAGGTCTCCCATGGTGGGCCGGTCAGGTCTAAACACGAACTCGGGGCGGGCGAGCTCGATGGTGTTCCGGACATCGGTGAGTCCACTCACCTCCCGAACCCAGTCGGTGATCTGCTCGGTGACCTCCTCCAGGTCGTCGGCGGGTCCGGTCACCTGCACCAGGATGTCGGCCCCAGCCTGGGGCCCGCCCCCCCCCGCCCCCCAGCTGCACGGTCACGTCGGCGTCCGGGACCTGGGCCATGAGGGGGCGCACCTCGGCCATCATCTCCTGCGTGGTCCGGTCCCGATCGTCCGTGAGGGTGACGAGGTTCTCGGCCCGGATGAACTCCACGATCTGTCCCAGCGTCACCTCGTAGGCATCGAGGCGATCCGGGTGAACCTGGACCTCCACCTCCCGGACCCGTCCCCCCACCACACTGATGTCGGCCACCCCGTCGACCCTGGAGAGCCGTTCCCGGATCTCGTCGTCGGCGAGGTCGAAGAGGAGATCCGCTCCCTGGGGACCGGAGAGGGCCACGTTCAGGATGGGGAAGGCATCGATGTCGAACTTCTGGACCACCGGGGGCTCCGCATCATCGGGGAGCATGCCCCGGATCGCGTCCACCTGGTCTTTCACGTCGATGGCGGCCAGATCCGGATCCACATCCAGATCGAACTGCATCACCACGATGGAGACGTTCTCCCTGGAGAAGGAGGTGAGTTCATCGAGGTTCGCGATGTTGGACACCGCATCCTCGATGGGCTCGGTGACCTGGACCTCCACCTCCTCGGGTCCGGCCCCTGGATACGCGGTGGTGACGCTGACTACCGGGAATTCGACGTCAGGATACAGGTCGACTCGGAGCTGGGTGAACGAAAAGAAGCCCAGCACCACGAAGATGACCACGAGCATCGTGGCGAGGACGGGCCTCTGGACCGCCAGTCGCGGAAGGAATCGGAAGATCATCAGTCGACCACCTGCACGCGGGCGCCATCGGAAAGGAGCGACGCGCCCTCCACGACCACGGCCTCGCCGGCGTCGAGCCCACTCACGATCTCCACCATCTCCTCATTTCGCAGTCCGACCTCCACCTCACGGAACTCCGCCTCATCGCCGGAGACCACCCAGACCGCTCCGGCCCGGAGCGCCTGACGGGGCACCCGAACCACGTCCTCTGCCGCGGCCACCAGAATCCCAACGGTCACCAGGGCGCCCGGGCGAAGCGACGAGGACCCGGGAAAGCGGGCCTCCACCTCGACGAGTCGGGTGACCGCGCTCGCCTGGATGGCGATCCGGTCCAGCTCGCCGGTAGCGTCATAGGCGGCGACACGGGCGCTCATTCCCCGCTCCAGCTCCCGGGCCTGTCCCTCGCTGATCCGAAGGGGGACCCGGTAGGCCGAATCGTCCACGACCCGGACCAGGGGATCCCCCGGTTGGGGAAAGCTCCCCACTCGGGCTGGGACCTCGGAGATCACGCCTGAGATCGGAGCGATTCCTCCCTGTACTTCGGCCGCCGACTCCAGATCGGCTTCGGCGAGCTCGAGCTGGGTGTTGGCATCATCCCAGTCCTGATCGGAACGGGCCCCGGCCTCCCAGAGTGGCCGGAGGCGCTCCACGGCCCGGTCGGCCTGCTGGACACCTGCCTGGGCCTGGCGAATCCTGGCGTCGGAGCCCTGGCCGGCCTGGCGGACGAGGGTCTGGCCCATCGTGACGCGGTCGCCCACGTCAGCCCGGATTTCCCGGATCTCGTCGTCGCTCCGGGCCCGGAGAACCGCCTCCCGCTCGCCTGTGACCGTGTCCGAGAACTGGCGCCAGCTCTCCAGGTCTCCCCGGTCGGCCTGCTCCACGGTGGTCCTGCGCGCGGTCACTTGGCTCAGCGCCGCGTCAAAGTCCCCGACCGCACCGTCAAACTCCAGAAGGAGGCCGTCCTCCGCCTGCTGCCGTTCGAGCTCCGACTGCCGGACCTCTGAGCGGGCCTGCTCCACCTCGGCCGCGGTACGGAAGCCGTTGAAGATGGGCACGGAGATCTGCACTCCCACATTCCAATCCTCTCGCCAGTCACTGTCTGGGAAGACGGTCCGGGGGAAGGACTGATATCCGACCTCGGCGAAGGCCGAGGCCGTGGGCCGGTAGCCGGAACGAGCCAGACGGACCTGGTCCTCCCCGATGCGGATCTGTGCCTCGGCGGCCTGGAGGGAGGGACGGTCCAGCACCGCAGCCTCCAGGGCTCTCCGGTCCACGTCCCGCAGCTCGGCCTCCAGGGCCGTGGTGAGCTCGAGCTCGCTGCGAAGGAGCGCCCGAACCCGCTCGGCGATGTCCAGGCCGATGCTCACCTGCCCGGCGGCGTAGAGCGTCTGGCTCACGGAGAGGGTGGCGATCCACGTGTTCGGGCGACCGAAGGGGAGGTCGGCAAAGGGGTCCTCACCCTCGTCCATCCCGTTTCCGTTGCCGGGGGGCAGCGTCCCAGCATCGCTGAGGGCGTCGAGGATGCTGCGGATCTGCCGGGTGTCGGTCAGGTTCCCCGAGACCTGTGGGAGGGCTCCCGAGCGCACCTGCGTGATCTCCTCCTCGGCCTGGGCGATCTGCTCCCGGACCAGAGCCACCTCTTCGCCGAACTCGAGGGCCCGCTCGACCGCCTCGTCGAGGGAGAGCGAGGTGGACTCTCCGCGCATGGCGGCAGGGGCGCCCTCCGTACCCTCAGAAGAACTCTGTGCCGCCAACTCGCCCGGAGCGGTGTAGAGCGCCACGGCCAGGAGTCCCACGACCGAGGCCATGAGAAGCTGGTCCAGTCTCGCTTTCTAGCCAAGGATCCCAAGGTCCGCGCTTCCATTCCTCATGACTGTTCTCCCATCTCCGCGCCCCGCCCCATACCTCGTGCGGACCGTTCGTCCTCCGAGGAATGAACGCCCGCGCGACTCTCGACCTCCTCCTGCTCTCGCTGGGCCCACCGCACCGTGACCTCCTTCAGTTCGACCAGGAGAAAACTGTGGAAGTCGTGGAGTCGTCGGATCCGGCTTCGGGCCAGCTTCATCTCCGGCGGGAGCTCTTCGAGGGCGTCAGCCAGGATCTCCACCAGGCTTTCCATTCGCCCCCTCGCGGAGTCGAGACTTCGCAGGGCCAGGTCCGGATCCGCGCGATAGTAGTCCCGCCGGTCGCCCGGGAAGGCCCGTCGTTCCGCCAGACCAGCCCCTTCCAGAAGGCGGCAGTTGGTCGAAGCCGACGCCTTGCTGACCTGCAGCTCGGTCGCCAGTTCCTCCAGAGAGGCCGGGTCTTCCTCGAGGAGGAGGAGGCCCATCACCCGGTCCGCAATCCGGGGAAGCCCGTCCTCCTCGAACTGGAAGCCCATCCGTTCGATGAACGTCGCTACGCTGGCGTACATGATGACCGGGAAGGGGGAAAGGTCGCTGATGGCTGATGCTTGCCGTATGTTTGATACATTCAGTATGCACTGAATAGTGCAATCTTTAAGGGGCCTGCGAGGCCAGGGCGCCCCCCGTCCCCTCTCTGAATTCAAGAACTCCCCTGACCGAGCCCCGCGAGGCATCGCAGCTTCGCGTTCATTCCCATGTTTCGAGTAGCGCCAGGAATGCGGTCTCGGCCTTCCGCAGCTCGCGCACCGGTTCGGGATCCACCCGAGCCAGGAGGTCCGGGTGGCTACCATCCAGGCAGGCCTCCACGAGCATGGGGTGGACGTAGAATTCTCGGCACACGGCGACGGTATTGTTCAGCGTTCCCGAGACGACATCCAGGACCTGCTGCAGAGCCTCCCTTCGCTCGTCCTCCGAGTCGGGCGCCGGGAGGCGTTCTAGCGCCTCAAGCGCCTGGATGCTTCCCACCCAGGTACGGAAGTCCCGGGCGGTGAAGTCGTCGCGACCCGCGGCCCGGATGTACTCGTTCACGTCGGACGCGTCGATGAGGTGCCGGTCGCCGTCCTCGTCCAGGTACTGGAACAGCTCATAACCCGGCACTTCGAGGCAAGACTGCAGGATCGTGGCGAGGCGGGTGTCACCGAGTCCCACTTCCTGGGCCTGGCCGCCCTTCCCGCGAAAACGGAGGAGAGCCCCGTCGTCCACGAAGCTCACGTGCTTGCGGCGGAGCGTCGTGAGACCGTAGGAGCCGCTGGTGCGACGGGACTTCTCAGCGCCGATCCGTATGCCGGTCAGGTCGAGGAGTCGCACGAGCACTGCCAACACCTTCTCCCGAGGCATACCTCCGCGCCTGAGGTCGCGGCGAACCCGCCGGCGGATTCGCGGGAGCACGCGCCCGAACGCGCTCATCCGACCGAACTTGTTCCGGGCCGACTGCTCGATCCACTTTGGGTGATACCGGTACTGCTTGCGGCCTTCGGAGTCCCGGCCGGTCGCCTGGATGTGGCCATCCGGGTCGGGGCTGATCCAGACCTCGGTCCACGCCGGGGGAATGGCCAGAGCAGCCAGTCGTTCCCGCTGATCCGGTTCCTGGATGAGTCTCCCGGAGGGGGTGTGGTAGCTGAACCCCCGGCCCCTTCGGATGCGCCGAATCCCGGGGTCCTCATCGGAAACATGAACCAGGCCTGCCGAGCGCGCGACCTGCTGGGGGGTCGGGGACGCGCTCATGGAAGAGCATTCCCGCGGTCGGGCGTCGGTTGCCTGACGGACGGATTCGGGCTCATCGGCAGGCTCCCGTGAAAGACTTGCAGGGTGGCGGAAAATCTGGCCGGGTCCCGCCCTCCGGTAGGCTGGTCGGGTCCCCGGCTCTGACCCGATGGCCAGGAGTGCAATCGCCGTGCCTTCATGGATTGAAAATCGACCCCATCCCCGGCATGGGGATTGCACTTCGACTCACCTCTCGGGGGCTGCGTGAAACCGGTCGCCGGCACTCGCACCATCATACAGGAGCACCAATGGACACCTGCGAAACCTGCGGAAACGAATACGACCGGAGCTTCGACGTCGTAATGGCGGGGGTGACCCACACCTTCGACAGCTTCGAGTGCGCCATCCATGCCCTTGCGCCGGAATGTGCACACTGTGGATGTCGGGTCCTGGGCCATGGCACGGAGGACGATTCGGGAAAGATCTTCTGCTGCAGCCACTGTGCGGACGCGAAGGACCGGGACCACTGACGTCCGGGGCTGCTTGCCACGAAGGGGCCCGGTGCACTCGTTAACCCGGCCAGTCGGCGGGCTACCGCGTAGCCGTGCTCCCTGAAATGGCCAGGATCTCACCCGTGCAGAAGCGGGAGTCGGCCGACGGAAACGACGAACTGTAGAGCGAAGAGGGTCATCAGCGCGACGACACCCTCTAGAAGGGGCGGGTTCGCCATCACCATCGTCGACGCGATGACCGAGCCCACCACGATCGTGATGGCGAAGTCGAAACTCGACATCTTCGAGAAACTCCGAGCCCATTGATTCGGGTGAGGGCGAGGATCGTCATATAGAGCGCCACCGCTGAGGCCGCGACCATGAGGAGGTCGGGGAGTGGTGCCGTCATCCACACGTCGGGGTTCATGGTCCCAAACCTTGATGGTCGCGTTCGTGCAGGTCTTACAGGAACACAACGGGTCTGGGACGCTCTCCGGCCCCCTGGCATATGCGCCCAACCCTACCCAGGGACTCCCCTGATGTCCCTTGCTGCTCAGCGCCGGTTCGCCGAACGGGTGAGCGCTTCACCCCGGCACCCAGGCGCTGTGAGGACGCGCCGTCGCCCTCAGCCCAGGGCGCGGCGGAGATCCTCCACGAGGTCCTGGGGGTTCTCGATCCCGGCCGAGTAGCGGATCAGGGTCTCGGGAATCCCCACCTCAGCCCGCTCTTCCGCGCTCATCTCCACATGGCTGGTCGTGGCCGGCGGACCCACCAGGGTGGCCACGGACCCCAGCGACGCAGCCCGGTGAGCCAGGGTCAGCGACCCGAGCACCCGGTTCATCTCGTCCATCCCGCCGGGGAGAGAGAAACTCAGGACGCCCCCGAAGCCTGTCATCTGTCGGGAGGCGATCTCGTGGCCCGGGTGATCGGAGAGGCCCGGATAGAAGACCCGGTCCACCCGGGGGTGGGAGGCGAGGAATTCGGCGACGGCTTGAGCGTTGCTGTTGTGCCGCTGGACCCGGAGCTCCAGGGTCCGGAGCCCCCGGGCGAGGAGGAAGGCGGACATGGGGTCCAGGGAGGCGCCGTTGATCTCCCGGAAGTGGAAGACCTGGTCCACCAGCTCCCGGGCCCCCACCAGCACGCCGCCCATGGCGTCAGAGTGACCTCCCAGGAACTTGGTGGCGCTGTGGAGGACCAGGTCGGCGCCCAACTCGAGGGGTCTCTGGTTGATGGGCGTGGCGAACGTGTTGTCCACGACGACGAGCGCACCCACCTTCCGCGCCGCTCGGGCCAGCCGGGCCAGATCCAGGATCTTCAGGGTGGGGTTCGTGGGACTCTCGAGGTAGACCAGTCGGCATCCGTGGGCGATCTCCGCCTCCAGCGCCTCGTGGTCCTCGGTGGGGCAGAGCGTCGCCTCGACTCCGACCCGGGGAAGGAAGTCCGTGAAGAGCTTGGTGGTCCCCCCGTAGGAGTCGCGGATGCTCACCACCCGGTCTCCCGGAGCCAGGAAGGTGCGCAGCGTGTTGCTCACCGCGGCCATTCCGGTGGCGAAGCTGGTGGCCGCCGGGGCGCCCTCCAGGACCCGAACCTTGTCCTCGAAGAGCTCCACCGTGGGGTTCCGGTTCCGGGAGTAGATGTACCCCGGGCCCTCTCCGGTGCCTGCGGCGCGCCAGCGCTCCATGTCCTCGTATGCGAAGGTGACCCCCTGAAAGAGAGGTGCCACGGTGGCCCCCTCGGCTGAGTCGTGGGGCTCTCCTCCCCACACTGCTCGGGTAGAAAAGCCCTGTTCGTTGAGGTCGTCCGATCCGGTAGGGTTCATCGTCTGATTCAGTCCTGGTAGTGGAGAAGGGGGTAAGGAGCGAGGTCCAACCTTGTCCCTGGTTTCCATCCCGTGACGAAGGTCAGGGGAGGAGGGTTCCTCTGAGGTCCGAATAGGAGCCGTGGCGCCGGGGATACCGGTCCAGCCCCGGACGGTAGCAATGGATGCGCTCCGACCCCCCGCGCAGGGACGAGGGTCCGCTTTCAGTGCGCCAGGTGGCCCCCTCCGGCACCGGTTCCTGGGGCATGGCGATGCCGAATCGATCCTTCACCTGGGCCTCCACCACCTCCACCAGCGCCTCCGTCAGCGTGAGAGCTTCGTGGAGCCATCGGTCCGTCTGTTCGGTCAGATAGTCCCGGGCGGCCGACGGGCCCTGGGAGTTACGGCGTCGCTCAGCCTCGGCCCTCAACGCCGGAAGCTCCGCCATCCGCCGGGCCTCCAGGGCCTCCAGCTCCGCCGTAACCGCAGGCAGGAATTCCTCTGGATGGCCGCACATGTGGTAGAGGAGCCTCCGGTGCACTCGGTAGGCGCTTCGGGTGGCCTCCAGGGAGGCGAAGCCGGGATCCAGAAAGGTGGCATCTGCGTCCTTCGTCATGTACCGGTGCTGCTTGTACTCCGGCGGCACATCATCCACTTCCACGAAGAGGGGCGTCATGGGGGTTGCGGCCGAGGGGGCCACCGCCGTCCACAGGACCCCCGGGTCGCCGGCATCTTCCCGGGTGAGGTGCGCGACCTGCCCGTACCCCGCCCGATCCCCCGACCAGCGCGGATCCCGCACCAGCGCCATCATGTCCGCCAGGGACACCGGGGTCAGCCCCAGAAGCTCTTCCTCACGGTCCGGAGGATACTGAAACACGGCGTCGTCGTCTCCGGGCAGGCTCGGAAAGGGCTGCCCGTAGACCTGCTGCAGATCCATGGAGCCGGAGGCGTCCGGCTCGAACCAGTCCTGCTCCTGGGCGAATCGAACGAGATGAGGCGATCCCATGAAGTCCGGATCCTCCTCGAAGCCCACCGGGAAGTCGCGGATGAAGCCCGGATACAGGACCCGCACCTGGTCCGGCCCCAGACGCTCCGCCGCCCAAAGCCCCTGCCCCCCAGCGAAGGTGAGGACCACCCATCCCTCCTCGGCATCGGCGAAGAGGAAGGAGTTCCCGCCGTAGGTGGCATAGCCGTGAGCCTCCACCAGGTCACCCACGATCCGGACCGCCTCCCGGGCCGAGCGGGCCCGTTCCATGACGGCCCGGGCCAGGTCGCTGTAGCTCAGGCCACGCTGGGGATCCGGGGTCATCTCCCTGAGTTCTGCCCGGGAAGGACTCCAGACCGTGCGCGCGGCCACTCCATGCTCGTTCAGCCCACCGTTGGTGAGCGGGGGCGGGAAGCCGGCGAACTCCGAGTAGTTGCTGGTAATGAAGCGGGCCGTTCGGCTCACCTGGGGGATCCGCGTTCGCTCCCCCGGATACCGGGCGCTCTCCGTCACGCCCACCTCGACCATGGTGCCTTCGGGGAAGTCCCGTCCGGGGGTGATCTCCAGCCAGTGGCTGGACGGTTCGTGGCCGAACCCCCCGAGGAGCACGCTCCCATCGCCGGTCAGGTTCCTTCCCACATAGAAGGCGATGCTCTTGTCCGGATGGCCGGCCTCCAGGTTCTCCGGCCTGATGTCGACCTGGACCGGTCCCATGGAGAGGCCATGGGGGGTCCCCTCCACCCCTTCTTCGGAAGAGGCCACCGCCCGGAATCCGTCCCCGGGGCGGAGGTGCACCGTGTGGCTCGCGCTGCGGATCCGGACCGGATCGCTCCCCTCCACCCCCATCCGGTAGAGAAGGTGAAGGAGGGTCCAGCGGCCGAAGAGGTCGTCGGGATCTTCAGAGCCCCTCTCCCAATGGGCACTCGACGCGCTCTGCAGGTCGGAGACCGGCTCCTTGCCGGACCCGGCGGTCACCTCCCGGCTTTCCAGATCCAGGGTGTCACCGGCACCCATGAGTTCGATCCGAAGCCCCTGGACATCCGCCGGACTGCCGCTTCCCGCGACCGCCCCGGCAGCATCTACCAGGAGGACCCCGGAGGCCCCCACCACCCACGCCCTCCCTTCCTCCACCACCAGGGCTGTGTTCTCGTCCACTCCGACGCCGAGTCGGCCCTGCGGATCGGAGAGGGTGGCCACGATGAGGCGGCCGATCCGTCCCCGGGCCAGGAAGTGCTGGTCGACGAGGAGCTCCGGGAGGAACTCGAGGCCCCTGTCCAGACGCACGCCTCCCTCCGATCCGACTCCCTCCTGGAACGCCCCCTCCGAATCGCCCCCCGCGATCATGGGATCCGACATCATGGCGGCGCCGGCCGAGGTTCCCGAGACCACCGCTCCCTGCCGGAACCGCTCCATGACGGCCTCGTAGGCGGGGGTGGACTCCCCCTCCGGCCGGAAGGTCTCCGCGATCCTGGACTGGGACCCACCGGTGAAGAAGAATCCGCCGCACTCCCGAAGTTCCTCGGCCACGACCGGATCCAGCGCACGCTCCGGCTCCTCGGAGCCGAGAAGCACGCCCCGGGCCGCCTCCCCTCCGCCCCAGCGCCTGAAGGACTCCACGGCCGAGTCCATGGAGCGCTGGGGATCGGCTCCAGCGGTGGGGATTACGCAGATCGGCCCGGTCCCCTCCCGCCCCTCCAGGACGGTCTGGTATACGGCTTCGTTCTCTCCGGAGAGGGCGCCCCCGATACTCACTACGCGGCCGGTCCGCTCAGAGGCGGGATCGGTGGCGAGGGCGGTGCCGGCCGCGGGCTC
>SL_3KL_010_SEDDRAFT_10003944_pt1 | contig 13461 bp, 12 predicted proteins | sample SodLakKL_010_SED_2_FD_10381 | JGI IMG/M metagenome (IMG submission 10381)
GAATTCGCCGATCGGGTCACCGCCCGCTTCGTACCGGTGGTGATTGTCATCGCCCTGGGCAGTTTTGCCGCCTGGTTCCTGTTTGCCGATCAGCTGCGCCCGATCCTGGACTGGGGGGCGGCCTTCCTGCCCTGGGTGGACCCCACCGCCGGGCCGACGATCCTGGCGCTACTGGCCGCCATTGCCGTGCTGGTCATTGCCTGTCCGTGTGCCCTTGGTCTGGCAACGCCCACCGCACTGATGGTCGGCTCCGGCTTAGGCGCTGAACGCGGCGTGCTGATCCGCTCCGGCGAGGCCATCCAGACGCTCAAGGACATCAGGATGGTGGTGCTCGACAAGACCGGCACCATCACCAAGGGCGAGCCTGAACTGACCGATGTGGCCGCCGCCGAGGGGCTCGATGAGAACGAGGTGCTGGCACTGGCGGCTGCAGTGGAAAACGCTTCCGAACACCCGCTCGCCCAGGCCATCGTCAAGGGGGCCAAAAATCGTGAAGTCGACATCGGCGATGTCGAGTCCTTCAAGTCCGTCACCGCCCGCGGCGTACAGGGCAAGGTCGACGGTCACGATATCCTGATCGGCAATCACCGGCTGCTGGACGAATCCGGCATCAAGGGTCTAGAAGCGCTCAACGAGGCGCTCACCCGGCTGGAAGAAAAGGGCCGCACGGCCGTACTGGTGGCGAGAGACGGCGAGGCCATCGGCATCGTCGCCGTGGCCGACGCCATCAAGTCCGATTCAAAAGACGCGATTCGTGCCATGCATGACATGGGCCTGACCGTGGCCATGGTCACCGGCGACAACGAACGCGCTGCCAGGGCGGTGGCCGAGGAAGTCGGCATCGATGAAGTGCTCGCCGGCGTACTGCCCGAAGGCAAGGTCGACGAGATCCGCAAGCTGCAGGAGCGCTACGGCAACCACGTGGCCATGGTCGGCGACGGCATCAACGACGCCCCCGCGCTGAAGCAGGCCAATGTCGGCATCGCCATCGGTGCCGGCGCTGATGTCGCCATCGAGGCGGCCGATGTCACCCTGGTCTCCGGTGAACTGACCAAGGTGGTCGAGGCCATCCGGCTTTCCAAAGCGACATTCTCGAAGATTGTCCAGAACCTGTACTGGGCCTTCGGCTACAACGTCGCTGCCATCCCGATCGCGGCCATCGGCCTGCTGCACCCGATGATCGGCGTGATCGCCATGACCGCCAGTTCCCTCTCAGTGATCGGTAGTTCGATGTTGTTGAAACGGACCCGTCTCAATCTGGTGCCGTGAGGATTGTCACCGTCTCAGCGCAAACGCTCCACCGGCAGCCCCCCACTGCCGATCGAATTCATGGCGGCCTACACGTCCCTTGATGGTCACGATCCAGGTGAAAAGACCGTACGTGAGAAAATCACTAGGGCTTATTATGTCGCCGGGCTTGGTTGGAATAGGCTCGCCGGAAGCATCACGAGGCTTAGTGCCAGTCGACCTGTGCCGGGATAACCTGTCGATCAGGGCCACAAGCGTTTCACGATGGCAACCATTGTGCGCAGGAACAGCAGCAGCCATGGCGCGAACACCTGCAACAGTGTGTAGCTCAACCACCAGACGCCCCGAGGTTCTTCGGCACCAGACAACTCCAGACTCCCGGTCAGCCATACCGACAGCGGATACCAGATGATCGCCAGAACCAGGAATAACCATGCCGGCCAGACCAGCCAGTTGATCGAGCGGCAGGCGATGACGGTCAACGCAGACAGCGTGATCAATGCAGCCCAGGCAGCCCAGTTTCCCGCCGGCACCCGCAAGATCGGCTGATTGACCCACTCGCTGCCTGAAACCAGAAAAATCACGCTGCCCAGCAAGAGTGCGAGCAGCCCGCCAGTGAGATAGAGCGTCCATCGCGATGGCGTTCCGATCTCTGCTGAATATTTCATTGCACGATACGCGGAATTGAAACCGAGGCGCAGCATAGCGCGTGGCCGGCATGGCCGGCAAACCCGGTCATGGCAATCGGGCTGCACAGGTCCTATACTGGAAACGGATCGCCAATTACAGAGGAGAATCAAGGCATGCTGCGTTCCGTGGATCTCGGCGACTACATGCACACCAACCCAATCAAGGTACATGTAGACGACAGTCTCTTCCACGCCATGGATGTGATTACCCGCAACCATGTTTCCGGGGCCTGCGTGGTCGATGACGAAGGCAACCTGGCCGGGGTGCTCTCCGAAACCGACTGCCTGCGCGCAGTAGTCTCGGCGACCTACAACAATACTGCCGATGTCGGCAAGGTACGCGATTTCATGACCGCGGAGGTTCAGTCATGCCGACTGCACGACAACATTGTCGATGTCGCCATGGACATGATCGCCAAGGGGCATCGCCGCCGTCCAGTCGTGGAAAACGGCAAACTGATCGGCCAGTTGACCTGTCGTCAGATCCTGCGGGTCGTTTCGGACTTCAACAGCCGAAGCGGAAGCTGACACTCTTCGGTTGTAGCGGGCTCCACCGTCACACGATCAGGCATCCAGCCCCAGATCGAGACAAACGGCAGAGTGCGTGATGGCGCCGACCGAAATCACATCGACACCGGTTTGGGCAATGGCCCGAACCGTGTCCAGATTCACCCCGCCTGACGCCTCCAGAACGACCCCCTTGCCACGGGCGCGCTCGACGGCCGTCTTGAGCGCGTCCAGCGAGAAGTTGTCCAGCAGCACGTTTTCAGCCCCCGCTTCCAGGGCTGCATCGAACTGCTCCAGGCGATCGACCTCGACGGCAATTCTGGTCATGTGACCGGCAAAACGTCGCGCCTTCTCCACCGCCGGGCCGACACCACCGCACACGGCGACATGGTTGTCCTTGATCAGGATGGCATCGTCCAGACCGAAGCGATGGCGGGCTCCCCCTCCGGCAACCACCGCGGCCAGCTCCAGTGCACGCAGACCCGGTGTCGTCTTGCGCGTGTGCGCAATCCTCGCACCCGTGCCGTTCACGGCATCGACGTAAGCTCGCGTCAGGGTCGCGATTCCGCTCAAACGACCCAGAAAGTTCAACACCGTACGCTCGGCGGTCAGGATGGCGCGGGCCGGCCCTTGAACGGAGGCGATGATGCTGCCCGGTTCCAGCCGGTCTCCTTCACGCAGGCGCCATGCCACATCCAGGCCTTCGTCCACCAGTGAAAAAGTGGTCGTGGCGGCGACTGTTCCGGCGAGAACTCCCGCCGCGCGCGAGCGCAGTTCAAAAGAGGACTCTGCAGTCGCCGGTATGGTCGCCAGGCTGGTCACGTCACCTCGACCACCTAGATCCTCGGCCAGGGCCCGCCTGACGGCTTCTTCGACAAGGCTGTGCGGGATGTCATCACTCATCGTTTCGTTCCGTAATGTCGTCGGGAAGTTCATGCCGCTCAGGCGGCGACAAACTCCGCCGGCCTTTCAGGTCGCGAGGTATCGAAGGCCGGGGGGCGCCCGGTCGACGGCAGCTCGAGCATGGCTTGCAGGCTTTGCCGCGCTCGGCGCGCGGTCTCCTCGTCGACCTCGATCTCATGTTTCATCTCGCGCAGCGCGTCGTAGATGCCCCTGAGTGTAATCCGCTTCATGTGCGGGCACAGGTTGCAGGGCCGGATGAAGCGCGTGGCCGGATTGAGCGCGGCGACGTTGTCGCTCATGGAGCACTCGGTGATCAAAATGGCCTTGGACGGCCGGTGTTCGGCAACGAAACCCGCCATGGCGCCGGTCGATCCGGAAAAATCGGAAACGCGCAAAACCTCTGGAGGGCATTCCGGGTGGGTGATGATCATGGCATCGGGGTGCTCGACCCGCAGCTGTTCGATCTCCTCACGAGTGAACAACTCGTGGACCTCGCAGGCGCCGCGCCATGTAAGGACCCGGATATCCGTCTGGCTGGCCACGTTGTGGGCCAGAAACTGGTCCGGAATCATGATCACCGTGTCGGTGCCGCGTTGTTCGGCGATCGCCTCGACGACGGCGACTGCGTTCGAGGAGGTGCAGCAGATGTCGGATTCGGCTTTCACCTCTGCCGAAGTGTTGACGTAGGTGACGATCGGGTAGTTCGGGTAAGCGCGGCGAATAGCGCGCACGTCCTCGCCGGTAATCGACTCGGCCAGCGAACAGCCGGCCTCGAGATCGGGAATCAGCACGGTTTTGTCCGGCGACAGGATCTTGGCAGTCTCGGCCATGAAGTTCACGCCGGCCTGAACGATTACGGCTTCCTTCGCCTCGGCGGCCACCTGCGCGAGCTTCAGTGAGTCGCCGGTAATATCCCCCACGCAATGGAAAATCTCCGGCGTCATGTAGTTGTGCGCGAGGATGACTGCGTTGCGCTCACGCTTGAGGCGGTTGATGGCATCGACCAGTGGCGCATGCAAGGGCCACTCGGCTTCGGGCATCACGTCGCGGATCTTTTCATACAGAACGCCGGTTCGTTCGCGAACGCCAGCATCGAGGACCAGGTCGGCGGCATCCGGCCAGGCCCGGCCGATGGCATCGAGATTCTCAGTCTCCGGTTGTCGGGAGTCCATTGCAGGCAGCACCTTGATCGGGTTGAGTCATGCGAAGCAGTATTGGGGCAATCGCGCACCACTTCCAGCGCAAAGGCGCGATCATTTGTTCCTCCCAAGTGTCGCTTGCCCCGATCCGAACCCGTAACGGCCAGCTCGCCCAGCTTCTGCTGCCAGGGCTGGCGTCGGCATGACATTCGACTGAATCAAGTGCACCCCCCCGCGGGAACAGCCATCGCCCTGCGGGTCGTGTAAGATACTGCGCTGCCAGATATATCCCAGAGCCACTGCGGGACTTTCAGTGTCAATCAGAATCATGCTCACCGGGCTGCTCTTGCTGCCAGCCTTTACCACACACGGTGCCGAAACTACGGACGACGATCAGCCTCGTTACCGGGCAACGGCCTACTACGCCCACTATTCGCCGGACCGGATGCTGGACATCCTGCAACTGAACAATCCGCAGATCTCCGGTCATTCCCAGCTTGGCGCACTTGCCTGGTCCTACCGACTGAATGACGTGCCCAGCAACCTGAGCTGGGAGCTGGAAGGCCAGGTCGTTCAGCACTTCGGGCGCCAGAGCCACCAGGAGTTCAACGTGGCGCTGAACGCCCGCTGGAGCCGTTTTCCATGGGATGAGTTCGTGGATACCAGCGCCGTCCTCGGCTGGGGCCAGTCCTTCGCCACCTCCGTTCCTCCTCTCGAACCCCGCTCGGATCGTGACGAGCGGTCCACGCGTCTGCTCAACTATCTGCTCATCGAGCTGGATTTTGCCCCACCATCACGCCCCGAATGGGGGGTGGTACTGCGCCTTCACCATCGTTCGGGCGTTTTCGGTCTCTACAACGGCGTCAACGGCGGTTCGAACTACGTTGGCGCCGGGATTCGCTACCTGTACTGATCCCCTGCCCGTCCCGGCTGCGTCCATCCCGAGAATCATTGCCGTGGTCAATCAGCTGAATTGAGACGTTCACTTGCTTACATTCGAATAGTCTAATAATATGTCTGGGGTTCAACGTGTCCATTACCGGACCAGACAGAGGTTTTCGCGAATGAAACGCAGGAACGACAGGCAAGCATTTTTGGCAGAGTCGACCGTGGATCCCGGCCGCCGTCGATTGCTCAAGGCAGCCGGACTGGGTATTGGTTCGCTGGGTCTGGCCGGAACGGGGCTCATGACCAGCACACCGGCCCGCGCCGTGAAGACCAACGCTCGCATCGTGATCGTCGGTGCCGGCGCCGCCGGCCTGGCCGCGGCCAACCGCCTGTCCTCCCGGCTGGATGGCGCACGGATCACCCTGATCGACCGCCGCGAACGTCATCTCTATCAGCCCGGCCTGACGCTGGTGGCCACCGGTCTGTGGAAGCCCGGTCAGACCATCGATGAAAATAAGCGCTACGTGCCGCGTAACGTGGAATGGATTCACGCATCGGTCAGCGAGTTCGAACCCGATGCCAACCAGGTTGTCACCGATACCGGCCAACGGGTCGACTACGACTATCTTGTCGTCACCACCGGTCTGCACGTGGATTTCGACGCCATCGAGGGCATGAGTCCCGAACTCATCGGTCGCGAGGGCATCGGCTGTGTCTATGACAATCCGGAACACGCCAACCGTACCTGGGAGATGATCGACCGCTACACCACCGAAGGCGGCGTTGGCCTGTTCACCCGCGGTCCCGGTGGCATCAAGTGTGCCGGTGCACCGCTGAAGGTCGCCATGCTGACCGAAGACCTGGCACAGCGTCACGGCAATCGTGATCGCCTGGAAATGATCTACAACTCGCCCAGTGCCGGCCTGTTTTCACAGCCCGACATGGACCAGTTCCTCAAGGAAGAGTTTCCGCGGCGCGATATCGACATCAACTGGCACCACCGCCTGGTCGGCATCGAGCCCGAGCAGCATCGCGCCACATTCGATACCCCCGAAGGCGAAGTGCGGCTCGATTACGACTTCATTCACGTCGTGCCGCCGATGCGCGCCCCCGATGCCCTGGGCAACAGTCCGCTGGCCTGGCAGGAAGGAGGGTTCGCCGATGATGGCAACTGGATGGAGGTCGACCGCCACAGCATGCAGCACCCGCGCTACCCGAACGTGTTCGGGGCCGGGGATTGCGTCGGCACCCCTATCGGCAAGACCGCCGCCAGCGTCAAGGCACAGGTTCCTGTGGTGGTGGACAACCTGGTCAGCGTGATGGCCGGCCGGCAGCTGACCGCCAGTTACGATGGCTACACCTCCTGCCCGTTGATCACATCACGCGGCCAGGCCATCCTGGTCGAGTTCGACTACAACCTCGACATGGTGCCGTCATTCCCCTTCATCAGTCCGTACCGCGAGCACTGGGTGCCCTGGATCATGAAGGACAAGTTCCTGAAGGCAGCCTACAACGCCATGCTGCGCGGCCGCGTCTAGATTAGGAGGGATTTCACATGGCTTTTTCCATTTTCGGTATCTTTGCCGTACTGCTCGAATTCATCCGGCCGCTCCTGCCGCTGATCCTCGCCGTCGTCATCATCGACCTGGTTCTGCTTTTGCTTGCCCTGCGCAACAATGGCTTGGCCGGCACGTTGGCCGCGCTGAAGCCGGTGCTGCCGGTGGGGCTGGTTGTGTTCATGCTCGGATTACTGTTCGGCCCGTGGCTTACCGGAGCCGGTCACGGCAATCTTGCCGGCATCCTGGACTGGCTATCGCTGTTCGGTGCCGCCGTCGGCCTCGGTGTACTCGCCCTTCTCGTGGTGTGGCCACCCGTGGCCCTGCTGAGAAGCAAAAACGCCTGATGGCGAATGACTGACCTGAACTCCTCACTTCAAGGTATTGCATGAAAATCGGAAACTTTCTGCTGGCAGCAGTGCTTGCACTGGCCCTGACTTCGCTGTCGATGGCTTCAGACGACCCGGAAAGCAGCTTCAGCATCCTGCTCCGGCTGCAACCTGAGCTGGTCCATGTCGACGGCAGCGCCGCCGAAGCACGCGATGCCGACGGCTGGTACCTGACCGACGGCTGGGCCGGCGGCAACAAGAACGCCATGAATTTCGGCGCCTTGTTCATCGACGGCGAGCATCAAGTCACCGACGGCCTGCGGGCAATCGGTCGCTTCGGGCTCAACATCAACACCGAGGGACTCGCCGGGGGCAGCGCGCAGGAGCGGGAGATCTACGTTGGCGTGGCTGGTGATTATGGTCGACTGGTTGCCGGGCGCCTGGAAACCCCTTACAAGCTGGCCGCCCTGGGATGGGACCCCCTCAACGGCACGGCCTTCCAGGCTCGCGGCAACATCGGCCGCAGCGGCGGCGCATTCGGACACGGCGGCTACATCAACAACGCCGTTGAATACTCCCACCGCTTCGGGCCCGTCCACCTACGTGCCATGGCCGCACTGGATGAAGGCTCCGAAACCACCTCCGACAGCCCGTTGTGGTCAACCTCACTGGCGATACCCGTCGGCCCGGTCGAACTCCTGGCTGTCCATATCGATGCCAGCGAATTCGATGACGGCCCCGACAAACGCACCGGCACCAAGCTGGGCGCACGCTACAGCGAGGGCCCCTGGACCCTGGCAGGCCACTACGAAATCCGTGGCGAAGGGCTCGAAGACGGCGACTTCATGTACCTGACCGGCAGTTATCGCTGGCGCGACTGGTCATTCATCGCCAGCCACGGCCGCTTCAACGACGACGGCGTCAACGACAACGACGGACGCTACAGCGCCCTGGTCGCTCGATACCATCTGGCCCGCAATGTTTCCGTGCATGCCGGATTGCGCCGCCTGACCCGGGATATCGACGGCAGCGAAAAAATCGCCGGGCTGGGCATTCGTGCCATTTTCGATACTGGCAACCTGATCAGGTAAGAATCAGGTCAGCTCCCCGTCGGCCGGCGGCGGGGCGAATCCGGTGACTACTCGTCGCGCCCGCTGCGCCAGATCGAAAACAGCAGCCAGACGCCGCCCAGGGCCGCACCGATAAACCCGAGCAGGCCGAAGAGCGGCAGGCCGAATGCCTCTTCGTCAGTTTGCACGTTGAGCACGATCGCCGAGCCGATGATCAGCGCGGCGGTCACGACCCCCAGCGTCAGCCTGCTTGCGGCACGATCCAGGCGATTGCCCACATCCTTGAGGTCGGTGATGTCGACATGCACCTCGATCCGTCCCTTGCGCGCCATCTTCATCAGACGGCTGAGGTCGGACGGCAACGTGCCAAGCATCTTCAAGGTTTCCGTCAGGCCCTTCTGCATCCGCCGGGTCATGTTAGTTACCGAATAATGGCGCTTCAACACCCTTTCGATCACCGGCGCGGCCTCGCCGGCCATGTCGAAATCCGGGTCCAGTGAGCGCCCCATGCCCTCCAGGGTAATGAAGGCTTTGAGCATAAGAACCAGATCGGACGGCAATACAAGATGATGTTGTCGCAATACACCGGTAATCTCGCCGATCATGGCCGACACATCGAGTTGCTTGAGCGGAACGCCGTGGTAATGGTCGATGAATTCGACCACGTCGTCACGCAGTCGGTCCTCGTCCACCCGGGCATCTTCACTCCAGTCGAGCAGAATGCGGGCGACCAGGTCGGCATCGCGCGAAACCAGCCCCATCAGCAGTTCCGAAACCTGGTGCCGTCTTTCCTCAGACAGACGCCCCACCATGCCGAAGTCCAGCAGCCCGATCCGGTTGTCGGGCAGGTACATCACGTTGCCCGGATGCGGATCGGCATGGAAGAATCCTTCTTCGAGGATCATCTTCAGGATGGCACGCGTGCCGCGCACGGCGATTTCATGACCGTCGAGCCCGGCCTGCCGCACCGCTTCCAGGTCCCGTCCCGGGATGCCTTCCAGGAAACCCTGGACATTGAGCCGCTCCCCGCTCCAGTCCCAGTGAACGGCGGGAATGACAATACCGGAATCCTCCTCGAGGGCCAGCGCGATGCGTTCGGCATTGCGGCACTCGGCAACGAAATCCAGCTCACGCCGCAATGACTGCGCGAACTGACGCACCAGCAGACGAGGACGATAGTGCTGCAGATCCGGGGCTTCCGACTCGATGATCTCGGCAAGCCGCTTGAGCAGGCGCAGATCGGCCTCGATAACCGGCCGAATGCCGGGTCGACGAACCTTGAGAATGACCTGCGTTCCGTCGTGGAGGGTCGCGCGATGCACCTGGGCCAGCGAGGCGGCCGCCAAAGGCTCATGGTCGACCTCGGCAAAGATTTCATCGGGATGGCCACCAAGGTCCTCGATCAATTGCGGCTCGATCTCGGACCAGTCCACCGGCGGCGCATGGTCCTGGAGCTTTCCGAACTCATCCAGCCACTCCGGGCCGAACAGATCGACGCGGGTGGCCAGCACCTGGCCCAGTTTGACGAAGGTCGGGCCCAGTTCCTCCATGACACGCCTTGCCCTGGCCGGGGGCTTGAGCCGCGCCAGCTCCTCGGCCTCCTTCCAGTGCAGGACCTTGCCCGCGCGCTCGAGTGCGCCGGCCATGCCGATCCGCTGAACCACGTCGCCAAAACCGTAACGGATCAGAACCGAGGCGATATCCTGCATGCGGCCCAGATCGCGTGCCGCACTGAGTGCCTGCCAGAGCATGAATCAAGCGCCTTGTGCTTCAAGCCAGGTGGCAGAATAGCGTATTGCCGCACCCCGGGTCATCGTCGGCGATCTAACCGTTTGCCCCAATGCGCGCATGCGATAAACTTGCCGCCATGTCGAGATTGCGCCTGAACAGCTACACAATCACCGTGGTCCTGTTCATGGCCCTGTTGGTGACCGGCTGCGCCACCAGTCCTCCGCCCCGGCAGGACAACGTCTGCGACATCTTCGACCATCATCCACGCTGGTACGACTACGCCCGTGACTCAGAAAGGCGCTGGGGCACGCCCATTGCCGTGCAGATGGCGTTCGTGCAACAGGAATCGTCATTCCGTGCCCGGGTACGACCGGAAAGAAAACGCTTCCTGGGTATTTTCCCGGGCCGCCGCCCATCCAGCGCGCGCGGCTACGCCCAGGCCCAGGATCCGGCCTGGCAGGACTACCAGCAGGCCACCGCTAATCGCCGGGCCCGACGCAGCAACATGGCTGATGCGCTGGACTTCATCGGCTGGTACAACGACGTCAGCCACCGTCGGCTGGGGCTGGCAAAAAACGACGCCTACCATCTTTATCTCGCCTACCACGACGGCCACACCGGCTACCAACGCGGCGGTTGGCAAAATAACGGTCAACTCAGGCAGATCGCCAGCCGCGTTGACCAGCGTGCCCAGACCTACAGCCGGCAGTTGCAGTCGTGCGAATCCGACTACCGTTGCCGTCGTTTCTGGCAGTTCTGGCCGTTCTGCCGCTAGGGCTTCGGTCGCAGCAGCATGCGCATGTGAATCCATCCGGCCAGTGCACCCGGCAGGCTCATCGTTACCATGCCGGTGACGGTGCGCGCGGCACCGACCGGGGTGACCGGCAGCATCGCATTCATCACCAGCAGCGCCACCGCGATGGCCAGGAAACCGGCCAGCACGAACAGCCCCGTACGAAGTTGCGGCCAGCGTCGTGCAAGCATGGCGGCGGTCACCAGGGCAATCAGCATGCCCAGCGACACGATGACCGCCCACAACGGAGCGAAGCTGGCCAGGTCGAACAAGGTGGTCTCCAGCCTGAGTGCCAGTGATACCGGCTCATCCAGCGCGGCGATGCGCGCCAGGTTGAACTGGGTCTGGATCATGCTGCCCAGAACGGTGGCCACCACTACCGCGGCCAGCCAGGCCAACAACCATCGAATCGTGCTCATGGATACCCTCTCCCGATCCTGTCGGGCAAATTCAATCTGCTATCTTGACCGCTACGCATCCCGACGGCAAACATTGCAATGAAAAGCATCAGTACCCCTCTGACCATCGCCCTGCTCATGAGCGCCATCCTGTGGCAGCCGGCTGCCGCTTTCCAGATCGACAGCATCGCGGAGGGCCTGGAACACCCGTGGTCCATTGCCTTCATGCCCGACGGGCGGATGCTGGTTACCGAGCGGTCCGGCCGACTGCGCGTGATCGACAGCGACGGGCGTTTGCTTGACGATGCCGTTGCCGGCATTCCCGAAAGCGTAGTCGCCAACCAGGGCGGCCTGATGGAAGTCACCCTGCATCCCGAATATGAAGAGAATGGCTGGATCTACCTGAGCCTGGCCCACGGCAGCCGCCGCACCAACACCACGCGCGTGGTGCGCGGCCGGCTCAAGGACATGCGCTGGATCGACAACGAGGTGATCTTCACCGCAGAGCCGACCCGCGGTGCTCCGGTGCACTATGGCGCACGCCTGGCATTCATGAACGACGGCACTCTGCTGATCACGCTCGGCGACGGCTTCGACGACCGCGAGGACGCCCAGCGCCTCGACAGCCACACCGGCACCATCGTGCGCGTGCACGACGACGGCCGCGTGCCGGTGGACAATCCCTTTGTCGGCCACGATGACGCGCTACCGGAAATCTTCAGTTACGGCCACCGCAATCCTCAGGGCATCGTTGTCGACCCCGATACCGGCGAGATCTGGTCGCACGAACACGGCCCGCGCGGCGGCGACGAACTCAACCTGATCCGCGCCGGCGAAAACTACGGCTGGCCGGTGGCCACCCACGGCATCGACTACTCCGGTGCACGCATCACACCCTACACCTCAAGGCCCGGCATGGTCGATCCAGTGATCGACTGGACCCCGTCCATCGCCCCGGCCGGCATGAGCCAGTACCGCGGCGAACTGTTCCCCGACTGGCAAGGCAACCTGCTCGTCGCCAGCCTGGTCGAACAAACCATCCGCCGCATCGTGATCGACGGCGATGATGTTGTCAGCGACGAACCCCTGGGCCTGGAACTGGGCCGCCGGCTGCGGGATGTGCAGGTCGGGCCGGAGGGGGCGTTGTATGTGCTGACGGATGAGAGTGCGGGTGAGATTTTGCGGGTGCGGCCTTGACGGGCCGGGGAGAGGGGTAGAGGAAGAGAGGCAAGAGGGAGGCAAGTGGGTCACCACTCTCCCCTCTCCTCCTCTCCTCCTCTATTCCTCTCCCCGCGTCCGCGTCACCGACGCGGACGCTCGCGATAGCGCTCGTAAAGCTGCCGCTGCCGATCACGGCTCAGATCATATTCTTCGCCATCAATCCAGGCGCGTTGCACCTGCGTGGTGACTTCCAGCGCGTCGCCGCTGGCGGCGAAGAAGGTGGCGCGCTTGCCGGGTTCCAGTGAACCCAGTTCCTCGCCCAGGCCGATAATCTCGGCAGGCCACAAGGTAATGGTCTTGAGGGCGGTTTTCCGCTCGAGGCCGAAGGCAGCGGCCATGCCGGCCTGGAACGTGATGTGACGGGCATTGCCGGCGTTGAAGGCCGAACCGCCGTCGGTGATGGCAAAGCGCACACCGGCGTCGGCCAGCTTGCTGGCGGCCACATAGGCTTCGTCGTAAGGCTCCCAGCCACGCGGCGGCATGGTGTGGACGCTATTGAGTATGGCCGGAATGTCTTCCAGCGCCAGGCGTCCGGCCAGATGCTGCAGGTCGGGGCCGCCAACCAGCACGACCTGCTCGAATCCCTGACGACCTGCCCAGTCCAGCGCGGCATTCATGTCGCGCTCGCCGTGGGTATGCAGGAAGACCGGCACCTCGCCTTCCAGCACCGGCTCCAGCGCGGCAAACTGATCGTTGTGCGAGGGGCGCGAGGCATTGCCATCGCGCCAGGCCGACTTCGCCCGCGACCAGGACCGTGCCTGGTCCAGGGTCTCATTGATCAGTCGCAGATCGTCGTCATCGTCATTCTCAGCCGCCGAACGCGGAAAGGCGACATGCATGCCAACCGGTGCGGAAAGAGTCATTTCCTCCCAGTTCCACCCGGCCAGACTGATGGCCGCCGACGTACCACGAATCATCCCACCCTGCGGCACCACGTGAGCGGTCAGAAGCCCACCGGCCACGTTGGGCGCGAACAGCATGGAATCGTG
>SL_3KL_010_SEDDRAFT_10003945_pt1 | contig 13460 bp, 8 predicted proteins | sample SodLakKL_010_SED_2_FD_10381 | JGI IMG/M metagenome (IMG submission 10381)
TTTTTCAGGTGATCGACGATAGTACTCTTACCGACGTTTAACTCCCTTGCTACTTTAATAATCCTTCTTACCATTCAATATTTTAATCTGGTCACTATCTTATTTCATGCCTTAAAAAATGTCCCAAAGCGCCCCGAAAAGTCCGGTGGAATTAACCATTGCCTGAAAATCAGGGGGAATTGCATTTGGTCCGTAAATGCGCCATCCAAACTCGCGGCCCGGGATGTGCGCCGGTCCGGCATTACTTTCTGCTATAAGGTCAATAAAAAATCACAAAAAATAATTCAAAAAACCCGGAATACCTACCTGCAAATGAACCTTTGTTCATCCTTCGGCGGCTTTCTTTATGCAAAATTAATAAAAAGGGGACCTCCCGCCAAAGTCCCCTCATTGTCTTCACTCGCCCTCCTCAAACTCTGACTCGAGTACTTTGAGGACATTTTTTATGGTTTCCTCCTCCAAATCGGTCCTTCGCACAAGTTCATCAATGCTGAGCTTGAGGACGCTTTTAGCAGAGTCACAACCTATATTTTTCAACTGGTCCAATACCCAGTCTTCTATTTCATCTCCGAATTCATCCAAATCCACATCCTCCTCCACTTCGTATTCTTCCGCTTCTCTGAACACATCAATTTCGTAGCCGGTCAGGGCAGATGCGAGCTTGATGTTTGATCCTCCTTTACCGATTGCCAGAGAAACCTGGTCGGCTTTCAGATAGACCGCCACCTTTTTATTCTCCTCGTCGATTTCCATGCTGCTGATGCGCGCAGGTGTGAGCGAGCGTTGTATGTAGAGTTGGAGGTTGGTGGTGTAATTGACGATATCGATGTTTTCGTTCTTCAATTCGCGCACTATGCCGTGAATTCTGGAACCCTTCATACCGACACAGGCGCCCACCGGGTCAATTCTGTCATCGTAAGATTCGACCGCTACTTTTGCACGCTCACCAGGCATGCGGACTATTTTTCTGATCATGATCAAGCCGTCCTCGATCTCCGGGACTTCCTGCTCCATTAGTTTTTCGAGGAAGCGCTCATCGGTTCGGGACATGATAACCACGGGATTGTTGTTCCGCATCTCTACGGACTTAATCACTCCTCTGACCACATCTCCTTTGCGGAAAAAATCTCCGCGGATGGTTTCGCCACGTGGCAGCACCAGTTCATTGCCGGTTGCGTCGTCCAAAATCAGGAATTGCCTCTTCATAATCTGGTGGACTTCACCCACGACCATTTCCCCAAGCCGGTCGTTGTACCTCGCAAATACCTCATCTTTTTCGAGGTCCATAATCCGGGAGATAAGTGTTTGACGGGCAGCCATAATTGCGCGCCGGCCAAAGTCCTCGAGATATATCTGCTCGTAGCACTCCTCACCCACGGTGTAGTCTTCATCTATCAACAGGGCTTCGCTGACCGAAATTTGCTTGTTTTCGTCAGTCACCTCCCCGTCCGGTACGATGGTCCGTATCCGCCACATCTCAAGGTCGCCCTTATCGATGTTTACAATGACATCAAAGTTGTCATCGGAGCCGTATTTTTTCTTGATCAAAGTCCTGAATACGTCCTCCAACACCCTCTGTACAGTGGGCTTGTCAATGTTTTTGTCGGATTTGAACTCCGTAAAGGTCTCAATTAGATTTATCATAACTATTTAAATGATACCAGCACTTTGGCCGATTTTATTGAATCAAAATTAATGGCTTTCCGCTCTGCAGGAGCCTTTTTCTTTCCTCCCGGCTTCACCTCTATAACAATTTGGGCATCCTCCACCTCCACCAACTTGCCGCGAACATCTCCCTCAGTCGTTTTGACATCCAGCTCTCTGCCCATGTGTTTGGGATACTGCTTGAGAAACTTCAACGGCCTGTCAACCCCGGGCGACGAAACTTCAAGTTTGTACTTGGCATCCATCAATCCACCCTCCTCAATCTCAGATTCCAAAAACCGGCTCACGGAACGACAGGTATCGAAGCTCACTCCTTTTACCGAGTCTATGAAAACCGACAGACTGGATGTGCCCTTCAGCTCCATATCCACCAGGAAACAATCCTCAAATCCCTCCTCTGAAAACTTTTCTTCAAGAAAAGAAACCACTTTTTCCTCGGTCAGCATCTGCAAACTTTATTAACTAAAAAAAGGGAACACGCGGTCCCCTTTGAATACCGCCGCAAAGGTAGGAAAAAATTGATTGTGAAACAAATATAAATGACCGCCTTTGCCGTATCAACTGTATTCCACCTCCCCTGATCAACTGCTGCGCCATCTGACGCCTGCCCGGGAAAATTAATTGCCCGATTGGTATGTGTATGGATTGGGTTTTATAAGATTCAGTTGTTTAATGATTAATATATAATGGAGATTTTATATATGTATCTCATCCTCTTTTTTCGCTGATGATGATTGGCCCCGATATCCATAGCCCGACAAATTTCCAGACGCAAAATTTTAATAAATTTTTTATCATTGCAGTTTGTTTCAACCAGGTCTCGGTATATGTGTTCGTAAACCGTGGATGTGTTTTCAGCCTGGTTTCCAATCTGGAGTCAGATATCTGTTTTTCCTGAACGCCGGGAGAATTTGGTTTCTGCCTGAAAAAATGGTACTGGTTGAAGCGTTTTTTATGAAATGGTAAAAGATCAATAATGGAGGATTATTACATTGAAGTTCGGCGAGTGACTGAGTTTATTGAGAAGAAGGTGAATGGCTTTAAGCCCCAAATTGGCTTGATTACGGGTACGGGTCTCAGTGGAATTGTAGATAAGTTTGAGGTAGAATTGGAATTGCCTTATGGCGACATACCGGGCTTTCCGGTTTCGACAGTTCAAAGCCACAAGGGCCAGTTGGTTTTTGCCAATTACCACGGACTTAAGCTGGTGGTCTTACAGGGGCGTTTTCACTACTACGAGGGCTATAGCATGCAGGAACTTACACTGCCAGTGCGGGTTTTAAAGGAATTGGGGTGTGAGCGATTTATTATTTCAAATGTCACGGGCAGCGTCAATCCGGATTACGAAATGGGTGATGTGGTTTTTATCAGGGATCATATAAACCTCATGGGCGCCAACCCTTTGAGGGGCAAAAACTTTGACAAGTGGGGACCCAGGTTTCCCGACATGAAGAACACTTACAATGAAGACTGGAACCGCCGCTGTGTGAAAATTGCTGAGTCGATTGGATTCACGGCACATTTGGGTGTGTATTGTGCATTTGCCGGGCCAAATCTGGAAACTCCTGCCGAATACATATTTTTAAACCGCATTGGCGCAGATTTGGTGGGAATGTCCACCGTGCCGGAAGTGCTGGTGGCCAAACACATGGAAGTTCCCGTTTTGGTGTTTTCACTTGTATCAAACAAGTGCTATCCACCGGAGGCGATCAGAGAAACCAGTGTGGAGGACGTGATCAGTGTGGGGGAGGAGAAAGCCCCTCTGCTTCAGGAAATGCTCTGTAAAATACTCGAATCGCGTGTCCTCCTTGAGGATTGAATGAATTGATAGCTGAGGATTTATCAGCTTACCACTTAATTTTTATGAAAAAAAATGCCCCCCGGATTGTTATAAAAGGTGCTCGAGAACACAACCTTAGAGACATCGATGTCAGCATTCCTCTCAATGCCCTCACGGTGATTACCGGAATCAGTGGCAGTGGAAAGTCCAGCCTGGCTTTCGATACCATTTATGCAGAGGGACAACGCCGCTACATGGAGACCTTTTCTGCCTATGCCCGACAGTTTATAGGCAGTATGGAGCGGCCTGATGTCGAGTCAGTGGACGGTCTGAGCCCCGTGATATCGATCGAACAAAAAACCACGGGTTGGAATCCGCGATCCACAGTTGGAACAGTGACCGAAGTGTATGATTTTCTCCGCCTCCTCTATGCCCGAATTGGGGTAGCGAGATCCTATCTAACGGGCAATGTAATGCAGAAATACTCAGAGGAGCAGATTGTGGACCTGCTCGTTTCCACTTTTTCAGGGGAGGCCATCTCTCTGCTAGCGCCTGTTGTACGAGGACGAAAAGGGCATTACCGGGAACTCTTTGAACAGATCAGAAAACAGGGATACACCAAAGTCAGGGTAAACGGAGAGATCACAGACCTCAAGGTGGGCATGAAACTAGACAGGTATAAAACGCACAATATCGAAGTGGTGATCGACCGGCTGAAAGTGCCGGCTCANCGGAACAACAGGTTGGTCAGTTCGGTGAGAATTGCCATGGAGATGGGAGAAGACCTCCTTTTTGTACTGAAAAAAGACGGNGANGTGCTGCCNTTTAGCAAAGAACTGGTNGATGCGGAAACTGGTCTGTCCTACGAGGAACCATCGCCCAACTCCTTTTCCTTTAANTCNCCCTACGGCGCCTGNCCTGAGTGCAAGGGACTGGGGGAGGTACACCGCGTCGATATTGAAAAAGTCATACCGGATCCGAAAAAATCCATCAGTCAGGGCGGTTTTGCCCCGCTGGGGGAGTACCGCGACAATCTCAACTTCAGGGAACTGCGCGCCCTCGCTAAAAAACACGATTTTTCTCTCTCAAAACCAATCGAAAACATCCCGGAAAAAATGCTGGAATTGTTGCTCAACGGGGAGGGGAGAAGAAAAAAGTCAAAATCCGGCCGGAAAGTGAAGTGGGGAAAGCAAATACGGTCTTTGGGAATCGCGGGAATGATCAACCAATGGCATCAGGATACCGGTTCGGAAAAAATAAGACAGTGGGCAGAATCTTTTATGTCCATTGATGTCTGCCCTGAGTGTGATGGCGCCCGTCTCAGAAAAGAATCCCTCCACTTCTTTCTGGCCGACACCAGAATTTCTGATCTGGCTGAGATGGATTTGGAGCAACTGGGAAAGTGGGTGGATGATCTCCCCGAAGCACTTGCGGACCGCCAGCTCACCATCGCCCGGGATTTAATCAAGGAAATCCAGGACCGCATTGGGTTTTTACGGGAGGTGGGACTGGGGTATCTCACCCTCAACCGAAGAGCAAATACCCTTTCAGGAGGGGAGTCCCAGCGCATCAGGTTGGCTACCCAAATCGGTTCTCAGTTGACCGGAATTACCTACATTTTGGACGAACCCTCAATTGGACTGCACGCCAGCGACAATGAGCGACTNATCAGGTCGCTAAAAAATTTGCGAGATCTGGGNAATACCATCATTGTGGTGGAGCACGACAAGGAGCTCATGCAGGCATCTGATTTTATAGTGGATCTCGGTCCGGGTGCCGGAAAAAACGGTGGCAAGGTCATGGTGACCGGCAACCCCTCCGAAATTGCAAGCACCAACGGCAGTCTCACCGCAGCCTACCTCAAATCGGATGACCCCCAAAAAGGCAAGAGCAAAAACAGAGAGGGAAATGGCAAAAAACTCCAACTGCGCGGTGCGAGCGGAAACAATCTTAAATCTGTCAACCTGGACCTGCCACTGGGCTGTTTTACCTGTGTGACCGGAGTGTCAGGAAGCGGAAAATCCACCCTTATCAACGAAACTCTCTACACCATACTCCGCAAGGAATATCACAAGTCGCTGAAAAAACCGCTTCCTTATAAGTCGATCAAGGGCATTGACAACCTGGACAAGGTCATCGAAATCGATCAATCACCCATCGGGCGGACTCCCCGCTCTAATCCTGCCACTTACACCGGAGTGTTTACCCCCATTCGCCAGCTTTTTTCCGACACCCGGGAGGCTATGATAAGGGGATATAAACCCGGCAGGTTTTCATTCAATGTAAAAGGGGGAAGGTGTGAGACCTGTGGCGGAGCCGGAAAGAAAACCCTGGAGATGAATTTTCTCCCCGATGTGCTCATCGATTGCGAAACCTGCATGGGGCAACGCTATAATCGCGAGACACTGGAGATCATTTACAAAGGCAAGAATATTTCCGAGGTGCTGGATATGACCATCGATGAAGCCAGCGAGTTTTTCAGCAGCATACCCAAAATAAGCCGGATTATCGATACGCTAAAAAGAGTCGGTCTCGGATACATCACCCTCGGTCAACCGGCTCCAACGCTGTCCGGGGGAGAGGCACAGCGTGTGAAATTGGCCGAAGAGCTGGCTAAAAGAGCTACGGGAAACACCCTGTACATCCTGGATGAACCCTCTACAGGCCTGCACTACGAAGACATTTTAAATCTTTTGGACATACTGCACGAACTTGCGGACAAGGGCAACACCGTCCTCGTAATCGAACACCAAACGGACATCATCCACAACGCTGACTACATCGTGGACATGGGACCGGGAGGGGGCAGAAATGGCGGTGAAATCGTTTTCCAGGGGCCGCTCAGTAAGATCAAAAGAAGCCGCAAAAGCCTCACGGCAAAGTTTCTATAAAGGCTCTTTTATTGCTAGTTGGGTTTTATCACTTTATTTTTAATCCATAGCCTGAGCACCACTTCTTTGGATACCCGGATAATAATTTTAAAAATGGATGAAAGGACCATTTAATTGGAGTATATTTTCCAGATTGGGAAAAATTTACTATCTTTGGTTAACCGTTGATTTTTTTGTACAATCAATCCCCTTGCTATGACCTGTTCTCCCGATTTTAAAATACTGACCAGGCTGGTGAACTGGCCCCACATCGCAATTTTATTCGCTATTCTCTTTTTTCAATCAAACCCGGCTTTCTCAGAAAGTGAGAATGCTGATTCCGTATTGTACGATTACTATCACACTGCCTGGGATAAACTTTATGATTCCCAATTTCAGCAGGCCCTGGATATGATTAATAGCGGGATTAAAGAGGTAAAGTCGAGAGATGTAGTGGATTATGAGTGGCTGATTGATTTTTACGGTGTCAAGGCCATTGTTTATGAGGAATTGGGGCACAATCACAGGGTCATTTCCATTTTTGAGAATAATATTCGGCTGAGTGAAAAAGTAGAGGATGAGGATTTTGTAAATTGGGTACTCAGCAGCTCTTACGGTCATATTGCAGTTGCACTGTCGAGATTGCATTTGTTTGAGAGTGCCGTGGATTACTATCGGCGTGCAATTTACATAGACCACAAACACTTTCCCGATAATCACCAATTTCACAGAGCAAATTACCGGAACATCGGATTGGTAAAGTCCGATCTGGGGCTTTTTGAGGAGGCCGTGGCGTATTTTGAAAAGGCAGAATACCACACCAATCTAATGGAGGGAGCCTCTCCCACTTATCTCAGTTCAATAAAAGCCGATTTTGGGAGGGTTTACCTGATGATGGGGAAGACGGAAAAAGCATCGGAAATACTTGAGGAAGCCTATGCTTTAATGGATGATTACGGCGCACATATTGAGAGCTTTGTCAATGTGCACCAGTTGTTGATGCAGGCTGCAATGATGCGTGGGGATACCACAGAAGCTGTTTCTATTCTGAATGATGCCATTGAGTTGATCGATGGCACCCGGCACAGAATGCCCATGGTCCCTTGTCGGGTTTATAATTTCGGAGGGAATCTATACCTCGAAATGGGAAATACCGAAATGGCGGTCCGGATTTTTAGCAAGTGTTTGGAGTTTATGGATTTTAGCCCTGATCTTCCACCGGACAGAGTTCTGGATATTGATGAGGTTTTGCGTGCTAAAACGAATTTGTTGCGAGCAGAATTTGCCATGGTAATGGAGGGAGATTCAGGGGAAAAGGAGGATCAATTGAAGGAAGTTTTAGAAATGGTGGATAGAAACATTCGACTGCTGCGACACTTCATTGCAGGCATTTTGATCCCCCACTCCAAAAACCGTCTGGTGCGGGAGCGAATTGGACTGTTTGAGGTGGGAATCAATGCACTTTACGAACTGTATCAAATGAATCCCGATCCAGCTTATGTTCAAAATGCTCTCTTTATAGCAGATCAATCCCGATCCGCGGTTTTATTGGAGGACATCGTACTGAGAATGACTGAAGAGGAAGCCATTGCTTCTGATTTCAATCGCGATATGGAGCTAAAGGCAAGCTACGACAGTCTTTACCTGGAGTTGAACTACTGGTTGGACTCCACCTCAACCACTGCAGATTCAATGGTGCTGGATTTAAGGAAGCAAATGGCTGCCATTCGCTCTGAGCGGGAGGTGCTCTTCACGGAGGTGTTCAGTGCTCAGCCTCTTTATATCAGGGAGTTGGTTGAGACCGGTCAGCCCGATGAAAGTTTTTTGAATGATATGTTGGAGGAGGGCTATTCGGTGCTAACCCATTTTCCCGGAACCAAAATCCTTTTTACCCTGGGACTGAGTAACCAGGGGGCGGTTTTCATAAGAGACAGCCTGCCGGATGACCTGGCATTCGAGGCCAATCAGCTTAGGAATGAGATCGATGTTTTTCCACACACCATAGGAAATTCCACCAAATTCACTGAACACCTGAACCGGTTGGAAGAAGTCAATAATAAGACCTACAACCGCTTTTTTAAGGGGATGGAAGAGATCGCCACAGACAAGCTGCTAATTATACCTGTGGATGAAATCTCCGCAGTTCCGTTTGCCGCCCTTTCAATTCCTGTGGAGGAGACCGACCGGGGTGCTTATTTGGTGGAGGAATACGAAATATCCTACAGTTATTCCCTCAAGGCGCTCGAATTGCAAACGCAATTAACAAGAGAGCGACAGGGAGGCTTTCTGGTTTTCGCCCCCGAGTATCACAATGAAGTAGTCCAGGTCTTTGGAGTAGATGACGAACTTTCACTTTCTCCCCTCGAATTTAATAAAAGAGAGTCTGAGTTTCTGTCGCGTTTTTACGAGGCTGAAAGCTTTGATGGCCCGACAGCCACCCTGGATAATTTTTATGCAGAAGCTCCTGCGGCGGCCTGGTTGCACCTCAGTGGCCATGCCTTTATTGTCGATGGCCTACCGGAACACTCCTTTTTTGCCTTTTCAAAGTCGGTAGAAAGTGATGGAAGTCAATTACTGACCATAAATGATATTTCACGTTTGCAACTCAATGCCGAAGTGGTTTTTCTGAATGGTTGTCAAACAGGTTATGGGCCGGTTCAACAAGGGGAGGGAGCACTCAGTCTTCAAAGGGCATTTGCATCGGCAGGTGTAAGCACTTTGATTACTACGCTTTGGCCGGTAAATGACGAGGCTGCTTACCATCTAACCAGGGAGTTTTACGACGTCTTACCTTCTGTTAACTCAATACCCTCAGCACTGAGGAAGGCTACCCTGGAATTAATCGATTCAGGGGATCCGGTTTACAGCCATCCCTACAATTGGGCGGGTTATGTATCCTACGGGAATCCCGGCAATCCGATAGCAGTAAGCACCGGTATAGGTTGGTTTGAACGTCTCCTGGTTCTCGGACTGGTTGTTTTGGTTGGTCTTTGGTATCTAAAGAAAAAAAGATGAGTTCTCTTACTGAATGGTGGAATTATCTCAAAGTTAAACTGGGTTTTCAGCCCGACACCGCCTTTGTGGCCCGGCAACTTAAAAAACCCGGCGGCTTTTATGCGAGGAAAATAACTGATCGCATGAATAAGGTCAACCACAGGTTGCTTGAGTTGACTCTATCACAGCTGCAATCCGAAGGCGGAGAGCGATGGTTGGAAATTGGTTTTGGCAGTGGGAAGCATCTCAGCCGGGTTATAAGTGAATGTAACCTCAAATCCCTGCACGGTCTGGATCACTCCTTTGAGATGATAGCTCTGGCTAAGACAGAAAATGCTGAAAAGATTACAGAGGGAAAGTTGGAGTTAAAACTAGGTTGCAGCTCCAAAATCCCCTGGCCGGAGTCCTATTTTGATCGTGTTTATTGCAACAATCTGATCTATTTTTGGCACAATCCACAATTGCACCTGCGGGAAATAAAGAGGGTGTTGAAAAACGGAGGTGAACTGGCCTGCGGATTTCGAACCCGCTCCACTATGAAAAACCTACCCTTCACCAACCACGGATTTATCTTATACGAGCCGGGTGAGTGGGCGGATACTGTGCGCAGAGCCGGCTTTGAGGAGTTGAGACAGCACCTCGTAACCGAACCCAGAGAACTGAATCCGTCCCTTAATATTTCGTTGGAATCGGTATGTTTGGTTGGAAGGAAGCCCGCAGCCGACTGAGCTTTATTACTGAAAGATCAAGTCGCAACCGGTGCGTTCGCAGGCTTTTTCCAGGATCTCGCTGAAGTTTTCGATTATCACGGTTCCTCCGTGTTTCGAACTGATCAACCCACCCTGGGTAAGGAGGGGAAATATTTTCTTGTTCTCTTTGAAGTGCTGGCGAAATTGCTCGGCGAGTTGTGACTCAGTGATGGAGTCTGTAGAACTTTCGTCCTCTACCCAAAACAAGTCGCGGGCATCGGCCCATGCAAATCTCTTAATATTCAAAATGTGATAGGCCAAAAAGCTGCCAATCAACAGTTGTGCAGCCCTGACTTCCACCGGGATTTTTTTGAGGTTCTCCTCCGTCCTCTCTTCAATTAAGTTTTTTATCACGACCAACCGATCGGTTACTTCCGTGGAAAGCTCACGGGTATTCCCCTTCATTCCGGCAATCAATTGATTGTAGTGTTTTTCAATGGAGTCAAATATCTCCCCGCTTTGCTTGCTGCCTTTCAGATAGGCCTCAGCCAGTTCCTTGAACATCTGTCTTTCCATTTGGGTGCCTGAGAAAAATATCACCTTGATGGCGGGTTCTCTTTCGAGCTCAACGTGCATATTGTTACGCCTGTCAACCATTTCATTCAGCGATCTGAAAGCCGGAAGCCAGAGAATTATTTTAGACATATTGGTTAAATGTTTTTCTGGAAAAGGGCAAAATTAAGAAATATAATGCCCCAATTCCCTTTTTGATGGGGTGCTTTTGCAGGAATTAACGAAGAGATGACATCATGTAGCCGCCCGGAAAATACCTAAGGATGCTGCGCTTCACTTCCTCATAATTTAACTCCCGATATTCCATCCGGCTCCTGCCATCAGCCACCGGCCCGGCATTTTGACCCCGGTGATATCAGAATAGGAGCGGTCAAGCAAATTATTGATCTGCAGGTAAAAATGAATCCGTCCATCCAATACTTTTCGCCCCAACCGGCTATTCACTGCGAAATAGCTGGAATTGAGAAATGCATCAATATCGGGGGACCGGTCTTCAGGTCGATTTTTGTACCACGAATTCAGGGAAAAAGTCCAGTCCCGGTTTCTCAGCAAAAGATTCGTATTGACCAGATGTCCGGCCTGACCGGTGATGTATTTAGCCTCTATGTCCTCGCTGGCCCGAATGTTATTTCGACTGTATCCCACTTCGAGAAAACTATTCAAACCCAGGATAGCAGGTCCGCGAATTTCCGCCCTCAGTTCAAAACCTGTGTTTTTTACCTCGCCGATGTTTCGGCTAAAAAAGTACCAGGCACCCTCTTCGAGATTGTCCTGTCCTGGAATTTCTTCCGCAGGGGTTCGGACGTAATCGATGATATTTTTACCCTGACGGTGGAAAAGTGCGCCATGGAATTCCATCCAGGGGAATAGGTCCATGGCAAATCCACCTTCAATTTGCCATGCTCTCTCAGCCTGCAATTGTGGGTTGCCCAGATTTCGCCCACTTGCGAGCGGACCAGGTAGATTGGTTGAAATAAAACGCTCGGTATAATCTGCCGCCCTGATACTTCGACCTCCGGACAACCTGAGTTCGATGCGTTCAAAATTGTGCGCGATGCTCAACTGAGGGCTTAGTTCAAAGCCGAAGTTCTGGTCGCGGTCGGCACTCAAAGCCAGGTGGATATCGCTTCGCTGCCCCAGTTTTTGACGCAATCCTGCAAAAAGGGAAAAGGCGTGGTCGCTGTGATCACCCCGGTCATTGCTCTCAATGGTTCTCAATTGCATCCTTGTGCCAAAGTGGAGATCCCTTCCCCTTCCAAGGGGCAACCATTGATTGAGCTGAAAAAGGCTTAGTGTGGTGAGGTGTTCGTTTGCCGGTGGGAAATCCGGATTGAAAATAAACCGGTCCCTGTTTCTCTTGTGCGAAATGTCAATGGTCGTTCTACCCCTCGCGCCGGTTCTGGTGAGTTGAAGGTGGTTGTAAAGTGCCCGGGTGTACTCCTCTGCTTCATCCAGTGGATTGGCTGTGTAAAAATAGCGGGCTGAAAAATTTCTTCTGTCCGCAGCAAATCGGTAAAAAATACGCCAATCGCCATCTGTTTGATGACGCAGGGCCAGAGTAGTCGATGATATGTCAAACCAGTAAGGTGATCCATCCAGGGCCTTGTGCCCGTCTGCGCTTTGGTGTTCGAGTCCCCCGGAAATGGTGGTATTTTCGCCCGGCTTGAAGTGAAAATTTCCCCTGCCTCCCCAATATCCCTTGCTGCCTGCGGAGAGATTTCCGGTAAATGAATAGACCCCTTCATAACTCCCGGTTGCCGTTTTGGTGATTATATTGATGACCCCACCCATGGCATCTGCACCGTAATGGGCGGAAGCAGGTCCTTTGATTACTTCGATTCGGTCAATTTCTCCAACCGAAACCGGAAGACTGGCGCTGAAGTGACCGGTGAGTGGGTCGTTCCAACGAACTCCATCCACCATAACCAACACCTGCGAAAAAGTACTGCCCCTCAAAGACAGGTCTGACTGCACTCCCGCCGGCCCTCTGGCCTGAATTTCCAGACCGGGAATGTACCGCATGAGCTCATCCGGGCTGGAGGCGGGAAGTGCGGAAATGGTCTCATTGGAAAGTACCTGAATATCTCTGCCTGTTTCATGTAGTTTCATTGGAATAATGTAAGATTCGACCCAGATGGTGTCTCCTGAAAAGACCAGGGTGTCGAGGGGGTGATGGGTAGCACTGATGGCTGCTGTCGCCTGGAGCAGGCAGCTGTTAAACAGGAGTATGATAAGAATATGCCTCATACAGGGTTTTGATTTTTTCCGCAAAAGTAAACCATCCTTCATTTTTTTAAAGGTGAGCAAATGACTTTGACCAAATCATTGCATTGAACTGATTACTTTTGTGGTCTGATAATAATCAGAAAGGTTACGAGTGGGGATTGCTCGATGAAATTGCCACGTTTGTAAATTTAAATGGGTTGTTTCCGGGATAGGTTGAACAAAAACTGCAAGTGCAGAAAATATTGTGAAACCGGGAGGTACGCCTCCGGCATATAAATCGTTTTCAAACCAACACAAACAAGAATTAATGATAAAGAAAATACTCGCCGGGATGCTGGGGCTGATAGCCGTTGTGGTTATCATCGGTATTCTTCAGCCGGCAGAAGTGGCCATTGAAGAGCAGTACATCATAAAAGAACCTGTAGATAAGTTACAGACGCGTCTGTCTGATGATGTCTCCATGGCGCAGTGGTTCTCAGAGGCAACAGGCCGGAGAATCCAAACCGTGGAACAGGAAAATTCACGTGGAAAGGGTCACGGCAGACTCGCAGTGGATGAAGCTGCCATGTCCGAGGTGGCAGCCAGTGTTAATATGCATTTTTACAAGCCCCTGCGGCATTCCGTCCACACTAATTTTTTCCTGACTTCTACCAGTGAGGGAAC
>SL_3KL_010_SEDDRAFT_10003946_pt1 | contig 13460 bp, 12 predicted proteins | sample SodLakKL_010_SED_2_FD_10381 | JGI IMG/M metagenome (IMG submission 10381)
ACCAGATGAAGTATATTCTTCAGTATCATCTATACGAGTGTTTAGTCTTTTGTTAGCAGAGTGTACTGTATCTCCTAGTTTATCTATTTGCGCGATTAATGAATTGATATCCTCGTGTTGATTGCTTATATCTAATTTTATATTATTAATTTCATCTTCCATTATTTCTATATTATCACTGTGAGATTGCGCCAGTATACTTAATCTTTCCTTCACGATCGTCAGGCTTTCATCGTATTCAATAAAAAGCGAATCGATACTTTTATAATATTCATCACGGTCTTTTTGCCATTCTTCTATATTATAAAGTAACTCGGAGTGCTCTTCAATTACATTTTGCATGTCAGTAATATACAACTCCATCTGATTTATCTTATCTTTTAAATCAGTATCTGGGACCTGCCCGACCAGTGGTAAGGCCATAAATAGTAAAACTGTAATTATCTTGTTTACCATGTCATTCCGTATTTTTTGATAAATTTATCTAATAGATATCTTATAATTTGATGTATCTTTGGAGAATATTTAAATATATGCACAATATGTGGAGATACTTTATAATACAATTTTATACAAAATCTCCCACATTTTGTACTTGCTAACACATTGTCTCTAAATAAACGTAATTTAAATACTTGAGGATGATTATAGCTACCATATGCCATAGTTGCGATGTAACAATATTCTCCCGATCCTTGTCTTGAATAAGCTCGCCCTGTAATTGCGTCGTATTGGGATTTAATGGTATTTCGGTTTTGTATATATTTCCCCCTCGCCTCTGAGCTCATATCTAAGGTATCAAGTTGTAACATCATATCATAAACATCATAAATAATAATTGCCAACCGCTGGGGTGTAATTTCCATATAATCAAACCTTTTGAAAGCATCATTATAGTATTCAACCAATATGTTCTGAGTTATCAACAATACATCGTCAGATATTTTTAAATAAATCGAATTATTACCACCCATTTTGTTCTTTATTGTTAATAATAGGGGTTCACAATGATTATAGATATCCTTTGCATCCTGTATTGTGTAACCTGTTCGTATGTTTGATATAGATTTATATCGTGCTATTTCATCTATTTTTTCATATATAGAATTCATTTCATTTACAATAGGTTGGTATTTTTCCCCTTCTTTTATATTTTCGATATAATCATCATTTTTCTTAATTATTTCATCATCTAATGCCAATTTACTCGCTTCGTCAAGAAGGTATGTCACTTTATTATTACCTTTAAATTCTCCATTATCGCAACAATATTTATAGTAATCCATTGCACACAATGATGCTTCTTTTGCAATGCCATTTCGCATTGCAATATATCTATAATCCCGTACGTCTAATATCTCTACTAACTTCTTTAGGTATTTCTCACTATCTCGTATCAATTGAATTCCTGCATCATAACCTTTTGAAGGATCGGTTGTACTGTTTTTTCTTGTTTTTTCAATAATATGGTCAATCGAACTTATAGGATTCTCTACTAGAGAGGATATCACTTCTTCAGGTATTGCATCCCCATATTCACCGAATTCAATATTGTTCAGTGGATTGTTTTCAACAGTCTTATAGGATTGTATTAGTTTTATATATTTGACGAGATGTTTATTCGTTTCATACTGATATGTTTTATCGGTTACCATGGTAGCATAGTCAATAGCGGATTCTGAACCAAGCAGCTTAATTTTACTTTTTATACCACTAACTATTTGTGATCTATTATTATTATAAATACCCATAATTAGATTTAACGTGCCTGAATTGTTCCAAGCACTTACATTATAGGGCGTCATTTTCCCATCAGAAGTAACCTTGTTCCATATATCGAATGCCTTCTCAATGTTTCCAGACTTTAAATGATTTATAGCTGTTTCGTCAATATGGTTAGATGATACAAACCAAAAGAGACTATAAAATAGCCTGTTATCATTTTGTTCAAGAAGAGCTTTTGAATTTGATATTTTATCTTCATTTCGCTGTAAAGGTGTAAGAAAATCAAGATCTGTCTCAAATGTTATTTTTTTACCTACTCTAGTATATGCCTCAATTTTTGAAATATTTCTGCGTATTGTCCTTTCAGATGCACCACCTAATAATCCGAGTATTCTATATGGGTTATTGACCAACTCGTCAATTTGCATATTATTATCGTTTTTATTTAATTTGAAACCGCAATTGTTACAGAAATTTTGCTGGTGTTTAGAAACAATATTCCCCTTTTTTAAAACTGCTCTACATTTGGGGCATACTTCTATTCCTTTACTTTTCATAACAGTAGAGCTTCTCCTTTTGTAATTATTTTTAATATCACTTATTATATGTGATCCAATTTCCGACTTATGGCTGTTTACAGTATATCCATGTATTTTAAGATAATCGAGTATCTCTTGACTACTTACATTAAGTTCCGCAGCCAACTCATAAACTCTTATTTTACCCATTATACTCTCCTATACCCATAAATATCATGCAACTGATAAAACTCTACTTTAAATTCCTCATTAATAACGGCAGCTAACATATGCTATATGCAAGAATGGGTTATTATTTAAATAATCTGCTAACATTTGAATATATAATGATATAATCGAAATAAGATCGCATTGTTAGCCAACAATTCTAACGAGACAGCTCCGGTTATCGGTTGACCGATATCTTTGCCTAATACACGCTGTCGAGTCCTAAACATTGCCGTCACGGTAAGCTTTACGATTTAAAAGAACTGAATTTTATTTCGATATGCAGTGAACATACTCACCGCATCGTATAGCGAGCATCTTACTCGTCCATCTCGTAGGTCAATGCCTGTGATCGTCTTCTTTGTCGTGGTCTAAATTCTATGTGGACGAGAGCGGAATATTTATACCCTGAAATTTACGATTTTTTAGTTTAGAGTCAATAATCGGTGTTATTTTTCTCATTTTCCCTCCATAATGCCTCTGGTCGTTGACCAGAGCTTGACCAGCGAGTTTTCAGGCGTTGACCGATGTCCGACACCTAAATTGATATTTTCTCGTCCCCGGCATCATTATTTTTAAAATTGTGGGAAAATTGGGATGTTTGAAATTAACGGAAGGTGCGGGATCACGAGAACATAGGATTCTCTCGAAAATGGCGAATGCGGGCTATATGGCTGGATTATGAGAGAGGTGGTTACAAAAGTGGTTACTCTAATGCTTTATTTTGAAATGTAGCCTATCTTACGATGGACAATAAATTCGTTGATTTAATCGTTATATTATGAAATCGATAGACTCAATCTGAATTTCAACGTAAATCTCCCTTCTTTTAATATGAACAATAACATAATATTTCAACTGCACAAAACACCTATACCGAGAAACTTCCCGAAGGCGATATTGACTTCGGTAATATATACCACTTCGTTTCTTTACCGGGTATGACACGCCGGAGAACAATAATAACAGCCGTCTACATTTGGATAGTGTTTTTTCGCCTCCCTAACCGCATCACGACAGTTACTATGGATACCTAAATCAATTCGATTTTCCCTGTCCGGAAGATAGGAACAGTTATCTCTATGAACTTCACGTTCTCCGGTTGGCTATGGATTTCCGTTATGATAATACCGAGACATATATCCCTCCGATTAATTAGTATTGATTTCCGAAGAAATAAAATACATTTCGTATACGTACTAACGAACTCCGATTTTTCTTATCTTACCGCCTTCTAAAATTGAGACACTATCCGGTTGTATTTCTACGATTTTAACTGTCTTATATTTCTGATTCCTCCTTAGAAATATCTGTTCATTTTTCTCGGTATCCTCAAGTATTACTAGCCGGTCATGTTCACTTACAATAATACCGGATATTGTAAATAGAAATGGATTGACGGACGGCGGAGAAGAAACATCTTTTTTATCGGTTGTACGTTCAACCGTTCGAGCGGTGGTAGGTTTTCTGAATTGAAACGGATCCCGCGGTAAGGTCGATGATACTGTTACGGTATCCCACCGTACAAAAGGTACGTTACGGGTATTTTGAAATTCGATATTATCTGGATATTTATCCTGAGAAATAGAGGCATCATGTGTTATAAATGAGATAATTCGAAAGATTACAATCCCCCACAATATAAACGTTCCTCCCGCAAGGAGATACGTTATTTTCCGTTTCGCCTTCGATGTGCTCATAAATTCATGTATAAATCGAAATACAGATTTGCGTGTAATATAGTGCTTCCCGCATCGACCGGTTGAATTTGAATTTTCGTTGCCAATACAGTATATTTCGACCGTTCAAAATATCCGATAAATTCGTAAATCTGTTTGTAGCTTCCCTGTAACGACAATTCAAACGGGAGTATCAACAATTCATTATTTGTGTATTCGTCAAGCGGTTTTACCGATAAATGCTCAAGGCTTGATTTTCTTTGCAGGCTGCCGAGGGCAGCAATTATTTCAGATACCCGTTGACTGTATGATCCCTCTGCCGTTGCATTATGTAATTCATTTTTTAAAAGTTTATTTTCACCCAATGCGTAAAAGAGAGTTGTTTCAATTCTATCTATCTCATCAGATACCACACCAATTTTTATAACTTCTTGGATGGCAAACATTGAATCTTTCAACCGGGGAATTACCTCCGCGATTACTACAACACAATAAAGAATGACGTAAGTTATAATAATAGTTTTTAAACGCTTGTTTTCAATACGCATGATATTTTGCCGTTATATGGTATCGTATATAGTTGTTGCGATTAATATTATAGATTCTGTTCAATTCTCTCTGAGGCATCGCATTTGCAAATATGAGATCAGTAGTTTGGAGCAATGAATCCGATTCCATTCGTTGTAGAATATCGGCTATATAATTCTGTCCGGGCGCAACGCCGTTAATTTCGATTAATAATCCGTCTTCTTTCTTTCGTTCTATCAATATACCCGTACTCCACGATGTTGCGGGCAGATATTCCGGAATTTTATTCATTACGTATGATATGGGCATTCGATTGTATTTTACATCCTGTATAGCAGACAGATTTCGTCTTAACAGAAGATTTTCATCTTCTAATGACGCAATTAATCCCCGCGTAGAGTTAATATCTACAAGTTCCTGTTTATTAACTTCCATGTGATGTCGGTAATAATTTTCGATAATTTCCATCGCCACAAGGAGTGACAGCATCACAAATGCAGTAAAGAGTACTCCGCGCAGCACTATCTTTTCTTCCAGCTTTTTTCTCACAACTCGTGCATATGTCTCCGATTGCAAATCCACAATACGGTCATAGTGTTTGTACACAAATTCGGCAAGAGATGTCGCAACACTTCTTGTATTTTTTACAATATCAAATGAATGGATTCCATGAAGGCTGCTTCTCCCTTTTAAAAAACCGTCTATACCGTTTTCACCGGTCGATATTGATGAATTATTATCGATAATAATTTGTATATCTAAATTTAAATTATTTCCGTATTCTGTTTTAATATGGTCCAGTATATCAGTTAACATATCATTAAATAACTCCTGCGAGGCATTTTCATCACTAGCCGGGATTAAAAGCTCTCCCTTGATCACTTTTTTTGTTACATCCATAAATGCATATCTGACTTCGTGTTTATTAATTCTTATAAATAATATATTTCTATCGATATCCAATGAGTTCATTGTGAGTACGGTTAACTCCGTCGGGATTATTGCGCTATAAACACAACCGGTATCGCTTATTAATGATTCTATATACTCTATGTCTTTCTTTCTTGAAATAACTACATCATAATATTTAGCATCCTCATCACGGGCAAATTCTTGAAATATGACGCTATAGTCATTCTCTGACCCCTTGTAGGGAAATAATTCCGGAGTATTTTCCCACAGCCACTCGTCTATATCCGATTCTTCAACCGGAATCGAAACAGTATGTACCATGTAATTATAAACTGATACTATCACTCCCGTTTTTCGACGACCGCTCACATCCACCATCTTTTCTATTGTATTTTTTAGGTCTTCGGCATTCGTATCAGCCGGTACCACTTTGGTTTCGAGAACCTCGAAGCAACTTTTTTTCCTTACTATCGATATGCGTATCTCATAAGTACCGATATCTATATAGATTATCCTCTTGATTCCGCTGAGTCTAAGGAAATGATGTTTTAATTGATTCGCCATCGTTTGTATCCTGATTCATATTTATATTTTTATTCGATTGCGGTTAATAGGCCGGCATGTAAGCGCTGCCGTAATCAATTCTCGGCGTGATATAGACAACAAGTTCACTCTTTTGAGATTCCTTTCTAACGTTTCTGAATAATTTACCGATAAGAGGTATACTACCCAGAATGGGAACCCGTGACTCAACATCTATTTCACTTTCCTGTATTAACCCTCCGAGAATAATCGTCTCTCCATCCTTAATGCTTACCGTCGAATGGAATGTTCTTGTGTGAATGGCGGGTATGACTCGCTTATCCGGTGTAAATTGCCCTACCGGTGTTTCGAATGACGGTTCAATTTCCAGCGTTAGCCCGCCTCCCGGCCCTACCCAGGGGGTGATCTCGAACGAAATTATAGCTTCAATCGATTCAATGACCTCTTTTTCTATAAACGTCGTTCCGGTTACGTTAGTAATGGGCATTATTTCGGTAAAGACATAATTCTGCACTGTCCCTATCTCCAATGATGCCGTATGTCCGTTAATTGTAGAGAGAATCGGTCGGGATTTTATACTAACAAGACCTCTTTCTTCGAGCGCTTTCAAATTTACATAAAAACTGCCCGGCAATTTCCCCAATTTTGCAAAATCGAGACTTACACCGGTGTTAAACAATTCAAATCTGCCGATATCACTAAATATCTCGTTAAACCAGTCTCCTGTTCCGGTCATATCCACCGAAGGGGAATATTTCGCATCCGTAGAGATGAAATCGTGTTCACCCTTACCGGCCGTAATACCATATTCAAGACTTTTATCGACATTGTAATCTACGACCAGTGCCTCGATCAATACCTGGGCAACCGGTTGATCCATTTCTTCGAGATAATGAATAACGGAAGAAACGTATTCCTCAGGCCCGGTCATCACGATTCCGTTATGTTCTATTACGGTATTAATTTGGACAGACTGTAATAGACTGGCCGGTATTAAATCCTTAACGTTGGAGGCGCGTAAATATTGTAGTTTTAACATTCGCACATTGTGAAGGGATCTCTGGTCCTTTCTTCCCACAAAGTACATTCCATGCTCCTCTTTAAATGTGAAATCGGTACCGCGAAACAGCAATGAAAAAACTCTGGGTAAATTTAATTCCATACCTCGAATACTTACCGGAATATCCGGTTGCTCAAGCATAACGATTGAAATACCCATCCTGTCGGAGATTTCGTTTAAGAGGGTGCTGATGTTAACACCGTTTACATCTAACGTTATTTTATCATCGATAATGCTTATCCAGTAAGGTCTATTTCCTCTGCCTTCCCCGTCCGACAAGTGAGAGTAATATGAATGTCGGGATACATAATATATACCCTCAATTGAATTTACCTGAAATCCGTTGTTACGCATAATATTATGCAACCCGGTCTCGAATTCTATATCCTGAAGCCGGCCTGTTATTTCACCCGATGTCCCTCTCGATAGCAGTATATTTTTCCCTGCTATACGACTGAGAGAATCGATAAATACCTCAATATCAACGTTTCGCGAATCAATGAACATCATGCCGTCCGAAAAGCGTATTTCCGGTGTATTAACGGGAGGGGAAGGTTCGGGTGCTTTGTCAGGGGCTTTTATATAAAACCTCCGGTTATCCCAAATACATTCAAGATGGTTATCCTCAGTTATAATATTCACGGCGTCGAATACCGATATATTGAATAATGCTATCGTTACTCTTTTCGATACTGTCGGCTCGACAATGATATTCGTCTGATATTCATATGCGATTCCCCGAAACACATCCCGAATGTCTGCATCTTTAAAGTTTAATGCAGGTATAATTGCATCGCTGTTGGGAGGTTTTAAGTCGCGTGCACCCGGTTCATCGGTCAAAACAGGTAAAATCAATAACAGCGATACTATCAATATATTATATTGCCGTTTCACGTTTAATCTCATCATGTGTCGTTACTCCATTATTAACTTTATCCATCCCGGAGTCATAGAGAGTTAAAAACCCTCGTTCAGACACCGTTTTCTTTATCTCGCGTACGGACGCATTTTTTGAAATAAGATGGCTCACCTCGTCATCTGTCCGAAGCATTTCAAAAATACCAACACGTCCTTTATAGCCTGTGTAGTAACATTCTTGACATCCCTTCGGTACAATTGAGGAACTGTCTTGTGTACCGCTATTTCTTGTACATCGGCACAGTTTTCTGACAAGCCGCTGAGCAATCACAAGTTTTAAAGACGATGCGACAAGGAAAGAATCTATTCCCATGTCCAACAGACGGGTGACGGCAGAAATTGAATCGTTGGTATGAAGTGTACTTAAAACAAGATGACCCGTCAAAGAGGCACGGATGGCTATTTCGGCTGTTTCGCCGTCGCGGATTTCTCCCACCATTATTATATCGGGATCCTGGCGCAGAAACGCACGGAGCGCTTGTGCAAACGTAAATCCTATATCGGGTTTCACGTGGGTTTGATTTATCCCTCTGATATTATACTCTATCGGATCCTCGATGGTAACGATATTCTTATCGATAGAATTTAAAGCACGCAATACCGCATACAACGTTGTAGACTTACCGCTTCCGGTAGGTCCTGTCACGAGTATCATTCCAAACGGCAACGAAATCGCGTCTTTAAGCAAATCATTTTGCTCTTTTTGCATGCCGAGGTCTTCTATCTCCATACTCAGGTTACTTGTATCGAGAATGCGAAGAACTATCTTCTCCCCATACTGAGTCGGCAGCGTCGATACACGTATATCGATTTCTTTGTTTCCCCGACGATACTTGATCTTGCCGTCCTGCGGTCTTCGTTTTTCGGAAATGTCGAGATTTGCCATTACTTTTATTCTACTGAATATTGAATGACTGCGTATACCTGATTGACGTACTCTTTCCACCAGATGCCCGTCGATACGGTACCGTACCCTGAAGTCTTTTTCATACAGCTCAAAATGTATATCGCTTGACAGCGTATCTATCGCTTCATCGATCATAGAATTGACAAATTCAACACTCGACGTGACAGCTGTTCCGGTGCTTCCGTTCCCGTTCTGCGGTTTATTTTTCCCCTCGGAAGTACGCCGGGTATCCGAGTAAAGCGTAGATAACGTTTCCTCAATTTCCTCATCGGAATATTCAACCGCCTGTAGCCGATAGCCGGTTATAAATGCATATTTATTCATTAACCGATGCTTATCCGTTTTTTTAACCGCAACCGACAGCACTCCGTTTTTCAGATCAAGCGGTATGATTTTATCCCTGACCGAGGATTCCGCCGGTATCAAGGAAAGCACCTGTTTGTCTATTGCGGAAGTATCGATCATGGTAAACCGGGTAAATAAATTGTATTGCCGTAAACTAAATTAACGAAGATAACGACAACCGATAAATACGCTCCGAGCGGTATTTTGGTCTTCATACTTACATCCATTTTTACCATATATTTTGCACTAACCAGGGCCATTACGATAACCGATGCTATCCAAAGTGATACAACCGTAAAGACCACACCGTAAAATAGCGTGAGGAAAATCAGTAGCTTTATATCTCCGTAGCCGATTGCTTCGATGCGTTTAACCTTGTTATAAAAGATATTCACCCCCACAAAGAATATGGCTATGATTGCTGCAGCTATGATATTTGTATACAATAACTCCTGTGAAAAATGAATATGATAAAACACGGTGATAACTCCGAGGATAATGATAAATAGATTTGGAATAATATATTTACGGTAATCAATAAAACAGACAAGCAGTAGGATATATAAAAATCCAAAATGATATATAAATTCAACCGAAATACTATATCTGACATAAAGCGACAAGGCTAAAACCACGGTGGCTGCTTCAACAAGCAGATAGCGTGGCTGCAAGTTATCCTTGCAGATTTTACAGCGCCCTTTTTGAATGAGGTAACTAACCAAAGGTAAGTTCTCGTGAACATCAAGAACACGCACATCGCACCTACATCTTGATCTCGCTATATCGAAACCCTTTCCGTTTATATAGTACGATATAACGTTGTTCCCGAAACTACCTATTACAGCGGCTGCAAGTATGATAAAAAGCACTGACAACATTATCGCATCCTCCGGGCTATCCTATTCATCATCATTTTGATTGTATTATGATATTCATCTTTATAGGAAACCGTATAGCGCGCCACACCGACCATCTCGGCGGTCTCGGTATCCATCAATCTGATACTGACGGTAAGTGTTTTATCTATATCGTCGATGAATTGGAAGGGTTCGGTTTCCTGAAAGAGCTTTCCTACGGCAATATAGTTGGCATCCAGCCGCCTCCCTACTTCTCTGATTTGTTCGTTTGAGAGGTTTTCACCGCTTTTTATTTCAAGATCAAGCGCGATTCTATTAACTCTCGCACGATCAATAACATTAAACCTTCTTTGCAGGAACATTTCCTCCGAGAATCGGTCAGCGGCTATTATACCTGCATCGGAACGAAGATAACTTCCCTGCGCGGAGAAGGTGAGCACCGCTATCCCATCGCCGTTAAAATCGGGTCGCAGAACGATATCCGGCCGTGAATGACCGAAGTTAAATACGGAAGCACACCCGGAGAAAAGGAGAGTACAAACTATTAGTAAATATATCCGATGTATCATATAATCCCCGCTTACTGTATTTGTCTGATATTTCCCGTTTCGTCCACTTCCCAGATATTTATCTCCCCGTCATCAAACGGAACCACTGAGGTTGCACGGGCGCGGTAGCTTGAGACATCGGCATGTTCGATTGTTAATAGGTATCTTGCATTTCCTCCGTCCGTTACCGTCGGTTCCTGTCGATAACCAATCGCTCGAAGGTCATCAGAATAACGGTCGCGCTCGAATCTGAACGCCTGCTGCAGCATATGTACCTGCCGAAGGTTTATCTGTGCTTCCATTGTTTTTGCACGATCCACTACCGGCGTAAAACGCGGCAATGCAAGCAGAACGAGGATACCGATTATGACGAGCGCAATCATTAATTCGGTTAACGAAAACCCGCTTTCATTTTTTATCTTTTCACGTACCATATTAGACTCCGAAATTATTGATGATTTCAAATAATGGTAAATACATTGCGACTAAAATCATGGCAACCAATACACCCACCAATATGATCAATACAGGCTCTATTATCGACGTAACGGTCTCCAGTGTATGGTCGAATTGCTTGCTATAATGGTTGCCCGTTAGGCTAAACACCGATTCCATCTCTGCACTCTCCTCTCCCGCAGACAGCAACTTTGCAAAGTTTACGTCGAAATATTTGGATTTTTTTACCGTACTTGCCAATAATTCTCCACGTGTCAGCCTCTTCACTATCGCTGTAATTTCACCGATAAACACACTGTTGTTCGATACGTTCTTTGCATAATTCAAAGCATCTAGTAGCGTTATCCCGCTTCCCAGCAGAATAGACATGCTCAATGAAAACCTGGCTAACAGGTTTTCTTTGTACAATCTTCCGATAAACGGCATCTCCCCGACGAAATAGTCTCTATGCGCTTTCATCGCTTTTGTCCTGAGCGAGTATACCGCAATCAAGGGAATGCCGATAACCGATGCCGCTATATAATGTAAATTTTTCTGCACCACGGAACTTATCTTCAGCAAAAAAGCCGTTATTGCAGGCAGATGCATTTCCGTCGAGCCGAACAAACTTTCAAATGAAGGGATTAAAAATAGAAGCATAAATCCGGCGGCACATCCCGCTACAACCAGCACGATCAGGGGATATAATGACGCCTGCAACAATTTTCTTCGTAGTTGCTGCATTTTTTCCGTATACTCATTGTACGAGGTGAGCACTTCAGCTAATCTCCCCGTTTCTTCAGCTACCTGTAAATTAGCCACATAGATAGCGGGAAATAATTTCGGATATTTTCCGAAACTTTTCGCCAGGGTATCTCCTTTCTTTACCTGTTTCAGTATGTTTTGCAATACGGATTTAAAATTGTCATTTTTCATCTGCTTCAGTGATAATTCCAGCGAATCGACTATCGATACCCTGGACATCAGAAGCAGAGCAAACAATCTGTTAAATTCCATTATGTCTTTTTGTGAAACAGGGGTTAAGCCAAACATGGGGGTAATAGATGTAGTTGTATGATTATCAGGTAATGTTACGAAATCTTCTGTTTGCAATGTCACGGGGGTGATAACTCATTGTATATTTCTTTCCGCCTATTGTGATGCTTATGGTAATATGCGAAACGTCCTCCGATTTCACATCATATTGCCGGTAATCGGATAACCCGTTGACAGGCAACTCTGTGTTATACGTTACTCCGTTCCGGGATGCAGTTATAATCGATATTTCCTCAGCACCGGTTATCATCGCTATGTCGTCCCGCAGTATTGATTCGCCGCTTATTATGATTTCCATTTCACCATCCGGGATAAACGTTAATATTTCGTTTTCATACCGGACGGTAAAACGTTCGGACTTATCAAGTACAGAATGGATATATTCCAACGACCGTAATGCATACTGTTGATTTTCGGTTATTCTTACTAATCCGGTCGTGTATGTCGTGTAAACATAATATAATGTTGCACTAAGACTTATTATAATCATTGCAATATTCAGAGCAATGAGGAGCTCGATAATGGTATAACCCTGATTTTTATTCAATATCGTCATCGGGCAACAACAGATATAACGAAATAAGAATATCTTCGCTGTTATTATTATATACGGTAACGATCAATAACCGGTCTCCCGAACGGTACTCAACATTTCGCTCAAGACGGTATTTACCTGAATATTGTATTACATCATCAGCGATAATATCCGCATGCATACTTTTGTACAACTCCTGCCGTGCAATCATAGCGGCTTCACGTTTGTGAAGAATTTTCGGACTATCGAACAAACCGGAGATGAATAGATTAACGAATGTCACCAATATACCGATAATCGCTATTGCCACTATGGTATCCATGAGTGAATATCCGTCGTCTTTCAGAATAACCATTGTTCTCTCATTATCTTGTATGGACCTGATTCCTTGATGCCGACCGGAAGGATAAATTGTCTATCAAGCGCCGGTCTGTTAATTCGCAATCCGACAAGCCAGTTGATATAAATAGTCGGTTCATGGTAATACCTTGTTACATAAGTGTATACACACCCTGTTACGTCACCTCGTATTTCGACGCTGTTGGCGCTATAGATGATACCCTGCATCTTGCTTTGTTCATCTATTATGATATTGCCGCCCGTTTGGAGAGTATCGGGCAGGGAAGTAATCATCAACAGAGATCCGTTAACAACGGAATTTTGCAC
>SL_3KL_010_SEDDRAFT_10003947_pt1 | contig 13455 bp, 11 predicted proteins | sample SodLakKL_010_SED_2_FD_10381 | JGI IMG/M metagenome (IMG submission 10381)
GATGTGAGGGAGCGAATCAAAGACCTCAAAAGCATCAATGTGGACCATATCGTGAATGAAGATTCGAACTACTGTTTTGGCGAAGGGGGAGCTGGTACCTATTCCGACGGCAAGCTCTACACGAGGGCAAAAAAACGTGGCGATGTTGACCGGATCCTGAAACTGCTGGTCGGTTTCGGGGCTGTGCGCGATATTATGGTGGATGCCCATCCCCACATCGGCACAAATAAACTGCCGCCGATTATCTCGAAGATGCGCGAGTGTATTCTGCACCACGGCGGGGAAATTCACTTCAACACACGGGTGACCGATTTTCTGATTGAAAGCGACCGGATGAAAGGGGTGAGGACAATGAACAGGGAGACGTTTCATGCAAAAAATGTCATCCTCGCCACCGGACACTCAGCCCGTGATATTTTTGAACTTCTTCATCGAAAAAAAATTGAGATTGAACGGAAACCACTGGCGATCGGTGTGAGAGTGGAGCATCCCCAGGCGCTGATAGACTCTATCCAGTATAGCTGCGACGACCGTGGAGAGTACCTGCCGCCGGCTCCCTACAATATTTCGAAGCAGGTGAAGGGACGCGGCGTCTATTCATTTTGCATGTGTCCCGGCGGGGTGATTGCCCCGTGTGCCACAAAACAGGAAGAGATTGTTACCAACGGATGGTCGTCATCGCGAAGAGCGAGGGCTACGGCCAACTCGGGGATCGTGGTGGAGCTAAGGGACGAAGATTTTAAACCATTTGCCAAATACGGCCCGCTGGCAGCGATGATGTTTCAAGCCTCTATTGAGCGAAAAGCGTGGGAGATGGGAGGGATGACGCAAACCGCACCGGCACAGCGGCTGGTAGATTTTGTGGATGGGAAACTCTCGGCAGATTTGCCGGACACATCGTACGCACCGGGGATAACACCTGTTCAATTACGGGAAATGCTGCCCGGTTTTATGTACGAAGCGCTGGCGGACGGCTTCAAACAGTTTGACCGCTCGATGAAAGGATACCTCACCAACGAAGCCGTGGTACACGCCCCCGAATCGAGAACTTCATCACCCGTCCGTATTCCCCGAAACCGAAAAACTTTCGAGCATGTGCAAATTGAGGGCCTCTACCCGTGCGGGGAAGGGGCTGGGTATGCCGGCGGAATCGTCTCCGCCGCGATGGACGGGGAGAAGTGTGCTGAAGCCTGTGCGAGCAGGACAATGAATTGAAACCAAAGTATCCGGAAGTGAAAAGTGCGTATATAAAACATTATAAATAATGAATATACGCACTTTATAGTGTAGCTTAAATTTGGATGTAGATATTGGTACAGTTTTTTTATGTCCATTGTGATGAAGTGCTATCAATGTTAGTGTACTTAGAATTAACTCCGGATTCTTTGGAATTCTATTGTATCGTCCTGAGATGAGGTGCTTTATCAAAATCCGGTACTTTCCTCATAATTGATCATCCACTGAATGCCGAATTTATCTGAGAACATGGCAAACATATCTGCCCAGTCTGTTTCATCGAGAGGCATAAATACCTTGCCACCGTCAGACAGTTTACGGTATATTCTCTCAGCTTCTTCGGCATTATCAGGTTCAAGCGAGAGATAATAATTGCCGTTTTTCTGGATGTTGGCCTCATGGCCGGTTCGGGCATCCGATGCCATAAGAGTTTGATCTTTTCCGGCAATGGCCAGGGCCACGTGTGCCAGATTATTTTGATCCTGCTCAGGTATTCCTGAAGTGCCGGGCATTTCATTGAACCGCATCTTAAAAACGTTTCCGCCAAATACGGATTGATAAAAATCGAACGCTTCTTCGGCATTGCCATTGAATATGAGATATGGGTTGATGGTTTTCATGGTAGGTATGTTTTTATTTTGGTTGATATTTCAGATCTGCAAGATGTTTGTCATCTATTTACCATTCCTCTTTTGCCATCTTTTCTCGCCGCATCAGCTCCTTTTCACTCAGTTCAGACCCCGGGAACGAACCGGGCCGGATATCGCCGCTTGGCACATAGGTACTCATCACAACACCGGTAGCCGAAACCTGAGAACGAACGAGCCGCAGCGCCGATGGCTTGGCATTCACACCAAAGAGTCGCTTGCCCTTCCCAAGCACCACTGGAAACATCCAAACGTTGAACTCGTCGATCAGTGAGGCTGCCTGGAGCGTTTGAATCAGGTTGCTGCTGCCGATGATCTGCAGGTCCGGGCCGGATTCGGCCTTGAGGGTATGGATCGCCTTCACCACATCACCCCGAATCAGGGTCGAGTTATTCCAGTGTAGCTTCGTCCGGGTACGCGAAGCTACATGTTTCTTTGCCGCGTTAAGCGTCTTTGCAGCTGGGTGATCCTCCGGTTGACAGGGCCAGTATGCTTCGAATATCTCATAGGTTCTGCGTCCGAGCACCAGCTCGCGGTTTATGCCATCGAAACCTGCTTCGGAGAGATTCATGCTGTCGTCCGTAAAATGGAACATCCAGCCGCCATGGTCAAAACCGCCGGTGGGATCTTCTTCCGGTCCGCCGGGTGCCTGCATGACACCGTCAAGCGATACAAATGCTGATGTGATGAGATTTCTCATACATTTATTTTCCGTTATAAAACACATTCCATTTATGGCCGTCGGGGTCGGCGAACCCACATCCATACCAGCCGTTTTTCATTTCAGCAGGTTCAGCAAACATTGAGCCGCCTGCATTCATCACTTGTTCCGCCCAGGTATCCACTTCTTCCCGGCTGTTGGCTCCGATTGTGTACATGATTTCGCTGCCTCTGCTCAGATCGGCTGCGTTTCCATCCGACGCTTCTTCAAACATATCCTCCCGGAAAAAGTGCATGATGAAGTCATCCCTGCCCGCGAAGAAGCTGACTAAATGACCGTTCTTATGGGCTCCATTTAGCTTGAAACCCAGGCTTTCATAAAATTTTTGTGTTCGTCCAACGTCTGCAACAGGAAGGTTTGCCCATACCATGCGATTTCGGATAAATGGTTCTGTTTTGCTCATTTTGTAGCTAATTTTGTGGTTATAGGTTATTTTTTTGATAGAATACCTGACAGATTTTAAAAACCTGTCAGGTCTATCCATCAAAGGCTTTTTGTATTGCCGCAAAATCCAGCTTCTTCATCGGCAGGAATGATTGAGTGACTCTATCTACTTGCTCAGGTGTGCCCTTGATAATCATTTCGTTTAGTACTCTTGGCACGATCTGCCAGGAAACACCAAACTTGTCTTTGATCCAGCCGCACTGTTCGGCTTCGGGAACGGCAGAGAGCTTATCCCAGAATTTGTCAATTTCTTCCTGGGAGTCGCAGTTCACCATCAGTGAGATCGCTTCATTAAACCCAAATTGATGGTCGTGCGCACTTTCCATGATCATGATTGTCTGGTTCCCAATCCTGAACTGTGCGTGTTTTACATTTCCTTCTTCATCCGGTGCTTCATCGCTGCCAAAATGTAAAATGCCATCAACGCCGGAATTTGGGAAAATGTCAGTGTAATGGTTGATCGCTTCTTCAGCCTGCCCGTACACGTCGCCGGTAAACATGAGACAGGGTGTGATGGACTGACCGCCGGTATCTTTTTTATTACCCAGTGATATTTGCCACGTGAGGCCGAAGCGGTCCTGCAGCCAGCCGTATCGTTCACTCCATGGATATTTGTCTAATGGCATCATCACTTCTCCTCCTTCCGCCAGCTCATTCCAAATCCGGTTTATTTCTTCGGCTGGTTCAATCTGTACAAAAAAGGATACGGATGGGTTGATTGTAAACATCGGGCCGGCTGAAATTGCCATAAAGGAGTGGCCCAGCAGTTCAAACGTAACTGAATCCACATCTCCGGAGGGAGTGTCGTGCAGCGTGGCGATACTCTCTATTTTTGAATTTCCTGCCTGCGCCGAGGCTCCGGCAGACAGGTTGCCGAAAGTGGACACATAAAAGTCAGCGGCTTCTTTCGCCTGCGTGTCAAACCATAAGTGTGGGACTATATTTTGCATTTTTTCAGGGTTTGGGGTTCAGGGACAACAAAAGACCTGACAGGTTTATGAAACCTGTCAGGTCTGATCAACTATTTACTTCGAAAATATGTTTTATGTTTTTTTTTCAGTTTCTCCATGGCAGTGGTTAATGTGCTCCGCTCCATTTTTAATGCATTCTTTTCCAGGAAGTCCAGTAATCGTTTTTCATCCTGCTTGCCGGTGTGACGCAGCCAGGTACCGATCGCTTTCTGAACATATTCATGCTTATCATCCAGCAACATTTCAGCAATTTTATATGTGTTACTCAGTTCACCTTTTTTGATAAACCAGGCGGTACTTACGATTGCGGTTCTTCTTTCCCAGGGGTTATCCGATTGTGCCAGTTTGTATAAAATATCCCGTGGCTTGTCGTAATCGTACAGATAGCTTCCAATCACCCGCGGGGCGGCGCGGTCTACGAAATCCCAGTTATTGATCCTGTCGTGGCGGTCGAGGTAGAGATTAAACCGTTCTTTCCGGTACTCTTTTGATGCGCTTTTTGGCCGAACCTGGAAATCCATCATACTTACTGCTCCCATCCGGGCTTCGTAATAGGGGCTGTCAAGTAACTTTTCAATCTCGTAAAGCGGCATATCACTGCTGAACTTCTTCGCCAGGTCGAACGTGTATTTCATCCGAACACCGATCACACGGTTATCCGGATCATCATTTTTGAAATATCGTTGAATTTTTTCCCTTTCGGCATCTGACTGGAATGTTATTAAATGATCCAAAAAATTTTGTGCGGTTTGTTTCGCCATACAAATGTTGTTAATAAATCGGATAAAGTGCGATCAAAAATTGCCTGAGCACTCTGCATATCAATTTGAAATAAAATATTGAAGGATGTATCATTAGCTAATTCAATGGTTTATAGAAAGTTAACCGAATATTTTTAAATTGAAAGGGGAGTTTACGACAACCTGTCGGGTTGATTGCGTCACCTTAAAAATCACTGAACCTATGAAACATGTATCTATTCTCATTCCCAAAGGCCATACAAGCATGGTCAATATCGCCGGAACTCACCAGATTCTGAATCAGGTGAATGGATTTGTTAACGGATCGGGCGGTGAACCTGTTTTCGATGTTGAGCTTGTGGGGCTGGAATATGAAACCAAACAGGACACCGGGCTTTTTACGGTAAATCCCGGCCGGCTTATTAACGAAGTTTCCGAAACCGGAATGATTATTATCCCGGCCATTCATGGCGATCAGCAAAAAGCCATTGAGAGAAACCGGGAGTTCATTCCCTGGATTATTCAGCAGTATGAAAACGGAGCGGAGCTGGTCAGTTTTTGCATCGGGGCCTATCTGCTGGCGGCAACCGGCCTGCTGAAAGGCAACAAGTGCGCAACTCACTGGGCTCATGCCGATGACTTCAGAAATATGTTTCCCGATGTGGATCTGGTTGACGACCGGATAATGACGGCTGAAGACGGCATTTATACAAGCGGCGGCGCCTACTCATACCTGAACCTGATTTTGTACCTGATAGAAAAGTATGCGGGAAGGCAGGCGGCCATCACAGCATCAAAAACTTTTATGATTGATATTGATCGCGAGAGCCAGTCTCCGTTCATCATTTTTGAAGGGCAGAAAGATCACGGAGATGAGCTGGTTTCTGAAGCCCAGCAGATTATTGAAGACAATTACCGAGACAAAATTGAGATCGATGAACTTGCATCACGTCTGGCATTAAGCCGGAGAACATTTGAGAGGCGATTCAAAAAATCAACCGCCAATACAGTGTATCAATATATTCAGAGGGTGAAAGTGGAGGCCGCTAAAAAAAGACTGGAGAGTGGAAGTGCAACCGTTTCTGAAGTGATGTATGAAGTGGGCTATTCCGACAACAAGGCGTTTCGTAAAGTGTTTAAAAAAATAACCGGAATTACGCCTGTGGAATATCGGAAAAAGTTTAATACGTCCTTGCCGGTTTAATTGCGGGGCAGGTACCAATGNCACAAGCGGATACGTTCGGCTCTGCTCAGTACAGGCTGTTTGCGCCAGGATGAACTTTCAGAAAGAGTNAGAATTTGGCACAAACGAGACGTTTGCGCCATTTCGAGTTGGGAAATCATCTGTCTGTCACCGGTAGTAAAGATTCGTCAGCCCAAGGATGCACTTGCAGAGATAATGGGACGTTTGCGCCATTTTTAGAATCAAGATTCGTCAGCCCGGGAATGCATTGTGCAGACGAGATTTTGGGATTAAAAATCAGGTCATAAGCAGTACGGGGCTGTGGACTGCTTCGAGGATTCGTTCAAGATTGGTGTTTTTTGTATAACGAACCGTTTTAGGAAGTACAAGCAATCCGCCCTTCAAACGGTTCAGCAGAAAGAGAAATTTTCCGATGTTTGGTTCTTTGAGTGTCANAATTTCAAGATCGAGAGTAGCATAAGAAAGCAACTGATCGAGCTCTTTTTCCGCGTCAGCTTCGTTGGGGGTTCCGTATGTCAGATCAATAATCACCAGCTTGTTCTGGTTTTTTTTGGCCAGAACGGCTGCCAGATTTACGCCGGTTTTACTTTGGCTTGTACCGTCGTACACTGCCACTATTTTATCTTTAAGTTCGAAGCCTTCCTGAAGAATCAATACCGGCTTATCCAGCTCCTGAATAACAGCACGAGCTGTACTGCCCAGTTTCCCGGTTTTATAGAAAGAGCGTCCAATTCGCCCAATGGTAATCAGATCGGCCTCTTTTGCCGCTTCAAAAACTTTTTCTTTCACCCCGCCCTGAACCGATTTCCAGGAGTGGGGAAGCTGAAATTCCTCCGAAATCTGTTCAAAATGGTCTTTGATCTGCTTTTCAAGTTTTTGAATCTGTTCTTTGATAGAATCTTGGGCAATTGGAGTGATCTTGCCCGTTACCTCGTTAATTTCAAAAGCTGTGGGCAGCCGGCTGATACGAAGCCACTGTGCATCATGCACGAACAATCCGCACAAATTGGCTTCGAGCAATTTGGCAATCAGGGCCGCAGACTCAAGTGCAGCGCGGCTGTGGCGCGAACTGTCGAGCGCAACGAGAATATCAGAAAAAGTAACGGTTTCTTTCTTGTCTGACATCATTTACCTTCTCCGTTTTTCGGTGTTGCAAAAGCACGTCGGTTTTCTGCGAAATTTTCCAGTTGTCGGGTTACCTTGTGGTTCACGGTTCCTTCCTCATACAATCCGTTTTCATCGGCTTCGCCCATTTGTAGGCCGGTTAAGAGTTCCATGCCTTCATCGATGGTTTCCACAGAGTAGATATGGAATTGACCTTCGTTCACGGCTTCAACCACATCATTCCGAAGCATCAGGTTTTTTTCATTTGCCCGGGGTATCAGTACACCCTGTTCCCCGGTTAACCCTTGATGTTTACAAATATCAAAAAATCCTTCAATCTTTTCGTTGACTCCGCCAATGGGCTGAACTTTACCGTGTTGATTTACAGAGCCGGTTACACTGATGGATTGTATGAGCGGAATTTTACCAATTGCAGACAGCAGTGCATACAATTCGGCACATGATGCACTGTCGCCGTCGATATTGGAGTACGACTGTTCAAACACAATACTTGCCGAGAGAGAAAGCGGGCTGTTTACTGCATAGCGTTCACCCAAAAATCCTTTCAAAATAAGAACGCCTTTGGAGTGAATCGGGCCGCTCATATCCACTTCCCTCTCGATATCCACAATTTCTCCCTTGCCGAGCTGTACACGGGCCGTAATCCGGTTGGGGCGTCCGAACATCAAATGCCCGGCACCGGTTACCGACAGCCCGTTAATCTGGCCGATACTTTCTCCTTCCGTATCAATAAAAATGAAACTTCGGTTGATAGATTCCTGAACTTTATCCCGGAGTCGTGCCGACCGGAAAATCATGTGGTCGATGGCTTTTTCTACATCATCCTGCTGTACGGTCTCGTGTTGATTTTTTTCGGCCCAGTGGTTTGATTCAATCAGCAAATCAGTAATCTCATCCGTTTTGGTGGAAAGTTTATGACTGTCACCGGCCATACGTGCACTCTCTTCAATCAGGCGCGCTACCGCTTTTTTGTGGAATTGCTTTAGCTTGTGTTTTTCTATTAAACCTGCAAGAAGTTTTGCATAAAGGGATTGATTTTTCTCACTCCGGTCGATTTCATCTTCAAAATCGGCTTCTACTTTAAAAAGGGTTTTAAAGTCGGGTTCAAGTTCGCACAACAGATAATAGAGGATGCGTTCGCCGAGCAGTACCACTTTGGCATTCAGCTCCACCGGTTCCGGTTCGAGTGATACAGTGCTGATAATGCTGTATGAGTCGCCCGGGGATTCTATTTTAAGCTCGCCCGATTTCAGAGCCCGTTTCAGGCTTTCCCAGGCAAAGGGTTCAAGCAAAACCTGCCGGACATCCAAAATCAAATATCCACCGTTGGCTTTGTGAAATGCTCCCGGTTTGATGAGATTAAAATTGGTGGTAAGGGCTCCCATTCTGGATTGATACTCAATGCGCCCAACCAGATTTTTATAATTGGGATTATCTTCATAAATAACAGGCGCCCCTTTTGTTTTGCTGTGATCAACCATTACGTTTACCTTATAGCGATCGAGGATGGGATTCTGTGACGGATCTGCCGCTTCATCCGGCTGCTGATTGCCGCCCATTACTTGTGCAAAAGGGTGCGATTGCCCCTGTCCGCCCTGGGGAGCCATGATTTTCTGAACATTTTCAACAATATCAATTTCTACCTGATCGAAGAATGCCTGTACATTTTCCAGATCGGAAAATTTTTCTCTGATTTTGTTCATCAGCTCTTTGATAGCATTTTTTGCCACTGTTCGGTCGAGGTTTTTCTGCTCTTCCCGAACCCTCCGCTGATTGGACGGCATTTTCTGGATAATTTTCTGAAGCTCTTCCTGAAGCTTTTGGGTATCTTCTTTTAGATTTTGGCGTTCTTCTTCAGACAAATTATGCACCTGTTTTTCGTCCATCAGGTCGCCGTCTTTCATCGGGGCAAACGAGAAGCCGGCCGGTGTGCGGATCAGGGCAAGATCTTTTTCCTGGGCTTTTTTCTGAAGTTCTTCGAACGTGTGATCCTGTTCCTGCTGGATGTTATTTTTTAACGCCTGTTTCCGATTTTGATACTCTTCGCTTTCAAAAGAAGATGTCAATGCCGGCACGAGTTCCTCAACCAGCTTTTCCATCTGTTTTTTCAGCTCCATTCCCCGTCCGGCAGGCAGCAGCAGAAGATCCGGTTTGTAATGGTTCTGAAAATTGTAGGTGTAACAAATGTCGTCAGGGGTTTTTTGCTGTCGGGCTTTTTTTAAAAGAAAATCACGTATATGATCCAGCTTGTTGGTTTCGTTTGGGCCAAGTGCAAAAATGTTGAAACCGTGGTTTTGAATATCCACACCCAGATCGAGTGAAGAAGTTAGCCGTTTCTGACCGATCGAAATCCTTTTTTCCGAAATATCTTTGGTGGTTTCAAAATCGAATTGACCGGCATTGCAGGTAAATCTCAATTCTTCTGGTTTTAGTATTTTCACAATTCTCCGATTTTTTGATTAGTTCTCTTTAGCCCTGTTATACTATAATGATATGCCACGGTTTACAGTTCCAAAAACAAAGCCTTGTTGCCTCTTTTTGCAACTTATAAAAAAGTTAAATCGGGGTAAAGAGTTCGTTCTTAAACATCGTTAGATTCGGATTCTTTTTTGATGTTGATTAGCCGTTTCAGTGAACCGGGAAGACGGGACCGGTGTGAACCTGCCCAATAAACCTGGCCGCAGCCGCCGCATTTCGAAAAGTTCTCGTAATGCTTTTTGGTAAGCGGCTCCAGTTGATCCAAAATCTCTTCCTTTTGAACGTTCCGAAGCAATCCATTACAGTTTATACATCGGGAGTAGGGCTTAATTTTGTCAAACAGGTCAAATCGGCTCAGTACTTCTTTCAGTTGAATCTGTGCGTTATCGGAGCGAGGCAGGTATCCCAGGGTAACTACTTTGTGCATCAGCAGTTTGCGGTCGCGTGTAATGAGTATCCGTTTTTCCTGAAGCATTTGTTCAATCAGGCTGGTATCATCAGCATTGTTGCTGTAGGAGGTATCAAAACCGGCCAGCCGCAGGTAACGTGCCAGTTTGCCGAGGTTCACGTCCGCTAAAAAACGGGGTTGATTCAATTCACGGGGCTGAAGAAAATCATCAGAATAATTCTGAAAACTGTGAAAAAAAGGATATACGCTTACACGCTCTCCGCCTTCGATCAAGTGGCCAAAATTCACAGGTTTGCTGTTCACGATAATCAGGTCTGCTTCGGTATGCGGCACGCCGCAGCTTTCTATCAAATCTTTTACGGAGGTCGGTTCGGGCAGTGTGCGTTTCAGCTTTCCCTGATTGTGATTTGGATAGAGCAGTGTTTTTAAATCACCGTAAAACCGAAGCAGAACCGAAATGCTATGAGCGAAAGCCTCAATCATATTCAATAAAACGGATTTTATCCCATTTGATTCTTCTCAACAGATAGAAAACGGTTTTGTGGATCTGAGCTTATCGAAGAATCTTAATGTGCGTGTATCGCTTTTGAGATATAAGTCTTCACTTTGTTCAGAATGACAGGCTTGGTTCTGCAAAGCCCCATATTTAAAAACTTAATTTTAATAGTGCCTTCATAAATTATTATTATGATATACTAAACAGTGTTATTAGCTCTCATTTCAATAAAAAATAAAATATGTTTAAAATATATTAATTATAAATATAAATATAATTATGGAAACTAAAAATAATGATGACCAAAAACCTATAGCTATGCCAAGGCTCAATGAACCGGCACCTGATTTTGAAGCCAAAACAACACATGGAGTAAAAAAACTGGATGATTATAAAGGCAAATTTCTTGTATTGTTCTCTCATCCGGCCGACTTTACACCTGTTTGTACCACCGAGTTTACTGCGTTCGCAAAATATGCTGATGAGTTCAAAAAACTAAATACTGAGTTGATTGGTTTATCAGTGGACAGCACGCACTCTCATCTTGCCTGGGTCAGAAATATCAAGGAAAAATTTGGGATAAAAATCCCCTTCCCGATTATAGAAGATCTCTCCATGAAGGTTTCTAATGCTTACGGTATGATTCAGCCGGGAGCCAGTGATACCTCTGCTGTAAGAACTACTTTTGTTATAGATGACAACAGTATACTCAGGGCAATGCTGTATTACCCAATGTCCAATGGCCGGTCGGTACCCGAAATCCTGCGTCTGGTTAAGGCCCTTCAAACGTCTGATGAACATAAAGTTGCCACACCCGAAGGCTGGGAGCCCGGTGACAAGGTAATTGTGCCTCCGCCAGCCACTCAGGAAGAAGCCGAGAAGCGCCTTGATGAAGGCTATGAATGTGTTGACTGGTATTTCTGTACAAAAGAACTCAATTAACGCCCAAATTACTAAACAACAGAAAACAAGCCTCAACTTTTTCAACAAGAACCAGTGCTTTCGGGCAAGGGCTAAGTAAAACTATGTATTTTGGTCAATTGAGTTTTGATGATTGTTTGGGTTAACTTGATTAGTGTTCTTGCCCATATTACTCCCAGTGTAGACTCAATAAAAAAGCCTCTCAACGGGAGAGGCTTTTTTGAATTCGCAAGTTATGAGCAGAAGGTCTCACCGCTTTTCGATGCTTACATAATCCCGGGCATTTTCTCCTGTATAAATTTGTCGTGGCCGTGAGATCGGTTCCCTGTTGTCGCGCATCTCTTTCCACTGGGCAATCCATCCCGGTAGCCGCCCGAGGGCAAACATCACCGTAAACATGTCTGTTGGAATGCCGATGGCACGGTACAGGATACCGGAGTAAAAATCCACATTGGGATAGAGGTTTCGCTCAATAAAATAGTCATCAGAGAGGGCAACCTCCTCAAGCTCCGTTGCAATTTTAAGGAGCGAATCATTGTTGCCAAGTTCTTTCAGAACGCTGTCGGTGCTTGCTTTTATGATATTGGCCCGGGGGTCGAAGTTTTTATATACCCGGTGGCCAAATCCCATCAGGCGAAAATCGCTGGATTTATCCTTGGCTTTTTCTATCATTTTGGCCACATCACTGCCTTCTTCCCTGATCTGCCTGAGCATTTCAATTACTTTTTGGTTGGCACCGCCGTGCAGAGGGCCCCACAGTGCACAAACACCGGCTGATATTGCCGCATAAAGGCTTGCGTGTGATGAGCCGGCCATTCTCACCGTAGATGCCGAGCAGTTTTGTTCGTGGTCGGCATGGAGAATCAGCAGGGTGTTCAGGGCTTCTGATATCACAGGGTTGACCTCATATTCTTCGGTTGGCTGGGCAAACATCATGTGGAGAAAATTGTCGCAATATCCCAGACGGTTTTGTGGATACATGACGGGAAATCCCTGTGANTTTTTGTAGGACCAGGCTGCGATGGTCGAAATTTTTGCGATCAGCCGCCGGATCGTTACATCTACTTCTTCGGGTTCCAGTTCGGATTTTTGCGATTCCGGATAGAAAGTTGACAACGCCCCGATCATAGATGCCAAAACACCCATTGGATGGGCTTTTGCAGGATAACCCTCATAAAACTTCTTCATGTCTTCATGAATCAGGGTATGCCGGGTAATTTTTGATACAAACTCTTCCAGCTCTTCTTTTGATGGCAGGTTGCCGTAAATCAACAGGAAAGCAACTTCAAGAAATGAAGAATTTTTCGCGAGCTGTTCTATTGGGTAGCCGCGGTATCGCAAGATTCCTTCTTCACCATTTAGAAATGTAATAGCACTTTTTGTGGAGCCTGTGCTTTTATAGCCGCTGTCCAGAGTTATATATCCGGTTTCAGGCCTCAGCCTGGATATATCGATTCCTTTTTCTTTTTCGGTGCCTTCAACAACCGGGAGTTCATATACCTGATTTTCAATATTCAGAGTTGCTTTTTTCATAGAATGAATGGGTTGGTTATCTGTTTTTTTGAAATCGATATATAACATCTGCATGAACACAGTATATAGCGGATACTGCTAAGAACAATCTGTTTTCAGATGTAAAAAATGTTGAAACCCCCGTTCCGGAACAGCATGAACGAGGTGTTGCACCGGCCTATTTAATCTCCCAGATATTACCGCTTCTGAAGAGTTCATTTACATTTTTGTATTCGCTGTTTTGTTTAGCATCGGCAATGGTGTCATGAACATTTTTCGAATAACTTTCAGCTTCCACCTTTCGGATTATTCCCATTGCTACCGGATAATCGGGCAGCTGCATACGGGTTAATGCCAGGTGCATGGATGGATCGGGATCTGTCTCATCATGAACTAACGACTTGTTTCCGTTTTTCTTCACATCGGTTTTCTTGAGACGCATTCCGTTCACCTCAAGCCCAAAGTTTTTCTCTTTTCCGAATATCATCGGTTCATCATGCTGAAGCAGTATCTGGTTGTCGTCTTTTGTATCCCGGCCTGTAATTTGTTCA
>SL_3KL_010_SEDDRAFT_10003948_pt1 | contig 13454 bp, 14 predicted proteins | sample SodLakKL_010_SED_2_FD_10381 | JGI IMG/M metagenome (IMG submission 10381)
TGTATTGCATATAAATTATATCAGGTGTTTCAAACGGATGGAACCCGCATGGTTTGTTCATGTTATTTTGTCTGCCGAAGGCTGATGCGGGTTTCATGTGAACAAATTATGTCAATAAAGTTAATATTCAATTAGTTATAGTTAGCACGGAATTGAATTTCTGTATTTCTAACCCATGGATCCCCCTGGTTTGTTCATCTCTTTTTGTGTGACTTGGCACATGGATGATTCATATTGTAAAGTTATTTTGTGACTCTTTCTTTAAAAGGCAAAAATAAATTATTTAAATTACTTTTACTTTTCAAGTATGTAATAAAGCCAGATCAATAATAATTACTTATGTCAATGAAGATCCATTTCATAGCAATCGGGGGTAGCGCAATGCACAATCTTGCGATAGCCCTTCTTAAAAAAGGATATAAAATAAGCGGTTCGGATGATGAAATTTTTGAACCTTCGAAATCAAGGCTGAGGGATAATGGACTGTTACCTGCATCTTTGGGATGGTTTCCTGAAAGGATAGAAGACAGGCCAGATGCGGTGATCCTCGGAATGCATGCCAGAGCTGATAATCCGGAACTTCAGAGAGCCAAAGAACTGAATATAAAGATCTATTCATATCCCGAATACCTGTACGAACATGCCCGTGAAAAAACAAGGGTGGTTATTGGCGGGAGTCACGGCAAGACAACCATTACCGCTGCCATACTTCATGTGCTGAATCATTGCGGTATTAAAGCAGATTATATGGTAGGAGCCCAGCTTAAAGGTTTTGATGTGATGGTAAGGTTGAGTGATGATGCCGATCTTATGATTTTTGAAGGGGATGAATATCTCACTTCCGCAATTGACAGAAGACCCAAATTTCATATTTACAGGCCGCACATTGCATTACTGAGCGGTATTGCATGGGACCATATTAATGTTTTTCCCACCTGGGAAGGGTACCTGGAGGAGTTTGAGAAGTTTATAAAACTTATTGAGCCCGGCGGAAGCATAATTTATTGCAGTGATGACAGGGAGGTTGTGAGAATGGTTGAAAAAACTGATAGCGAACTGAGAAAGCGGTCTTATGGTCTTCCCGATTATCAAATCATAGAAGGAGTAAGTTACCTGAAGACCGGGGGAACCACTGTCTCCCTTGAGGTATTCGGCAGGCATAACCTGATGAATATTGAGGGAGCCAGGAAGATATGCAATGAACTTGGTGTAGAAGATGATAAGTTTTACGCGGCAATAAGCTCCTTCCCGGGTGCATCAAACAGACTTGAACTTATAGCCGCTAACCGGCACACTGTGGTTTATCGCGATTTTGCCCACTCCCCTTCCAAGCTTAAGGCAACGGTTGAAGCTGTCAGGGAGCAGTATCCGGAAAGGAAACTGGTAGCCTGTATGGAGCTGCACACTTTTTCAAGCCTCAGTAAACATTTTCTGGAGCATTACAAGGGAACGCTCGACAGCGCCGATCTCCCGATAGTATATTTTAACCCGCACACAATTGAGCTGAAAAGACTTCCCCCGCTTGATCATGATCAGGTTAAGCAGGCATTCGGCAATGATAGCCTGTTGGTCTTTACAGATTCAGAAAAACTTGAGAATAAGCTTTTTGAGATGAAGTGGAAGGACAGGAACCTGCTTCTTATGAGTTCGGGTAATTTTAATAATATTCCACTTAAGAAATTGACCGGCAAAATCACTGATACTGCCGGTGTCCCATGAGCCGCCCATAAATATATCAGGCCTGGCGTGTATTGTTAACGGCCAGCCGGTACTCTCCTGACCGGATCACATGTTGAACTGTATCAAGGAATGAGGTTCGTGAATATGGTTTTAAAATGTAGCCATTACATCCGGCTTCCCGGCAGTCATTTTCAGTAACATCTATTATGCTGCCTGTCTGCACCAGCACCGGGATATCAGGATCGAGCTTTTTGATCCTTCTGACCAGGTCAATGCCATCCATATCGGGAAGTCTTAAATCAGTAATAACCAGGTCGACTTTGTGATCCATTAAAATAGACCAGCCCTCTTTGCCTGATTCGGCCATCAGAAGAAGAGTGCCGGTATTTCTGAAAAAGGCTTTAATCAGGGCCATGCATACCCGGCTGTCTTCGATAACAAGTATTTTCTTTTTGGTAAGCATCATAATCTGGGTCAACCTGCCCGGTTTACGGACCATTAAATATTATCCAATATTAAAAAGCCAGCTTGCTCCTGTTGATAATCCTGCCGGTATGATCCACTTCTCTGAGCAGGTAAAAACCCTTTTGGAGNTTNAGCAGTTTAAGGCTCTCCTTTCCGGGAATGATGCANATAAGGTCTCCGTGAATATTGAAAATTTCGATCCTGCTTTTCCCGGCTGTTTGTGCGCAANCTGTTTCTGATGAGAACGGTAATTTTTTTTCTTCGACCNGTACTCTGCCATCGGGAAGGTATTTGTAGCTGATAAGTCTCATAAGCAAGAATTTAGATTAGACCTTTCATGCTCTGCTTATCCCGAAGCAGAGAGAGTATATTTTCCCTACGTGATGAAATAGCACCCCGTAAAGAATTGTATTTAATACAGTAAATATATGAATGCAATCAATAAGTCCGGCAGAAACTTAATTAACGTCGATTTTCCGGAATAAACGTTGTTAATTTCCCAATAACCGTCAACAGAGTTTAGTGCCTATGACATGATCAACTTTCCGGTAACACCTGATTTGCGTATCATATTATGTTGGAATATNACCGGAAAAAGAGTGTTANNGTACTATGATTTAGATAGATGAGACCCGTCACAAAAGGGAGGAGTTTTTGTTTCGCCACAACGGCAGAATTCTGCCACATTTTTGATACCCTCATAGCCAGCGATAGTGAAATCGCCGGTAATTTTTAACGGACCTTTTTCAACAAGCTCTACAATAGTCTTTTTTGTCTCTTTTGAGTTTTCCATGGCTCGGTTTTTTAGATGGTTAACATTCTATAAAGATAGTGAATCTGTTCAATTCCACTCCTCATAATCCTCTTCCATATTAATTTCATTAATGGGGATCTTTATAAATATGCGGGTACCAGAAGGTTTTCCGTCATCCCCATGCAGGTCGGATATTTCAACATTGAAATCCTGTTGACCCGGCTGGTTCAGAAGGCCTATCCTTCGTTTTGTAATATCCAGTCCCAGTGATTTATGACTTTTATGCCTTCCGCGGTTTATTTCTGCCGATTTTTCCCTTCCTATTCCGTCATCCTCGACAACACATCCCAGGATCTCCTTGCCGGTAGGTTCAAAACGGATAAGCAGCATACCCGGTGTCTCCTTATGAAGCAGTCCGTGCAATATTGCATTTTCAACAAATGGCTGGAGCAGCATGGGCGGTATCTGGTAACGGTGTGAATCAAGGTTTGGGGGATCGATCGCTATTTTAAACCTGAACTTATCTTCGAACCGCATCTGCTCAAGTTTGATATAATTTTCAAGAAACGAAGCCTCCTCTTTGATGCTGACCGAGCTNCGGGATGCAAACTCGAGGGTCTGCCTTATCAGCTTAGCGAAGTATCCTATAAACCTGAATGCGTTTTCCTGGTCGGCATTTGCAAGAAAATACTGGATTGAATTCAGGGCATTAAAAGTAAAATGGGGATTCATCTGGGCCTGCAGGGCTTTTATCCTAAGCTCGTTTATCTCCCTCTCCTGTGTCAGCTTACGTACCTCTTCCTTTCTGATTTTTCTGACGCGAACAATAAGTACCACCCAGAATGCCGTTAGAAGCAAAATACCGGAAACCGTGTAGAACCACCATGTCTGCCACCATGGAGGCAGTAAACGGAAGGCAAACTCCGTTTTGCCCCTGCTGGGTTCATCGAATGACAGCTGCGCTTCAACCTCCAGCACATATCTGCCGGGCGGAATATTGGGAAAGATGGCCTGCCGCGTATCATCAAAAGGCGACCAGCTATCATTCAGCCCCAGAACCCTGTACCGGAAGAATGTCTTCTCGTTTCCTGTAATGTTGTTAACATTCCAGAAGAAGCTAATATTGTTGTTGTAATATTTCAGTCTTACACCTTCAGGTGGCAGCCCAGTCCAATTATCCGCTCTGTCACGACTATGCCAGTCTGTTGGCGCATAATCAAGGTCGATACGTTTAATAAATACATTCCTTGGAGCCTCTTCCCTGTCCGATACCGCCTTGCTGTCAATCTTCGCCAGCATACCAGGGGCACCCAGCCAGAGAATCCCCTCCCTGTCAACAAGCGATGCCCTTACATCAGGCTCTGTAATACCCTCCTCTGTATCAAAAAAGCGTAACCTTAACTGGTTATTTACATAAAGAGAATCAAGGTTAACCAGGTTCACCCCGAGGTTGGTGCCTGCCCATAAATTATCCGAATTGTCTGTCTCCAGCCAGTTGATACGATTGCCAATTATGCCTGTGGCAGGTTCGATGGTGTGAAGTAATTTAATGCTGTCATTTTCAAAGCTCAACACCTGGATCATCCCGCCGGCTGTTCCTGCAATAAGGTTTCCCCTTTTATCCGAAGTAATTGCTGTAAGAGAGGAAGCGAGAGCCTCATCTTCACGGTTCATATGCCGGAAGCTGCTGCCATCAAAAAGATAGAGTCCGCTATTCCTGCATATCACCCAGAATCGGTCTCCGGTATTTAGCAAACCGGCAATGCTGGCCTGGTCCTGCGGGATAAAAAAGTGTTGTGAAGGCTCCCGGCCGGATGGATCAACCAGGTAAACCTGGCCTAAGCCATATACCACTATCTTATCATAATCTGCAACATCAAATAAGGTCCTTGTTGTGCTAAAGTGGTCGAGATATTTTTCTACCCTGTTGCCCTTTATTTTGAAAAATCCGACATTGGTATTTATCCACAATGAGCTATCTGCACCGGCAGAAAGATGGTTGATGCTTTCAACACTGCGGCTGCGCAGATATTCATATTCTTCACGTCTGTGCAGTATCCTGTCGTTAAATATAATTGTGTCACAATTATGTAACCTCTGGTATGGATTGGGATACGGATATTGCCCGGACTCTTTAAGGTTCTGGTATTTTTCCCATGAACCATCCGGATCCAGATAAAATGAATACTTTGCCGGGAACTCCTCATTCATAAATTTTTGCAGCTCATTTTCAAGTAACCCGGTGTCAAACCTTTCGAACCCCCCGCTCCCTGGCTTTTTGGCAAAAACATTCTTATCATCGGCAATCCAGAAACTTCCGTCACCTGTCTCCGCAATACTCCCAATATTCATCCCCTCCGGATTCAGTCCCCTGTACCCTTTACTTATCAGCGGCGGGTAAAGCACAAATATTCCCTTTGTCAAATCGGCAATCACAATAACCCGGTCGGAGGGATCAAATATTACCCTTTTAATTTCATTCGCCTCGAGGCCGTATATCTCATTCAATGACTCCGGCCCCTGATCCCCGAGCCTGAATATCCCCCCGTCATCGCTGAATGGGCCTGCAACAGAGGCAAGCAGGACATTCCCGTTCTGATCTTCCGCAAAATCATGTACTTCTGCAATACCCGTTATCATCTCCTGCCTTTGTTTGCCTGAAATATATATATTCCGGGTAGCCAGTCCCCAAATTGTATCACCGGCTTCTGTAACCCGCGCCGAAATGGTTGTGTGGAGCTGACTGTCAATCGGGCTGGCCGGTGTTAAAGTACCCCTTTCGGGGAAATACCTGAATAATCCATTATTATAAGACTGGACATATATAAAGGAGTCAGTTTCAAGAAAACCGGTGATATTTATATACCGGTCAGCGTACAATTGAGGTTCCGCGTATATAATTTCAAGAGAGTCATTTCCGTAAACAGCAAACCCGTTATCTAATGTAACCAGCAGTATGTCGTGAGCCGGTGAATACTGGATCCTGTTGATCCTGCTGCCGGAAAGCGAAGCAGCAGGGACTGCCGTTTCAAAATTCCGGCCGTCATATTTTATGATCCCCTCTCCCTGCAGAGCTATCCACAGGTTGCCATCATTATCTTCGGCAAGAGCCTGCACCACCGCACCCGGCAATCCTTGCCCGGCACCGAAAACTTCAAATTCATTACCATGCCATCTGACAAGTCCCGCATCGGTTGCAACCCAGTAGAAGCCACGCGAATCCCTTAGCAGGTCAATGATATTGTTGCTCGGCAGGCCATCCCTCATAGTGATATGCCTGTAAGTATAAGTTTGCGAATAAGAAATCGCCGACAGGGAAATTAAAAAAAGTAACAACAGGAGCCTTGGCCATTGTTTTGTTTCTGGCAGGCTGGGTTTCACGATTATTATGACTAGACTGCTGGCTGACATGCCCGGAATTTATAATTTATACCCGCCTGGTAAGGCGTTTGAGAAATTCTTCACTCCGGCGATGGGCCACTTCAAGCTCTTCGCCGTTTATTAGTGTTATAAATCCTTCCGCTTTTTTGTAATTCTGGACATAATTGAGGTTCACGAGGTAGGATTTGTGTATCCTGAAAAACAGTTCCTGCGGAAGTACCTCTTCAAGCTGCTTCAGGCTTCGGGAAACCAGGTAGGTGAAGTCGCCCTTGATATGAAGCTTGCTGTACGACTCCTGTGCCTGGCAATAGATGATGTTGGGAACTTTCTCCATCTGGTAGCCGTCACGGGTGGGCAGGGCAATGCTGTTGAAGGTGGGGTCGGCAGACTGGAAATTGTTGATAAGAGTGTTTACCCTGGCCCGGTTGCCGTGGACTGGCGGCTTTTGTTTTTCATAGCGGTCCATTAAATTAACCAGATCGTCATGGTTAACCGGCTTTAGAAGGTAGTCGAACGCAGCCACCTTAACTGCCTCGATGGCGTAATGCTCGTATGCCGTGCAGAAGACAACCTGGAAAGGAATATCGCCAAAGTGTTCAAACAGCCCGAATCCGTTTTGGCCCGGCATTTCAATGTCGAGGAACACTATATCGGGATTGAGCCTTTTTATTTCAGACACTCCTTCAGCAACCGATGCCGCGGTACCCGATACCTCAAGCCTGCCGCCGAGAAATGCGCCAATGAGTTGCTTAAGGGTCAGCCTCGCATGTTTTTCGTCATCTATAATAATGCAGGTGGCCATGGTGTGACTGTTTTGGAGGGCAAGATATATAAAATTGGCTATTTTCAGATGATAAAAAATAATTTACTTTTACACCCATATTTTTTGATAAGATGGAAGAAGCCTCATTCTTTGAAATATTCCTGCAAAATTTACTAAACACATCATTGCTTGAGATAGTCGCAGTTACTTTTGGTATGGCCAGCGTCTGGTTTGCCAAAAAGGAAAATATTCTTGTTTATCCCACTGGTATTGTAAGTGTTCTGATATATGTTTATATCTGCTTTTTTGCCAAGCTGTATGCAGATATGGGGATCAACTTCTTTTATTTCCTGATGAGTGTTTACGGTTGGTATATGTGGACACGCAAGGACTTGCAGAGGAAGGTTCTCGAGATAACAAGAAGCAACTGGCTGGAACATTTTTTCAACATGGCGGCAGGGGTTTTAATGTTTTTTATACTGAGTTATGTGCTCAAAAAATATACAGACAGTGATGTGCCTTACTGGGACTCACTTACCACGGCCATCTTCATTGTTGCCATGTGGCTGATGGCCAGGAAGAAAATTGATAACTGGACAGCCTGGATTGCCGGAAACATAATATCAATACCTTTGTATTTCTATAAGGGATTGGTGTTTACAAGTTTTCAGTATATTGTATTTCTTATTCTTGCAATCTTAGGGTATATTGAATGGGACAAAAAACTGAAAGAGCGGGCCCGGGAACTTGAGAGTCAGTGAAAACCGGAGATAAAGTAAAGAGTTGTTCTGTGTGTTGCATTTCACAAAATACTATGAATGTTAAAGGCACTTATAATAAATAGTGTGAAATTTATTCTGGCAGGACTTGCTGCTGTGGTTATGTTACTCTCGTGCAGGGAGGAGTGTTTATATAAGCCGGAGTCCCTTGCCGGGGTTGAGTTTCGCTCGGTTTTAGATGGCAGGGATACTGAGACGGCAGTGGACAGCCTGACCGTGAGGGGACTGGGCAGGGAGGATAGCTTGCTTTATAACAACAGGAACAACATAAGGTCAATAACTCTCCCGATGAATGGAATGGCAGAGGAGTCGGGATTCATTTTTGAGTTTAACGGAGAGACTGATACCTTGTGGTTAACATACCGTGTTAATCCATGGTTTCTATCCCAGGAGTGCGGATTTGTTCTCAATTTTGAACTCGTTGATTCGCGTCATACAGCAAATATTATTGATTCGGTAGTTATTGTAATCAGGGAAATTACAAGTTTTGATGATAAGAACATCAGGATATATCATTAGTGTAGCAATTATGCTATTGGTGTGTCCGGCTGCATCGCAGACCGGCACACCGCAGAGTCCTGGCGGCAGTGATTCCGATACCCTGGGAGCTGGTCCGGGTAACGGACTCGTGCAGGATGATCCGTTGTTTGGAGGTGCGGATATTATTCCTGAAGATTATTTCCCGGGTTTGAGAATAGGCGTCAATATTTCGAAGCCGTTATGGACTTATGCAGAGCCATCCAGGTTTGGCATGGAGGCTATGGCTGATTTTAACATAGACCATGAGTATTTTGCAGTAGCAGAAGCCGGATTTTCAATGCGGGATCTTGGTGAGCCCGGCTATCAGCTAAAGGAGTGGGGTATGTATTTACGTGTTGGCGGGGACAGGAATTTTTACAGGCAGTTCAATGATGTGATAGGGGTGGGGGCCCGCCTGGGCTTTGCACTTTACGACAGGGAGGCGTCCCTGGTTACTGTTGAACCGGATTACTGGGGAGAATACAGAGGCGAACTGGCAGGAGACACCTTTTTCAGGCAATGGGCAGAGGTACTGGTAGTTCTCAAAACGGAGATATTTACCAATGTTTACCTTGGCTGGAATTTGCGGGGGAAACTGCTGTTTTTTGACAAAGGCGACAAGTACATGGAAGAGCGGTATATACCGGGATTTGGTTTGGCTACAACCAGGAGTACCGGTGGTTTTGACTTTTATTTATCCTACCGCTTCCCTGTCGGCCGGTAGTTATAACCTCGCAAATTTCCTTTCAGCCTTTTTAATTCATAATAATTCACATTATATAAATAATTCAGCATATTGGTGTTTTTGTGGTGAAAGAAATTTTATCTCCAAAGTTCAAAGACAAAAAAAAATTTCTGAGTTTGGGGATTGAGTTAGGTTAGAAAGATCGAAAACCATTATTTTATCCAGATATAATATTTTTTAACAACAGTTTTTGACCTGTTTTCGCAAAATGTTTTTGCAGGAATAAAAAAAAATATATCTTTGCAATCCGATTTAAGAAAAACGGTCCGTTCGTCTAGGGGTTAGGACGCCAGGTTTTCATCCTGGTAACAGGGGTTCGATTCCCCTACGGACTGCAAAAACTTTAATAATATAATATTATAATGGCAAATCATCCGTCAGCAGCGAAAAGAGCAAGGCAAAGCGTGAAAAGAACAGTGGAAAACAGGTATTATGCAAAGAGTACCCGTAGTGCCGTAAGAAAACTGCGTGCAGCAACAGCAAAAGAGGAGGCAGAAGGCATGTTGCCGAATGTTACTTCTATGCTTGACAAGCTTGCCAAAAAGAATATCATACACAAAAATAAGGCAGCAAACCTCAAATCGGGTCTTAAAAGACATGTGAACAGCCTTTGATTGTGGTTGCCAATTAAGATTTAACGAGCCGTTTTCAGATGAAAACGGCTTTTTTAATATATAACCTGATTATCCGCTACCTGTTCTATTCAATCCGCTACCTGTTCTATTCAATCCGCTACCTGTTCTATTTAATCCGCTACCTGTTCTCTTTGCCACAATAAGGAATTTCTTTACCGGTCCTGCCGAAAAACTGTAGCTTTTTTATATGGAGGCTGTGCAAGCATACGCATTACATGTGGATCTGCTGTAAGATTAAGCATTCTGTTGATCTGTTATAAAACTAAATGTTATATTCTGAACATGAAGGTCAGTTTTCTATGAATATTTATTTTTTTTTCTTAACTTAAATATAGAAACCAACCTGAGAAAAAGATGGAAGAAACAAAAAAATTAAGTATCAAGAACTGGGCTGAGGATGACAGGCCCCGGGAGAAGCTGTTATCTGGCGGATGTTCGCTTCTAAGTGATGCAGAGCTCATTGCCATTCTAATCGGATCTGGTAACCGCGATGAGACCGCCGTTGAGCTGGCCAGGCGGATGCTGGGTTCTTGCGGTAACAGCATCAACCGCCTTGGCAAACAATCGGTAAGAGAGCTTATGCAGTTCAGGGGTATTGGTGAGGCAAAGGCAGTTTCGATTACAGCTGCTCTTGAGATTGGCCGGAGGAGGAAAGATGAGGATACCCCGGTACAGCCCGTTATTCAAAGCAGCAGAGATGCTTTTGCTATTATGNAGCCAATTGTTGGCGATTTGATGCATGAGGAGTTCTGGATTCTGCTCCTGAACCGGTCAAACCGACTTATCGAGGCTATACGTACCAGTCAGGGCGGGATTTCAGGCACGGTGACCGACATAAGGATGATATTGAAAAATGCTATTCTCAGAACAGCATCTTCAATCGTTTTGTGTCATAACCATCCGTCAGGAAACCTGAAGCCCAGCCGTGCAGATATGGATATTACAAAAAAAATGAATGAAGCCGCAAAGATGATGGATTTAAAGGTTCTCGATCATATTATTCTGGCCGATCGTGATTACTTTAGTTTTGCCGATGAGGGACTCTTGTAGTGTTGGTAAAAAAAAATTATCTTTAGCAATAAATTTGCTGAAAGCTATGCTGATTAACCTGGGAGAAAATAATTCTATACTCAGCCAGTTCATTGCCGAGATCCGCGACGAAAAGATACAGTGTGACAGGTTGCGGTTCCGCAGGAACCTTGAACGGATAGGAGAGATCTTTGCCTACGAGATAAGCAAGGAGCTTAATTATATGGAAAAGGATATACAGACACCCCTGGGAATAGCCTGCATGAACCTGCCCGACGAATCTCCCGTTCTTGCAACGATTTTGCGTGCAGGACTGCCTTTCCAGCAGGGGTTCCTCAATTATTTCGACAATGCGGGTAATGCATTTATATCAGCCTACAGGAAATACCACAAAGATGGTTCATTTGACATTAAGTTTGAGCATCTTTCATCACCCGGGCTGAAAGGAAAAATTCTCATCCTTACCGACCCGATGCTTGCCTCAGGGTCATCAATTGTTCTTGCATACAAGGCGTTGCTTTCAAAGGGTATTCCGGCCCACACTCACATTGTTTCAATTATTGCCAGCAGGGAAGGGATATCCTACCTTAACAAACATCTTCCGCCAAAAAGGATCACTATCTGGGCTGGTGCCGTAGATGACGAGCTTACAGTAAGAGGTTATATAGTTCCCGGACTTGGTGATGCCGGTGATCTTGCTTTCGGTGGCAAAAGCTGAATTAATACTCTGGCAGCATTTTATTTTTAAGCCTCCTGACCTTCAGTGTATCGGTGCACTCTGACAACAGCAGGGCGATAGTCTTTTTCAGGACTGGGTGTATAAGTCCCCTGTCAATTTCTGCCAGGGGTTCGAGAACAAACCGTCGCTGATGAAGACGCGGGTGGGGTATCTTGAGATCTTCAGTATCTATTATCATGTCGTTGTAAAAAAGAATATCGATATCAATAGTCCTTGCAGTGAACTGCTGTCCTTCACGCTCCCTGCCCAGTTGCTTCTCAATATCAATTATTTTTCTCAAAGCTTCAGCCGGCTTAAGCTTTGTTCGTGCTTTGATGATTTGGTTCAAAAAAGGAGTTTCATGCACGAATCCCCAGGGCTCCGTTTCATATACGGAAGATACTTTTTCTATTTTACCTACCATCCCGGCAATTTTTTTGCAGGCCAACTCAAGCAATGAGGCTCTGTCGCCTATGTTACCGCCAAGAATCAGGTATATTCCGGCCATTATTCAATTATCTGAAGTTAAGACTACTGGAAGGGGCAAAGATAGATTCCAAAAATCAGATAAACAATAAGGGATACCTCCGATTTTTATTTTACTTTTATACTCTTGTAATACCGGGTTATACGGCCCCGGGTAATTTACTGCTTTTTGTTAAAGGCAGCAGATTCCTGATGGCAAAGAAATTTATTACAGCCGGTTATGAGTTTTAGCCGGAGAGGTATAGTCCATAATGTTAACAATAATAATATCAGTATGAAGAGTTTTTTAAAATTTTTGCTTGCCTCCGTTCTTGGAGTGCTTATAGGCCTTTTGCTCGTGGTTTTTATATTTATGGGCATTATAGGTGTTATGATATCATCGGCCGATAAGGTTGTTGATGTGAAACCCAACACTGTATTCCACATGAAGCTGGACCAGCCTATAGTTGACAGGGCATCAAAAAATCCTTTTGACGATTTTGATTTCCTGAGCATGCGACCGACTTCGCGTCTCGGACTCAATGATATTCTGGAGAATATCAAGAAAGCCAAACAAGATGACAACATTAAGGGCATTTTTCTGGAAATATCCATGCCTCAGGCAGGAATATCAACCCTTGGTGAGATTCGGGAAGCCCTTCTTGATTTCCGGGAGTCGGGCAAATTCATTCTTGCCAGTGCCGACAATTACACGCAGTCTGCCTATTACCTTGCCTCGGTAGCTGATCACCTTTACCTGACCCCAACCGGGCTGGTCCAGTGGACAGGTCTCCGGTCGGAGGTTATGTTCTACAAAGGTGCTCTTGAAAAGCTGGGGCTGGAACCCCAAATATTGAGGCACGGCAAATTCAAATCGGCTGTTGAGCCTTTCATGAACGAGGAAATGAGTGAGGAGAGCCGCGAGCAGGTAATGAGCTATCTGGGTTCCATCTGGCAGGTAATTCTGGAGGGAGTATCTGATTCCCGTAACCTTACGGTGGAAGAGCTTGACAGGATAGCCGGGAACCTGCTGGTTCGAAGCAGCGAGACGGCTGTGGAGCACGGACTGGTGGATGAGGTGATGTACAGGGACCAGGTATTGTCAAAGCTCAAGGAACTTGCCGGTATTGATGAGGAGGATGATATCAAATCGGTTAATAATGCCCAATATACAAAAGTCCCCATGCCAAGGGAATTTCGCGGGTTACCGCGTGACAAGATTGCTATTGTATTTGCAGAAGGAACCATTGGCACGGGTGAAGGGAGTGAGCTTACTATTGGCTCTGACAGGATATCCCGTGCCATCAGGGAGGCACGGCGTGACACGACCTATAAGGCAATAGTTTTCAGGGTGAACTCTCCGGGTGGGAGTGCACTGGCATCTGAAATTATCTGGCGGGAGGTTGAGCTTGCAGCTAAAGAGAAACCGGTTATTGTTTCTATGGGAGATGTGGCAGCATCGGGCGGATACTATATTGCCGCTCCTGCCACCCGCATAATAGCCAGTCGCCAAACCATTAC
>SL_3KL_010_SEDDRAFT_10003949_pt1 | contig 13454 bp, 12 predicted proteins | sample SodLakKL_010_SED_2_FD_10381 | JGI IMG/M metagenome (IMG submission 10381)
AGGGACTTTTGCCTATCACTAAAGGATACAGAAGAAAAGTTTCCCTTCGATGAAAATACACTGGTGTTTACAATCAGGGGAAAAATATTTTCCCTTACCGATATTGTGAATTATGATTATATAAATGTTAAATGTGATCCGGAAAAGGCCATAACATTACGGGAACAATATGATGATGTCATGCCCGGATATCATATGAATAAGAACCACTGGAACAGTATACGCATGAATGGGAGTATCCCTGATAAAATGATAAAAGAGTGGATCAAAGAATCTTACAGTCTTGTTATTTCAGGATTACCCAAACGAAAATAATTTACCCGGGATGCTGCCAGCCGGCTCTGTATTCTCGTTTCAGAAGTGAGGCAGCTTTTGGATTGTCAATGATTGTACGCAGGTTATCGTTCCATCTCACAACACTTCCGGTTTCATAAGCAATCATGGCAAGCTGCACTGCTGTAGTGGAGGCAAATGAGTCCTGAACTGTGCAGCTGATCATTGCAGGATCTTTAGATCGGGCCGCATTGATAAAGTCAGCCATGTGAAGCTCCTGCATTCCCCCTTCAGTTCTGATTGTCATATCAGTAACCGGTGTTTCATCACCGGCATTCATCACCATAAACCGGGTGTCTGAAACAAATATGGTTGATAACTCTCCATGAAAGAAAATACCATTGTTGAATTCAGGTTTTATAGATCCGGTTCCCCACATCCGGTGCTGCCATACTACAGGAGCCTTATTAAAAGCCATGTTTGCTGTGAGAGTGTCAGGTGTTGTGATCTGGTCTTTAAGTACATATAGCCCTCCTGTCGCTGTTACCTCTGAAGGTACTCCGCTCTCACCCATAATATGACGGATAATATCGATATGATGTATTCCCCAATCTACCAAATGACCGTTACCGTATTGCTTTTCCAGTCTCCAGTTAAAATGGCCGATACTTGGTCTGTAATCCAGTTTTGGCGCTGGTCCGCACCATTCATTCCAGTCCAGGGAGGCCGGTGGATCCTGAATTGTTGTATCTCCGGGATTGGCCCTGTAATGTATCTGGGCAACAATCTGGTTAATTTTCCCGGCCCGGCCTTCGGCAATATAATTTTTTACATGATTGAAAGCTGAACTTTGCCTTCGCTGGAATCCAACCTGCACAATATTACCGGCCTTTTCAGCAGCCCTTATCATTGCAAGTCCTTCAAGGGGATCATATGCAAGCGGTTTTTCACAAAATATGTCCAATCCTTTTTCACATGCAGCAATAAACTGAAGAGCATGCCACTGTGGAGGAGTGGCTATGAATACAGCATCCATACCCTTGAGATCAAGCAGATCCTGGTAGTGCTTGTAGGTCCCGGGTTTGCTACCTTGCAAGTTTTCAAGCTCTTCTGCGCTTTCGCGGAGATGTTCGCTGTCAACATCACAAACTGCGACAAATTCCACCCCACCCGCATTCAATGCCGCCTTGCTTATGACCATTCCGTACCATCCTGCACCAATAAGTCCGACCTTCAGCTTACGGTCATTCTTAAATGAAGGAAAATATGCTGAGCTGGTTATTGCTGCAGTGCCTAATGCTGATTTCTGTATAAATGTCCTTCTGTTCATATTAATAGATTTTTAGTAGCCACTTGGAACCTATGATAATAATCCATCCAGTATATTAGGGCAGGATGGATAACAGCTACTGATTTTTAATTTATAAACTTAGAAAAAAATTGGGAATAATTGACAATTTTTCCTTGCATAAGCTTAAATTAGCCTGTTGTTTATATCAGGTTCCAGTCCTTTATAAATTTAAAAATTATTAATTAAGGAGTTCGTATAACCTATACAAAGAGGGTATTAACGAAATGACACTAAAATATGATACAATCTAACTTTAAAGCATTATTCCTGTATCTATGTATTATTGGGCTGACTGCCTGTCATTCAAAGGATGAACAAAATAATGACGGTCTCATTAATACGGTAACCGGACCTTTAGATGTTGCTGATATGGGATTTACCTTAACACACGAACATCTTATGTCAAATTTTGGTAAAGATATAAGTGAGGCATATGAATATGATGAAGATGCGGTTTTCACACAGGTGATTCCATATGTGAAGAAAATTAAATCACTGGGTGTTAACACCATATTTGACTGTACTACCGATTATTTTGGACGACGGGTTGATATTTTAAAAACCATAGCCGATTCAACAGGAATACATATAGTTACAAATACAGGGTTTTACGGAGCTGCCAATGACAGGTACGTGCCTGAATTTGCATTTGAAGCAACCTCACAGGAGATTGCTGAAATTTGGATCGATGAATACGAAAACGGAATTGACGATACCGGTATAAGGCCGGGATTTATAAAGCTGGCGTTTGATGATGGACAACCTTCGCAAACAGATTTAAAACTTTTTGAAGCCGGAATTCTTACACATCTGAAAACAGGACTCACAATAGTGGTTCATACCGGCAACAACACAGAGGCTGCCCGGCAACAAATTAATATGCTTGAGCAATACGATGTAAGTCCGCAAGTATGGGTGTGGGTTCATGCAAATCACTCAGATGATATTGCCTTGCAAATAGAAGCGGCATCATCGGGGGCATGGATATCCATTGATGGAGTAAATGAATCAAATGTGGAGGAGTATATAGTTAAACTTGACAGGTTTAAATCTCATAACCTTTTAGATAAGATATTACTTTCACATGATGGAGACGGATATCCAATGGGTGGAGAAATCAGAAGGTTTGAGGCTATACCCAAATACTTGATTCCGGCAATGCGTGCCCATGGATTTACTGAAGAAGAAATAAATCAGATCATGGTTAAAAATCCGAAAGAAGCATTTATAACATCTATCAGGTAAAACCATGGTTTTATAAAGTGATGAATTTTATTAAGTCAGATATAAAATCAGATCAAGAAATCCAAATGGAGAAAATCAGATCAAGAAATCCAAATGGAGAAAATCAGATCAAGAAATCCAAATGGAGAAAATCAGATCAAGAAATCCAAATGGAGAAAATCAGGTAGAAAAATCCGGATCATGAAAACCAGATAGAGAAATCCGGATCATGAAAACCAGATCCAGGAACCCGGATAAAAGAATCCGATAGCAAACCAAATTAACCAAATTAACCAAATTAACCAAATAAACCAAATAAACCAAATATTGAATATGATACAAAAGCTTAAATCTATTAAAGACGGTTTGTTGGTTCTGAACCTTTCAAAACTGAATCTGTCAAAACTTAGCCCGACAAAAGTGAATCTGGCAATTTTGATATTGATCATTTTAATGCCTGTAATTACCTCATGCGAGTCACCTGCCGAAATTTCCCTGCATGAAGATTTTGATTATATGGAAATCGATATTGCCCAACTGCACAGCGGATATATAAATAATGATTTCACGATTAAGGAGGTCGTACAAGCTTATCTTGACAGGATTGAAGCTATTGACAGGAAAGGACCTGCATTGAATTCAATACTTACAGTTAACCCTGATGCACTTGATATTGCAGAAGAACTGGACAATGAACTTAAAGAAGGCCGGGTCAGGGGGCTCCTGCATGGGGTTCCTGTTGTTTTAAAGGATAATATAGATACTCATGACAATATGCCCACAACTGCAGGGTCAAGGGCCCTTGAGAATTCCTATCCGTTAAAAGACAGCCATGTTGCAAAAAGATTGAAGGAGTCGGGCGCTATTATTATCGGGAAGGCTAACCTTAGTGAATGGGCCAATTTCCGGGGAGAGTTGTCAACCAGCGGCTGGAGCGGTGTTGGCGGTCAAACAAAAAATCCTTATATTGTTGATCGCAATCCTTGCGGATCAAGTTCAGGATCAGCCGTAGCGGTATCTGCCAACCTGACCATGTTTGGCATTGGAACAGAGACTAACGGGTCAATTGTTTGCCCTTCCCATGCAAACGGTATAGTGGGTTTGAAGCCGACTGTAGGCCTTGTAAGCCGTTCAGGTATAATACCAATTTCATATTCAATGGACATTGCCGGTCCTATGACACGTACAGTAAGAGATGCAGCCATCGTACTTGGAGCACTTGCCGGTCCTGATCCTGATGATGAAATGTCGATGTTAAGTGAAGGTAATTCCCATCCTGATTATACACAGTTTCTGAACGACGATGGGTTACAAGGAAAAAGGGTAGGATTTTTCACAGCTGCCAGCGGAAGAAACTTTAAAGTCGACTCGCTAATGCAGGACGCGATTGAATTTATTGAAAGCCAGGGGGCTGAAATTGTAGAAATTGAATCAATTACAGCTCCATCTACAGGCGCACATGCATTTCAGGTTATGTTGTTTGAATATAAAGATGGTTTAAACAGATACTTCAAATCCCTCGGATCTGAGGCACCGGTTAAAAATCTGGATGAATTGGTTGCTTTCAATCGTTCGGACTCAATTAGTTTGATGTACTTCAACCAAAGATACCTCGAGCTGGCAAATGAAAAGGGCGACCTTACATCGCCAGAATATCTTGAAGCCCTGGAAGGGATGCGCCGGGGCAGCAGGGAAGAGGGCATTGACCGTGTTATGGACCTTCATAACCTTGATGCAATAATAGCTCCAACCGGAAGCCCTGCATGGATGACCGACTGGATAAACGGTGACAGCTTTCAACTGGGTAGCTCATCACCTGCCGCCCAAGCCGGTTATCCCAACATTACCGTGCCGATGGGATATGTGGATGAATTGCCAGTAGGTATGTCATTTTTCGGCAGAGCCTGGAGTGAGCCTGTATTATTGGAAATTGCTTATGCATACGAACGGGGAACCCGATTTCGCAGGATTCCCCGTTTCATTGAATATCATTAAATAAATTCAGCCTTAACGATCTATTGCATTACCTCTGCAGGTATTTCAGTTATTGGCCTGACATCTACACTTTTAACGAAAAGTTCAGCACCTTCCGACTGTATCTGTATCTTACCTGAAGTAAGTGGCTGGATCTGGCCATTCTCCCAGGTACCAGTGTTATAATTTACCATAACAGTAACTCCGTTAACAACATGCACTGCGGTTCTGCCAAATGAGTAGAGCTCAATTGTATTCCATTGCCCGAGCGGATTCTCATTGTCGGGATTTTTCCTGACATGGCGTCCGTTTGCATGAGCCCCGAATGTGAGTCTTTCAGCACCCGGAGTATAGACAAACTGACCCAGTTCTTCATCCCTGAAGGCCTCTGTTTCTACAGTCGTATTCTCCATCAGGTAGTTATCTCCAAGACTTTGGTGCATCATCTGGAATTCGATGTTGGGCATCCAGGTACCGAAAGCTACACCAAAATCACCGAAACTATGATAGAGTAGTCCGCTGTTCCTGCGTGAAAATACTTCATCTCCCCATTTAAATACTAATTTGAGGTGGTAATTTTCAAATGACTCCCTTGTAGCAAGAGATCCGTTAATTTCTCCCGATATCCGGATTACATTTTCTCCTTCTTCTTCAACCACTGAATATACTCCTTCAATTGTTGCCGCTTCTGCGAGATCATCAAATTCCGGTCCGAGAGATGAACCGAGATACATATCCCAATTGCTCAGATCACGTCCGTTAAACAGTTGCTCCCATTCCTGTTCACTCTGACATGAGCTAAATATCAGCACAATACTTGCTGTCACAGTTATCAGAGATAATAATTTTTTCATATCCTAAAGGTTTAATTAATAAATAATTGACGAATATAAATATTTTTATGTTAATAATTGACCAGGATATGCGCTTTTGGAAAAATTTCGAATTCTCCTAACTAATCATTTTGTTATAACAGGCTTCATTTGTCGGGGTTTAAGCTTTCGCGGAAAATAATAATTTCCAACCCAATTGAACCCGGCATACCACTATGATTTACTGAGCATTTAAACAGCAAACAGCAAATAACGGACAGGTATAAAACCTGAATTCCAGGTTTTCCCTGTCAGTTTAGCAGGTTCTCATATTATTCAGTCATTTCCGCGAGTACTCAAATTAACCCTGTCAGTTCAGCAGGTACTCAGATTATTCAGTCAAACTCGTAAGTACAGAGTAGCCATTTAATCTTCCCCTTCTGTTAAAGGTTTCATTTCTTACCAGTCCTACTTCGGGAGCGATCCATTCAATCGCACTACCGCTGGTAGTAATAAAACCTGCTTTTGTTGAAATATCATAACTGATTTTATAACATGTGAAGGTACCGGCATCAGTAGTAACATCCTCAATCCCTTCAATTGTCCTGTTTGATATTGTTATACCGATGGTTACGATTGTGGTATTACCACTTTTAACAACCATAGTAAGTTCACCGTCTGGCAATATATCATTTTCACTCATGGCTGCCGGGTAAATAAGATTATCTGCAGTTATTTCAATACCCATTTCTTCATAGGCGGCAAGTGTATTAGGATCAAGGAAATCTCTCAGATCAAACCTGAATACTCCGTCTTCGCAAATAATTTCCAGTTCTCCTTCATGAACTTCAATTTCATCTTTATCGTAACTTGTTGACCTTACTTTCACGCTTGTATTGTTAACGCTTTCAATTTTATCAATAATTTCCTGTTTTGTGATTGTAGTAAGCCTGTCTCTCTGGTCATAAAATTTCATTTCCCTAACAGTTCCAATCCTGTCAGGAAAGTACATGGTGCAATCCTGCGCGGATACTAACGAACTCATCATTAACGCAAGACTAAGTGATATTCCAGTCAAAAGCTTCATAATTTTAAGTATTAGGGTTAATATTCAAATGCTTATAAACTAATTTGATACTCCGGGGTTATTTAGTTAATAATATAAACAGCAATGGATTAACTGGTTTATAATGTATTCAGTCATATGCTTGTGTCATATGCAAGTTAATAACATTTTAGATGCTAAAAGGTTTGAATATGAATTATTTTATCAAATAATTGCCCAGGTTTTTATCAATGAAGGTTGCTTTAAGCTGAGGAACCCCCCTATAATTGTTATATATTTGCCTTAAAGGAAAGCGAGCAGAATATTAATGATGTTCATTAAATATAATGATGTGGGGCAATTGATGAATAATCAACATTCCGGCGAATGAGCAGCTTATAATTGAGTACTCAACAGGAAAAAGTTTGCTGAAGTGGTAAGAGCAAAAATTGCAGTAAAGATTAATCAAAAATTGCAGTAAAGATTAATCAAAAATTGCAGTAAAGATTAATCAAAAATTGCAGTAAAGATTAATCAATAATTGCAGTAAAGATTAATCAATAATTGCAGTAAAGATTAATCAATAATTGTAGTAAAGATTAATCAAAAATTGCAGTAAAGATTAATTAATTATCCGGATGATTTAAAGCAGATCATAGAAATGAAAGAGGAAAAGGGAAAGGACAAAGTTGTTGAATATACCATTGCTTCCGGACCTGCCCATCTTTATATGCTGGGTATGATCATTCCTGTTTTGTTGGTTTATGCCGGTTCTTTTATATTTGTCTGGAACTATGATGAACTCAGATCAGGTATTGTCTTTTTTGTTGAGTATTTTATTCCAGTTATTATTGCTGGTGTTATAATACATGAAATACTGCATGGTATAGGTTGGAGTTTATATCTGCACAATGGATTTAAATCGATAAAGTTCGGATTTAACTGGAAGTTTCTTTCACCATATTGCCACTGCAGAGAGCCATTGAAGGTATGGCAATACATAGTTGGAGCAGCATTGCCGCTTATAATTTTGGGGATACTACCTGCATTTATTGGAATTTTGCTCGGAAACAGCTCAATTTTGTTCTTTGGGGTCATATTTACATGGGTTGCGGGAGGCGATATTATTTCACTGTTAATGCTAAGTAAACTTGATAAAGACATTTATATTTATGACCACCCTGATAAGCTGGGATTTTATACAAGAGTAAGGCCTGAAATATGAGTGAGATAAATCAAAACTCTTATAAATCAAATGTATCAGGATATTGATCCATTTTACGGCGTGACAAAATATTATGAAAGTCACCGGTAATAAATATCGATAATTACCAGATTGAATGNNTAAGAATGCCCGAAGCATGTTATCTCCGGGTAATTGATCATTGAAATAAGAATGCCCGAAGCATGTTATCTCCGGGTAATTGATCATTGAAATAAAATCGCTGAAATGTGATTTTTAAAATTGGTTTGATGTGGCATTCATGTAATTGAAATACTGAAAATGAATTTTCTGTAAAATATAACTCATTGATAAATAAACTTATTAACCTAAATTGTGCGGTAAAATAATTCATTGAAGTATTGATAATTTTTAAAACCAGTTATCAGAGCAGAATTTTAAAACTCAATAAAATGGCAATAATTATGAAAAACTTAAGAATGATTTCCAGAAGTATAGCCGGTTTTTTGATGGTTCTTTTTGTTTTCTTTAATTTACATTCATGTACTACTGAATCTGAAACAATAGAACTCGGTTATGTTTTGTGGGATTCGGAGATTGCATCGACACATGTTGTGGCTGCTGTGATCGAGGACAGGCTGGGGAAGGAAGTATCCCTTACTTCGGTGGATGCCGGTCCGATGTGGATGGGAGTATCACGTGGTGATTTTGATGCCATTGTTGCAGCCTGGCTGCCTGCAACACACGAAGCTTATCTGGATCAAACCAGAGACAGAATTGTCAATCTCGGACCGAATCTTGAGGGTGCAAAAATAGGCCTGGTTGTGCCTTCATACGTCTCAGTTAATAGTATTGAAGACCTGAATGATTATGTTGAAGAGTTTGATGGCCGGATAACAGGCATTGATCCGGGAGCAGGACTGATGTCGGCAGCAGAAAGGGCAGTTGAGGATTATGATCTTGACTACCAATTGCTTTCCGGATCGGATGCTGCCATGACAGCAGCACTGCGCAGGGCAATTGAGAGGGACGAATGGATTGTTGTTACAGGATGGACACCGCACTGGAAGTTTGCAGCTTATGATCTGAAATATCTTGAAGACCCCAGAAATGCTTTTGGTGAGGCGGAACATATTGCAACTATTGTGACTCCGGAACTGGAAACCAAAGCTCCTGATGTTTATTCTCTTCTCGATAATTTCTACTGGACTGCTGAAGAGATGGGACAGGTAATGATGCTGATTGAGGGGGGTACAGAACCTTTTGATGCGGCAAGACAATGGATATCTGAGAATCCTGGCAGGGTGGACAGCTGGCTGAAGTAATCAATCTACTTAATCAGAAAAATGGAAGAAAAAATTGTACTAAGAAATTTGACTAAAATTTTTGGTAAAAACCCTGCCAAAGCAATAAAAGCCTTGAAGGAAGGAAAATCTAAAAACGAGGTTTTAAGCGAGCAGAATCAAATTGTTGGGGTGTACAATGTATCGTTGTCGGTTAGAAAGAGTGAAATATTTGTTCTCATGGGCCTGTCGGGAAGCGGCAAATCCACCTTACAGCGTTTGATTAACCGGTTGCATGAACCAACCAGGGGAGAAATAATTATTGATGGCGTAGATATAACTAAACTGGGTAAAAAAGATCTAAGGGAATTTCGCAGGAAAAATTTCTGTGGAATGGTATTCCAGAATTTTGCTGTATTACCCCATCGTACTGTGCTTGAAAATGTTGAGTTTGGACTTGAGTTGCAGGGAGTAGAGAAGATTGCCCGTCGTGAAAAAGCCCGTGAGGTAATAGAGCTTGTAGGTTTGAAGGGGAACGAAAATAGTTATCCCTCACAGCTTTCCGGAGGTATGCTTCAGCGGGTAGGCCTTGCACGGGGTCTTGCAGTTGATGCCGATATTATGCTTATGGACGAGGCATTCAGCGCTCTTGATCCTCTTATTCGCCGGCAAATGCAGGATGAACTTCTTGAACTGCAGGAGAGATTGCAAAAAACAATCATATTTGTTACTCATGATCTTGATGAAGCTTTTAAACTGGGTAACCGTATTGCAATAATGAATGATGGCGAGGTTATTCAGACAGGTACAGCAGAAGAGATTATATCAAAGCCGGCAAACGATTATGTTAAAGCGTTTGTAGAGGATATGAACCGGTCAGTTGTGCTGACTGCCCAGTCAATCATGCAACCTGTTGAAGATACTGCATTTCCTGGTGATGGTCCCCGGACCATACTCAGGAAAATAAGAAAAAAAGGGCTTACGGGAATACTTATGATTGATACCAGGAGGGAGTTAAAGGGTTATATCCGGACCAGTGAGCTGGTGGAGTATATCAAAAACCACAAGGAAAAGGAAGACCTTCAGTTTGATAAAGCATTACTACATAATGCTTTGAGTGTTGACGAGAACATGCCTCTTATTGATATTATTAATATCTATTCCGGGCACCAGTATGGTCCGGTTGCGGTTACAGATGAGAATAACAGGCTCAAAGGTGTTATTGTCAAAGGAGCTGTGATTGCTGCGCTTTCAGAATCGTTTGAATTCGACAGTCCTGGCTAACAGTGAAATTCATGCCTTTTTGTGTGACTTGGCACATGGATGATTCAAATCTTCAATTTTACAATACAAAAATCAAACTATGTTTGAATACAGAATACCCCTGAGAGACTGGATAACATCTGCTGTTAACTATCTGGAGGTTAAGTTTGGCGGTTTTTTTGACGGATTCAGTGCTTTTATCTACTTCCTGGTTGATAACTTCAGAGAAGGAATGCTATTCCTGCATCCTTTGGTGTTTATGCTTTTAATTGTTGCCATTATGTGGTATATGGCAGGATGGAAGAATGGCTTAATTGCATTTGCAGGTCTACTGCTTACTGAAAATATTGGTCTTTGGGAAGCATTCATAGAAACCCTTGCATTGGTCCTGACAGCTGAGATCATTGTCATAATAGTCGGGATGCCTCTTGGAATCTGGGCTGCCAGGAGTGATCGTTTCAATTCCGTTATCAGGCCGGTACTTGATTTCATGCAAACCATGCCCGCTTTTGTATATCTTATTCCTGCCGTTATGTTTTTCGGACTTGGACTGGTACCCGGGGTGGTTGCCACATTTGTTTTTGCGCTTCCACCACTTATAAGATTGACTAATCTCGGTATACGCCAGGTTCCGAAAGAACTTATTGAAGCTGCAGATGCATTTGGTGCAACAGCTATGCAGAAGCTTTTAAAGGTCCAGATACCGGTTGCCAAGTCAACCATAATGGCCGGAGTAAACCAATCAATAATGCTGGGCCTGTCAATGGTTGTTATTGCCGCAATGATAGGGGCAGGTGGCCTGGGTGAGGATGTTCTGAGGGGTATACAGAGATTACAGGTAGGGCAGGGGTTTGAAGCAGGGTTGATCGTTGTGATACTTGCAATAATCCTCGACAGGATTACCTCCGGATTTGGAATGAAAAAAAGCACAATCAATTGACTGGTAATCTGAATGTTGTGTTGTTTTCTTTAATAACGCATCACTAATGGACTGGTATCTATCAAATTACAATAAAGCCTTGTGGTATAAGGGTTTACTGCGAATTGCCCGGAGATATAAATAAAACCCGGAACCTTTAATTCAATCAGGTACCGGGCTGTTTTCTTATAAATCAAGGTAAACCCCTTGTGAAGTTTATTCTTCTATAAGATCGCGTACTTTTCTGGATATTTCATTAAGCTCGGAACGCACCTGGGCAATAGTTGCGGATGAACTTTCAATAACATCATTCCAGGTATCCAGGGTGGCTTCATCTATTTTAGCCATCTCATTTTCAATGATCTCCTTTTGCTCTTTTACCTCATCTCTTGATTCTTCAAGTTCTGCCGCTAATTCTCCCTCTGCCTGCTCCATCTGCTCTTCAATTATCTCTATCCTTTCTTCGATATCGTAAAGCAGGTCATGCAGACTCTCAGAAGTACTCTCCTTGATCTCATTCAGCTGTTCCTGCCTAACCCTATCCGCACTTCCGCCGCCACCGCATGAAGCAAGGAGTAGAGCAAACAATACCAGCATTGACATGACTTTGATTTCAGGATTTTTCATAGTTTTTGTCCTTTCTTTTAAGTAGAATAGCATAGCTTTATAATTAAATTTAAAATTCTCTTTAAAATGCTAAGATACAAAAAAATCTGGGCTTAACCAAAAGATATTCTGATACATAACCCCTAAAAGTCTTGTTTTCAGAGTATACGAGGATATAATTAAACCACCTCGTACAGGGCAGGAATTGCTGACAGTTTGAGGCTAAAGCCATATTGAACGCTGTATATGAGACCCGGCAGCATTTTTTTGACGAGCGTATCGCAGCAGGCGGATATTATGGACAGAAACTGTTTAGTACCCGGCAGCCTGTCCATCCTTTCTTGATTCAGAAGCTCCGTAGTATACTTTATTGATGTGGTCCCACATGATGGCCTGGTAACCACCGAAGGGCCCTGCAGTCCACTGCATCCTGTGCCCCTTTCCGAGGAGCTCACGAATGGTTTCGTAAGGGAAACCTGATTCGAGCATGACAACTCCGCCATCATTCATCCGCTGACCGGTTGGTTCTGAAGATCCTGTATGGTAAATTCTCGGAGCATCACCGGCTTCCTGCAGATTCATTCCGAAATCTACCATGTTGACCACTATCTGAGCATGACCCTGTGGTTGCATGTCTCCTCCCATTACACCAAAGCTCATATAAGGCTCACCGTCTTTGGTTATAAATCCTGGAATAATAGTATGAAAGGGTCTTTTTCCGGGTTCGAATGTATTGAAATAGCCAGGTTCAAGTGTAAATCCCTCTCCACGATTCTGTATAACAAAACCCAGTTTGGGAGGTGTCATTCCGCTACCCATACCACGGTAATTGCTTTGAATGAGTGATACCATGTTACCATTTTTATCTGCTACCGTGAGATAGATTGTACTGGGTTGCTCCATAAGTCCGGGATCATAACGCCTGGATGCACGGTCCGGATTTATCAGTTTGCGCCTTTGATCAGCATAATCTTTGGATATCAATTTTTCAACGGGGACGGGACTGAAATCCATGTCGGCGTAATAATGTGCCCTGTCTTCAAAAGCAAGTTTTTTCGCTTCCACGAAAGTGTGAATATATTCCGGACTGTAAAAACCCATCGAGGCGATATCGAATCCTTCAAGTATATTAAGTATCTGCAAAGCGGCAATACCCTGTCCGTTCGGGGGCAGCTCCCAGACATCGTATCCGCGGTAATTTGATGATACCGGATCAACCCAGGTGCTGGTGTGTGAAGCCATGTCTTCGTAATTTAAAAAACCGCCATTCTCACTTATGTATTGTTCAATGGTCCTGGCAATTTCACCTTTGTAGAATGAATCCCGTCCCTCCCTGGCTATAGTCTCATAGGTATTGGCCAGGTATGGATTTCTAAAGATTTCACCCTTTGCCGGCATTCTTCCGTCAGGCATATATGTCTCCCTGAAGTTTGGAAAATGCCCCAGTCTGCCAACTGTTATATCAAGGTAGTGGGCGATAAGTTCAGTAACCGGAAAACCGTTCCTTCCATACTCAATTGC
>SL_3KL_010_SEDDRAFT_10003950_pt1 | contig 13453 bp, 12 predicted proteins | sample SodLakKL_010_SED_2_FD_10381 | JGI IMG/M metagenome (IMG submission 10381)
GGATGTTAAAACAGAGTCATCCGAGTATAATGGTTCTGCCTCGCCGTGCCGGAGAAAATAAAGATCCATTACTGTTCCTATTTTTTCTTCATGTTCATGCGAACGTCCGCATATCCTTTTTTTATGACATCGTAGATGTAATACAATCGATCGTTGTAGGGAATAAACGCCGATTTCATTGCATTGATCGTTATTTTTTCGAGATCGTCAACGTTGAGCTTAAATACGTCTGCTGCTATCTGATATTCCTTAGTCATTGTTGTATCACTCATGAGACGATCATCGGTATTTATTGTTACACGATATTTTGCATTGTAGTATAACCCGAAGGGATGATCTTGAAGGCTTGGTGCCGCACCCGTATGGACATTGCTGCTCAAACACATTTCCAACGGAATCCGTTTATCGAGAACATATTGTGCCAATTTCCCGAACTTCACGATTTGATTGTCATGCACGGTAATGTCTTCCTGCAACCGTGTCGCGTGACCGATCCGGTGAGCGCCGCACCATTGTATTGCCTGCCAGATTGATTCTTTTCCGAAGCCCTCGCCCGCATGGACTGTTATATTAAAGTTTTGTCGTTGAATATAATGAAACGCATCGACATGTTTTTTTGGGGGATAACCGCCTTCTTCGCCCGCAAGATCGAATCCAACCACACCGCGATCGCGGAAGTCGACTGCAAGTTCTGCCATCTCGAGTGACAGGTGCATATTACGCATTGCACAGATAATCAAACCGAAGCCCACTCCGAAATCTTTCTTTCCGCGCTCGAGTCCGTCGAGCACGGCAGAGACGACATCCTCCCAATGTAATCCGCCTTCGGTATGGAATACCGGCGCAAACCGCGTCTCAACATAGACGACCCCGTCATTGTACATATCCTCCATCATTTCATAAGCAGTGCGTTCAAGGGCTTCGGGTGTTTGCATGACACCGCATGTGTGTTGGAATCCTTCCAGGTATTCGGGCAGACTTCCCTTATTAGCCCCGCGGAAGAACCATTCGGCAAGTTCTCCCGCATCTTCTGTCGGCAATTTATCATACTTCTGATCCCGTGCAAGCTCGATGATGGTCTGCGGTCGTAATCCGCCGTCGAGGTGGTCGTGCAGTAATACTTTCGGTAATGTTCGTAAAAATTTAAGTGAGTATTTCATTTTAATATTCCCGATTGTTTTTCAACATAGTGTAATAGTGAACCGTCTTGTATAAGAGACAATATTGTTTGGATGTCGTTGTGCAGTACCCGATCGTTTGTAAGGTGATCGATACGTTCGCGTATAAAGTCATACGCTGCCTGCGCACCGATGCCGGCCTGCATAATGGTTTTTTTCTTTGGATGAACGCGTGAAAAATCCATACCCTGGCACGAGGTAAGAAACTCGATCGCGATAACGGTCTGAACGTTTTTAAGGATCCTGTACGCTTTTTGAGCCGCAATCGATCCCATGCTGTTATGATCTTCCTGGTTTGCCGAGGTGGGAATGGAATCGACGCTTGCCGGGTGGGCGAGTACTTTATTTTCCGAAACCAGTGAAGCGGCGGTATACTGAGCGATCATCATTCCGGAATGCAGCCCGCCCCGTGTCGTTAGGAATCTGGGCAATCCGCTTAGAGATCCGTTCACGAGCCGTTCAATGCGTCGTTCGGAAATGTTCGCCAGTTCCGAAAGCGCGATGCCGAGGAAATCGGCAGCGAGTGCGATCGGTTGTCCGTGAAAATTGCCCCCTTCTATATGTATGCCTTCACGCGAAAAAATGAGCGGGTTATCGTTTGCGGAATTTAATTCAACCGATAAAATATCGTAGACATAGGTAATTGCGTCCCTCGATGCGCCATGCACCTGTGGTATACAACGGATTGAATATGCGTCCTGTACCCGGGGGTCGTCGTGCAAATGTGACCGGCGAATTTCGCTTTTTCTCAATAGCCGCCGCATATTAGCGGCAGCATCGTTTTGTCCCCGAAGCGGACGCAGCCGGTGAAGACGGGCATCGAAAGCACGCGGTGTTCCTTTTAATGCTTCCAAAGTCACCGCCGCTGCAACATCGCTCAGTTTCATCAAGCGAACAGCCTCATGAACGGCGATTGCCGTATAAGCCGTCATCATCTGTGTCCCGTTAATGAGTGCAAGTCCTTCTTTCGCGGATAATGTTACCGGTTGAAGTCCGGCGAGTCGGAGTGCTTTGCTTGCCCGGATGATCTTACCTTTGTACGACACCATACCCACTCCCATCATTGTCAGCACCAGATGTGAAAGCTGCACGAGGTCGCCCGATGCGCCCACGGATCCCTGGGATGGTATTACGGGAATGATGCCGGAGTTATACATATTGATGAGGAGGTTAAGGGTTTCCGGACGGATGCCTGAGTACCCTTTTGCCAGTGTGTTGATACGGAGTACCATCATCGCGCGGACGATCTCGTCCGGCATCGGATCGCCCGCACCCACGGCATGGCTGTAAATGAGGTTCTTCTGAAGTTGTTCGATATCTTTAAGGTCAATTCGTACGTTACTGAATTCACCGAACCCGGTTGTCACACCGTAAATTGTTGCATCCTTATCCAACCAATCCTCAATTACCATTCGTGCTTTTTTGACCGCCTTATGTGCATTATCGCTCAGACGAATCGGCTTGCTATTGTTATGAGCTAATTCGTAAAGCTGAGGGATGGAAAGTGAGTTACCATCTATACGTATCGCCATAGATAGATCATTAAAGATATTAAGGTTTGAAATAAACTAAATTCTTCTAATGTAGCTAAAAAACCTGTTATTTTCCACTATGCCCAACCGCGGCGGTAAAGATGTCACTATCGGTGATGTTGTGGCGTAAGAAACCTTTTTGGAGTGGACTCAATAATTTTCTTGTTAAATCGAGGAGGAATGTCACTTTTTATCGGAATAATTCTTTTTATATAGTTCGATTGCCTCGCGAATAACGTTTTCGGCCTCGTGCCTTCCGCGGATGTGATCGACATCGACCTTTTTTTCTTCGAGAATTTTATAATCGAGAAAGAACCGTCGCAGTTCGCGGCTTCGATGCGGAGATAATGCGGATACATCGAAGTAATGTTCATATTCCGGATCGTCTATCTGTACGGCGATGATCTTATCGTCCCGGCCTTTTTCATCGTGCATTGTGATGACGCCGATTGCGCGTGCTCGGACGATTGTCAACGGATACACGGACTCCTGGCCGAGTGCAAGAATATCAAGCGGGTCACCGTCGTCGCAGAACGTGCGGGGTATGAAACCGTAGTTTGCCGGGTAATGTACGGCGCTGTGCAGCACGCGGTCAAGCCGCAGCATGCCGGTTTCTTTGTCGAGTTCATATTTATTTTTGCTTCCTTTTGGTATCTCGATGACAGCCTGTACAAATTTTTCTACATCGTCACCGATCGAAACGTCATGCCATGGGTTCATAATAACCGTGTATGTTCTGTTGTTTAATTATTTGATAAGTATTTATCGTGTAGCAGAATCTTTTTATGCTCGCATAACGGGTAAAATAAGACAGCTCGGTCCGCCGGTACCTGCAATGAACTCCGACAGCTCTACCTCGTGCACAACCACGTCATTGTTATTTAAAATTTCAATTGTTTCTCTGCTTGCCGTCCCGGCAATAACTACATTCGGTTCAACGGTTATTACGTTCCCTGAAGAAAATCCCGAATGCGGGACGGTGATGGTGTCGAATCCCTCGAAGTACCGTTTTGGAAATACATCTTTCGTACATAATACACGATCCGGGGCAATGACACTCATCGCGCCGCCGATGTGAAGGTACGGCGGAGGAACTTTTGTGATCCGTATACGGTACCCCATTCGCAGTAATATCCGAGCGACCTGATCGGTTCCTTCATTATTTGTTCGCGATGAATGTCCGACAAAAGCTACATCCCCCGCAAGTATTATATCGCCTCCCTCCGCGGTTGCCGGTTCGGTGATATGACCGATAACAGGGACATCCAGGTTTAAAAGCTCCTGCTCCATCCATGCGCACTCGTTACGTCTGCTCTCAAGGCCCATTCTGGTAATGACGGCACCTTCGGGAGTCAAAACTGCTCCGTCCCGTACAAACACCGAATTGGGGTGACCTTTGAGTTCGGATATTGTGATGACGTCTACTTCAAGCGATGTAAGTAGTGCACACAAATGTTCATGCTGTTTGAGTGCACGTTCCTGATCCGGTTTTTGAGCAAAATTATGGGCCGCAAGGTCATCGGGATGTGCGTATTCCGTTTGCGGTATCGCGAGTATGACTTGTTGTAAAGAGTTACCTTCGTTCCGGATCATGTGCGAGATAGTTCCTCGAAAATGTGTCAGCCTTAATGTAAGGTAATTTGGTGAATGATTCAATGAATCGACTCTACTCGAATACACATGTTTCGGTCTATAAAGCAGTTGACCTCATACATTGTTTGCCAATTCGTTTTGTTTATTACCTACGCAGTAAGGCATTTACCCGTTAAGCCGGAATGAATCGATTATAATCCCTCGGGTTTCTTCGCTGCCCCGGGCTCGAGTGTAAGTTTTCTGCATTGCGCGACCCACGCATCACGCTTGATGCGACCTTTAAAACCTTCAAGCTGGTCATTGGCGTACTTCACGTCCTCGGCCCGCCAGTCGGCGACCTGCCAGAAATAATATACGCCGATGCGATGTAACATCTTTTCAAGCACATTGGCTACTCCCTTGATAAGCTTCAGGTCATCAGGCTTACCAAATACGGGTTGTGACAACAGATTGCGGCTACCTTCCTTCACCTCTGATGCGACGGGTAAAGGGGTTTGAGGTGCGGCAGTTGGTGCAACCATTAATTTCTCCATTGCCGCAAGCCGGGTATGTATAGGTTCAAGATCAATGGTTGTTGCAGGGGGTATATTGATATCTTTTACGGCGAGCTCAAGTGCATTGATCCGTTCATTCAACGGTGTCAGGTCCATCCTGGATTCAAGGCTGCTGCGCCATTGTTCGCGTTCCTTTTCCATTTTGTTATATTCTGAGGTTACGTCCTCGTAATACCGACGACACCACCAGTATCCGAGAAGTGCTCCAAGGACGGCTGCCACAAGCAGTAATACGAATATTTTGAAGAGAAGGATAGTCATATCGGAATTTTCTCCTGTATGTTTTCAGTTATTGTTGGGTTTGAACCCGGCTCAGGGCAGGTCCACTTTAAATTCAATTCGGCGGTTCATTGCCCGCCCCTCTTCGGTGGTGTTGTCACCGATCGGCCTTTCCGATCCGAATCCTTCGGCTGCGAGACGTTCGGGCGGGATGCCACGCTCAATGAAAGCATTCCTGACAGCCTCAGCGCGGGCAAGACTGAGTATCTGGTTCATATCGGCAGGTCCGACTGAATCGGAATGGCCTTCGATGCGGATAACAACCGGACAGTCCTCAGCTGCTTTGGCTAAGTCATCGAGCAAAGGGCTACTTATTGCCAATATAGAAGCACTCCCTGTATCGAACTCGATACGCCGGTCGGCAAGGAGCGAAGCAAATACCTGCTCGCAATCACGCGCAGCCCGTGCGATTTCCCTGGCCGCTGAATCAGTTGCCGGTGGTGGTAATGGTTGGGTCGGTGTTTCCTGTGCATCCTCAAAAACCCCGCGTACACGCACTGCGCACAATTTTGGACCTGCCCACGTATCGCACCTTGCGGCGCGTGCTACCTCAAGCGCCAATTCGCCGGAATCGGGTGTGGGCTGGGTGCCGCTGAGGATTACATGTTGGCCCGACACCTCTATCCGTACCCAGCTATGATCCGCCGCATTCAGTGCATCGTATACACCTTGATGCACGCGTGCCTCGACTGTATTTTTCGCAAAAGGTCCGAAAGCATATACCAACAAGACTATAAGACCCAGCAGAGGCAGCAACCCTCTCCATACGAAGGGAAGTACAATCTTATTTCGCCGGACCCATCGCCGCGTCCGTACTGATTGTTTTTGATTTTTCTTCAATGTTGTTGTCTCCTATCTATGAATCAGTGACTGGTTGCTCATCTGGTGTAGATAAAAACAGTTTTCTGAAGAGTAAAAAATGATCCTTTATTCAATGATACACCGATTAACTTAAGTATATTACAGAGCATTTTACTTTTACGCTCATGATGCATCAAATTGCTGTGGCAAGTATAGAATGCCGGGACAATATTAAGAGTGTGTTGCTGAAATATATGAGAGTGACTCTATTGTATGAATTTAAATACTTTTTAAGGCAAAAGTCAACAAAACAGCAAAAATTAATAAACATTAATATTACCTTAGTTGCTTATTACCGAATATTTTTATATGATGTAGTTCTAATTAACAAACGCAATCTTATCGATATTATAGCCGGAGGTTCGGACCATGGAAAAAAGCAAAACATCGACCGGTCTTGAAGAAAATGTAGCGGGGTTGTTGTGTTACTTGTTGGGTTTCATCACCGGAATCCTGTTTTACGTTCTGGAAAAGGATAATTCATTTGTTCGATTTCACGCAATGCAATCGATTATAACGTTTGGGGCAATCTTTGTGTTAAGTATTGTGCTGGGCTTTATTCCAATCATCGGTTGGATACTCGCATTGCTCTTGCCCTTTGTTGCTCTCGCTCTGTGGATTATACTTATGATAAAAGCATATCAGGGTGAAAGGTATAAGTTGCCGATAGTCGGCGACATGGCTGAGAAACAGGTTACACCAAAAATATAATAATAATCTTATCACATTATATGTGCGGCGCATGATATCTCTCTATTCCGATTGAGAGAAGGGCGCCGCATATGTTTATAATTTGTTTACCTCCGAACGGCACACGCTATAAGTGAGTAGCATCACCTCCCCATTACCGGTGAATTGATCGGTAACTTCAACCATCCTGTTCTTTGAACCCCGGACAGATTGGTAAGAATTCTACCCACAAACCCGAAATAATACCTCACCGGTTACACAGGTTCAACGCCGGTTTTTATAGAATATTCTAATAAAATTTTCTTGACAAGAATATACGAACTGTTTATATTTATAAAGACGTTGAATTTTACGAATAGCGATTATTTTTTATCAGCGCCCGCCTGTTTCCCGCTGAAATGTATGGTTTGTTTGAATAACCAAAGTACGAATAAAATGTTTATATTGGTTAAAAACAGATCAGGGCGTGGTGTTATCCGGGATGGATCCTGATTCGTGAACACATGTACAGGAAGAAGTTGGGTATCATATGCAAAGACATAAATTTAGTAAAGCACTATTTTCAAACAGGGCCGGGGGCAGCATACCGTCAATTATTGCTGCGCCAACGGAGAATTTACAATCAAAATTTGTGGTCCAGAGGGTTCTTGAACTACGGGAAGAGGGAATCCCGCTCACCGATATTGCGGTGCTTTTCCGATCGTCGTATCACGCTTTTGATCTTGAAATTGAGCTTAACAAAGCAGGTATACCCTATGTGAAATTCGGCGGTTTTAAGTTTATGGAAACCGCCCATATTAAAGATATCGTATCATATCTGAAAGTCGTCGGGAATCCGCGTGATATCGTTGCATGGAACAGAATAATGCTTCTTGTCGATGGGGTCGGTCCCAGAACTGCCGAAAAAGTTATCGGTGACATCCTCCAACGGAAAATAAACGGATCATCGGGAGGTGAACAAAGTCGCAGGTTTTGGGCAACATACAATGACTATCCCGAAAAATTGACCGATCTGTTCGCTTTAATGAAAAAGATTGCTTCTGATGAAATCCCTCCTGCCGATAAAGTGGGCATCATTTTACGCCATTATACTCCTCAATTTAAGCATAAATATGACGATTATCGGAAGCGGCAGAAGGACCTTGAGATGTTTCAAACTATCTGTGAAAGATACAAATCTTTGAATACGCTGCTATCCGATATGGCGCTTGAGCCGCCAAATGAAAGTGTATCGGATATTACACCTACCGGCAGCGAAGATGAATTCCTTATCCTTTCGACCATTCACAGCGCAAAAGGATTGGAATGGCACACCGTTTTTATTATTTATTGCCTGGAAGGGAGATTCCCGTCACATCGTTCTGCGGAATCCGATGAGGAGATGGACGAGGAGAGGCGGCTTATGTACGTTGCCTGCACACGAGCGAAGGAGAATTTACACATAACATATCCGATGAATGTGTATGACCGGGAAAGCGGATTAATTCTCTCGAAACCATCACGGTTTCTGAAAGGACTCGGCAAGCACACCGAGAAATGGATTCTTGATGAAGAGGAGTAAATTTTTAAAAAATACCGTAAATGCGGGATTGATTTACTTTTTATTCTATACGTAACTTAGAGTACCGGGTTCATATAAAAACGAATTGTTTGATCACGGTACGACAATCATACATGGTTAAGGGTTACAAAGGCGGGGCGTCGGAGGGTTGAACCTGTAACAGCGTCTCGCCTTTTATTCATTTTTGAGAAGCACGTTTTTTAGATACCTAGTATGTGTTCCATAATCTATAAGTAAACTCAGCCGGGATAAAGGCTCTTATATGTATGTATTCAATAGTACCGGTGATCTCGTTATAATCGTGTCCCTGGGTGCCGGCGTTGTTATTATATTTTCACTGTTTAAATACTGCACCTATAAAATATCGGATGTTGAACAAACCAGATCCCGTATCGCGAGAGATCTGCACGATGAGATAGGCAGCAGTCTCAGCAGTGTTGCCCTGATGATCGATATGGTATCGAGTAAACCATCAATAACCGAAAAAGATAAAGCGGAGTTGTTATCTATCAGTCGGTTCATCCATGATATAGTCGATTCCTTACGGAATATTGTATGGGTAATAAATCCGGAACGGGATAAACTTGAGACGCTCGTTGAAAGAATGAAGTTTATCGCTTGTACAATGCTTCAAAATATACGCTACAAAATCGATGTACATATCGAGGACCCGAATAAAGTCATCAGTATGGATTCTAAAAGAACTATACTTTTAGTATACAAAGAAGCATTGCATAATATTGTGAAACACGCCGGCGCAACAAAGGTTGTGATTGGTATCAACGAAGAGGCGGGACCTTTCAGATTGATTATAGAAGACAATGGTGTGGGTTTTAATCAGGCACAACTCTCCCATGGAGATGGTTTGAAAAATATGCACTATCGGGCGCAACACATACAGGGAATTTTATCAATAGAGTCTGCACAGGGAAGTGGTACAAAATTGGAATTGAAGGTGAATCTTGTACAAACAAAATCAATCACTAGCTATGAGGGTGGAAATGATAAAACCCAAATCGGATGCAATCAACATCTGGTTGGTTGATGATAATCAAACCTTTAGAAAAACTCTGGCAAACCTTATCAACCAAACGGGTAGCATGAAGACTGAAAAGGTATTCTCTTCTGCGGTAGACATGCTGTCAAGTCTTAAGGAAAACAATGCACCGGATGTAATTCTGCTGGATATAGGCTTACCTGATATGAGCGGACTTGATGCAATACAAAAGATAAAAATGGTCACACAAACCACGAGTGTCATCATGCTGACTGTGTATGATGATAAAGATAAGATCCAGCGTGCTCTGTTATCAGGCGCAGATGGATATTTGCTGAAAAACGTTCCNGCCAAGCAGCTCATGGAATCAATCCCGGAAATAACAAATGGTGGAGCACCGGTCAGNCCCCGTGTTGCCAAAAAAATGATCGGTATGGTCTCCGAGTGCCGCGAACCAAGGGCTGAGTATAATTTAACATCCAGAGAAAAAGATATATTGGAACTTGCCACAAAGGGTCTGAAAAATGAAGCCATTGCAGAAAAATTGATAGTAAGCCGTCATACCGTGAATACCCATTTTAAAAATATATACATAAAATTACAGGTCAACTCAAAACCAGGCGCGGTTGCAAAAGTACTAAGCGAGAGAATAATCTAAAATTGGGAGTTAGGGAACAGGTGGGTGCCTTCCTTACCCGAGGTACAGTTCCAACGTGGGAAAGGTTGCAGGGTATGTCCCTCGGGAGGAGGCACTGTATTACTCCTTGCGTGCGCCATTTTGTTTTGATCCTTTCTGACTAAATATTAATGCCTCCGGACGCTTTAAACAGGCTAAAAACACCGATATTCGCCAAAATAAACATTCCTTGACTTTTTAAGATATTTTTCACTAATTATACATACACCAAATCATCGATAACCAGACAGTAGTACCCTAAAATATCCATACATAAACCATAAACGGTAAAAGGTTACTCTAATTAATAATTAAGAAAGAGGCGTCGAATGACACTAACAGTACCCAAGGTAAACCCTGTGGAGAATGTTCAGCGATCTTCCAGCCAGTTGACTCAATTTACCGAGTTCCGGCATTATACCCCGAGGGATCTGGATAAAATCCCTCAGGTTAAAAGGCTGAATCGGGAGCAACGCTTTGCAATGAAGGTCGTTTCTCAGGTTTTACCATTTAAAGTCAACGAATATGTGCTTCACGAGTTAATAAATTGGGATAATATTCCAGAAGATCCGATTTTTCAACTGACATTCCCGCAAAAAGAGATGCTCTTGGATAAAGATTTCAATACAATAGCAGATTTACTGCGGAGTCAGGCTCCCAAAGATCAGCTGAAGAAAAAGATTGATGAGATCCGTTATTCTCTGAATCCCCACCCTGCAGGTCAGATGCAGATGAACGTCCCCAAAGTGAATGGCGTTCCTCTTCCGGGGGTTCAACATAAGTATAAGGAAACCGCGCTGTTTTTCCCGACTTCGGGACAGACCTGTCATGCATACTGCACATTCTGTTTCAGATGGGCTCAGTTTGTCGGGATTAACGAATTGAAGTTTGCAAGCAAAGAAGCTTCTCAACTTATGGAGTATCTCAGGCAGCATAAAGAGGTAAGCGATATACTATTTACCGGCGGTGATCCGATGGTGATGAAAACACGTGTTTTTAATCGATATCTCGAACCATTTCTGGGTAAGGATTTGAATCACGTGCAAACGATCCGGATCGGGACCAAGGCAGTATCATACTGGCCTCAACGATTTGTCACCGATCAGGATGCGGATGATTTTCTCTGGATAATTGAAAAGCTCATTAAGAAGGGCAAACACGTAGCGATAATGGGTCATTACAACCATTGGGTTGAATTTGAAACTCCGATTGCCCGGGAAGCGATCCGCCGTATTCGTGAGACCGGAGCTCAAATTCGAACGCAATCCCCTCTGATCCGTCATATTAACGATGATGCTGATGTCTGGGAAACAATGTGGCGCAATCAGGTGCGATATGGTTTAATTCCATATTATATGTTTGTTGAACGGGACACCGGCGCGCGCCGGTATTTTGAAGTTCCGTTAGTTCAGGCATGGGAGATATTCCGCAATGCCTGGAAAAATGTATCCGGCCTCGGTCGTACAGTGCGCGGACCGAGTATGTCCGCAACACCCGGAAAGGTTGAAGTTCAGGGGGTTACCGAAATCAAGGGTGAAAAGGTTATAGTTCTTCGATTTATCCAGGGCCGAAACCCCGATTGGGTGGAGCGGCCGTTTTTTGCTAAATATGATACAAAAGCAAGCTGGCTCGACCAACTCGAACCCGCATTCGGAGAGAAGGAATTCTTCTTTGAGAGCGAGTTAAAAGAAATTCAATCGCGTGCAATGGCGAAGGCCGGCTGACATTCGATAACCGATTGGTGTTCGTTACCTATACCCGAACCGTACCGAATATGGTTCGGGTTTTTTATTTGTATGTAACTATTACGAATATAGGCCGTATAATCGAATACGAAACATTATATTTGTTGGCCATCATTTATGACTATATGTGACGGAGGGATGACCATGGTTTGGTCCCGAACTATATTGTTGATTTTCCTGATTCTATCTCTGCCTCTCTATACGGATGCTCAGACACCCAAACCGTATGAGAATCACAGGCCTCAGGACCCTGAAACCGGTCGTTTGAATAAAATCATCGATGATTTTATCGGAAAAATCGAACGGGAAATACTCTGGCAGATCGGACCCGAGCCGGAGGGGACGATTGCACCGGATACCACTGAATTACATATTTCATTCAGAAGCAGGGAAGGTGCGATTCATTTTAACGGTGATGTCTCTATTGATCATCGGGATCGTATCGAGGGTAATATCGTTGTTCGGAACGGATCTCTCACCGTACGGGGTCAGATAAAGGGTGATGTGCTCGTATTAAATGGTAATGCCGTAATCGAAACAGGCGGAATGATTCAAGGGAGGGTTACGGCGGTGAATGGTCGGATATATAACATCGGTGGAACAATTACCGGACCTACGGAAGAAATGGATGGCGTTGACATTGATCTTGTCTATAAAGAGCGACGACCCGCATATCGTGTTCCGTATCGATTATCACATGACTTCCAGGAAGATTTTACCGTTCGTGATATTGCATTACATCCGTTCCGGTTGGGTTTTAATCGTGTCGAAGGGTTCTCGGTAAACGCAGGATCGAGAAAGAATTTGTATTGGGACGGATCGATGGCACTCTCGCTGTACGGACAGGTCGGATATGCATTCAAAGCGCACCGGTGGCGGGGAAAACTTGGTGCGACACGTCAATTCATGACCTCCGACGAGGCTTTAATAGAAATAGGCGGCGAGGTGTATTCCCTAACCGATACGCAGGATGCATGGTTCATCGGCAGGAGTGAAAATGACCTTGCGGCATTTTTCTTCCACAGAGATTACAGAGATTATTATAACCGGGAAGGTTTCTCGATCTATGCAGGACACTATTTTAACTCGAAAAGTTTTTCAAGCCATGTTAGACTACAATATCTGAATGAACTGCACGCCGGCATGAAAAACAGAACCGACTGGGCTCTCTTTGTACGCGATCGGTCATACCGCCTGAATCCCGCCATCAACGAAGGTCGTATGAACGCAATGCGTTTAGCATTTCATCTGAGCTCCGTTGAGCAGAGACCGAGGCGGTTACATGGTTGGAATGTACTGGGTACGGCGGAGTATTCATCTCCCGCGTTAAACAGCGAATTCGACTACACACAATATATCTTTGACATTCGCAGATACCAGCCGATATCGGAATATGATAATATTAATCTTCGGTTTCGGGCCGGTTCATCGGAAGGCGATGTACCAATACAAAAAATATATGAGCTTGGCGGGCTTGGTACCCTTCCCGCCTATCCTCATAAAGCATTCTTTGGAAACCGGATGCTATTACTGAACGCGGAATACGTAATAAGAGGTGAAATATTCTCACAACTCTCGTTTATTCCGCACGATGCATTCGGTGGTTTGACGCTCCTCTTTTTTATCGATACCGGATGGACCGGAAATGCAGATCCAAAATATGGTGCGTTAAAAGGGTTCGGCGATCTTTCGCTCAGCGAGCTTAAAACCTCTATTGGTTTCGGACTAGGATCACGCAATGGGAATTCGCGATTGGGTTTTGCCTGGAGAACTGATCGGGAATCATC
>SL_3KL_010_SEDDRAFT_10003951_pt1 | contig 13452 bp, 12 predicted proteins | sample SodLakKL_010_SED_2_FD_10381 | JGI IMG/M metagenome (IMG submission 10381)
GAAGAGGCGGACGCCACCCCCGCCGCCACCCCCGCCGAGGAGTTCCCCGGGGAGGAAGCCGTGTTCCAGGAGATCCTTCTGGAGTCCGAGCCCGGACCCGGTGAAGAACCGGCATTGCAGGGGCTTGAGGAAGATCAGCAGGCTCTGGAGGCCGGACGGCAGGACGCACCGGAAGAGGATCTCCCCTTTCTCGAGGATCCGGAGTCGGAGGGCTCCCTACTGGAGATGCCGTACCGGGAATCCGCTGGCGAGGAGCTGGATTTCGTTGATGGGGGGTTCGCTGCAGGCGGAGTAGAGGCGCGACGCCAGGAGGTCGAGGAGGCCTACCGGACCGAGGATCGGGAGCGACTGATCCCGGCGCTCCTGGCCCTGGCGGAGGCTCTGTCCGATGCCGGCGACCTTGAGGCCGACGCCGTCTTTGCCCAACTCCTGCAGCTGGACCCGGGGAACCCCCGTGCGCTGGCCGCGCTGGGTCGCTCGAGCCCCTTCGACGGGCCTCTGTCCGACCTCTCTACCTCGGAGGCGCCTGAAAATCAGGATCATGAGCCCCTGGGTGAGATCTCAGATGCTGCATGGATGGACGTGGAGATTCCCGAGGGTGGGGACTCGATGGACGACGAGATGGAGCAGGGCATCGCCGGCGCCACTCCCATGGCGGACGGTGCCTCAGAGGATCTCGTCGGCGACCAGGAAGAGGGCCCGGGTTACGTGGACCTGGGTTCCATGATCCTGGACGAGTCCCGAGGGGAGAGGACCACTCGTTGGACAGTGGCTGCGGAGGAGCCGTCAGGAGACGAGGGGGCGGACTTCGCCCGGATGCTCTCCCAGTTCAAGGACAAGGTGGCGGCGAACCTGGAGGGCGAGGATGCCCGGTCCCAGTACGATCTGGGAACGGCCTACAAGGAAATGGGACTGCTCGACGAGGCCATCTCCATGTTCCAGAAGGCCCTCCGAATGGATCCGGGGCATCTGGCGTCCATCGAGATGCTGGGCCAGTGCTTCCTTGACCGAAACGAGCCACAGGTGGCCATCCGGGTACTGGGCCGGGGTGTCGGGAGTCAGGGTCCGGAGGACGACCTGTTGGGAATCTACTACTTCCTTGGGCAGGCCTACGAGGCAGCAGGGAACCCCGACGCGGCCCGGGAGTTCTACGAGAAAGTCTTCGCACTCGATATCAACTTCCGGGATGTGACAGATCGGCTCCGGGTGCTCCGCTGATTCGCAGGCCGGCGCTCGAGTCCCTGCATCCCGTTCGCTGCGGGCCCACCCCATGACCAACGCTCTTCCATCTCCGGCTCCTCCCGTTTCCCGGCTGGCCCTCATCCAGGAGCCGGTGAAGGACCGCCTCGACGGAGTCATGGAGGTGATCCGGCGGATCGTGATCTCCGATTTCGACCTCCTGGAGGATGTCAACGATGTCCTCCTCCGGATGCGGGGCAAACTCTTCCGGCCGACCCTCCTCCTTCTGGTGAATCAGGTCGGGGGACATCGGCACAAGGATGCGCTCTCCCTCGCCGCGGCGGTGGAGCTGGTCCACCTGGCGACCCTGGTCCACGACGACGCGGTGGACCATTCGGTGCTCCGCCGAGGACTTCCCGGTGAATCACCTGTGGAACCACCAGGTGGCGATCATCACCGGGGACTATCTCTATTCCCGCTCCGTCATGGAGCTGGTACGTCTCGGGCACCTGGACGCCATCGGCGCCCTGGCGCGAGCCTCGAACGAGATGAGCGTGGGAGAACTCCGTCAGCTCACCTCCTTCGATGCCCTGGATTTCACCGAGGAGGACTACTATCGCCTCATTTCCTGCAAGACGGCTTCTCTGATGGCTGCGGCATGTGAGATGGGAGCCCTGGTGGGGGAAGAGCGCTGGAAGGAGCCCTTCCATCGGTTCGGTCACGCCCTGGGGATGGCCTTTCAGGTGGCCGACGACCTTCTGGACTACGAGGGGAGTGAAGAGCAGACGGGGAAGCCCGTGGGCCACGACCTCCGGGAGCGCAAAGTGACGCTCCCCCTGGTGGATGCTCTCCGGAAGGTGGAGGGTGCGCCCCGAGAGCGGATCCTGGACTTCTTCACCCGAGTGGACCCCACCGACGCCGAGATCGAGGAGATCGTGGAGATCGTCCGGGAGTCTGGGGGTCTGGACTATGCACGGAGTCGGGCCCGGGCCTTCGCCGACGAGGCTGAGTCGGCGTTGGAGGTGGTCGGGGAGACGGGCCCTGCCATGGATTCCCTCCGTGCCGCCATTGACTACGCCGTGGAACGGAGCCGCTGATTTTCGTCCTCATGCATCCAAACCGTTATCTTTCGACAGGGATGAAGTCAAAGGGACGGGTCGGGAGGGGGGAGAGGCAGAGATGAGTATGCTCCTGGACAACCGAAATCGAAGTGCCTCCAGGATCGTTTGGACGCTGATTCTGGGGCTCTTCCTCGGCGGGCTGCTCTCCTGGCTGAGCGAAAGCTTCCTTCCCGAAAGTGCGGCGAGGGACTTCCTCACGACCTCGGTGGCTGCGGCCGCCGGGCCCCTTCACCTCGATCTTGTTGCGGTGTCCCTGACGCTGGGGCCGCTGGTCCTGAATGTGAACGTCCTCACCCTGGTTGGGATCGGACTCGTGGCGCTTATCGCCCGTTCCTGGATCTGANTTTCACTCTCCTTCAAGTAAGGGAGGCTCGAAAGCGATGTTTGGTGGAATTGGAATGTGGGAGATCATCTTGGTCTTCCTGGTGGCGCTTCTCCTTTTCGGCGCCAAGAGACTCCCGGAAATTGGGTCTTCCCTCGGAAAGGGCATTCGCGAATTCAAGGGATCTCTCCGCGAGATCGAAGGGGAATTCAAGCTTCCTCCCGAGTCCCCGGATCGGGACAAGGTGAATGCGCCTCCCTCCTCCTCGTCCTCGGACGACGAGAACAACGGCGAGCCTCGGAAGCTGACCACCTCGAACTGAGGGCGGGGCCGGAAAGATAGGCCACCTCCGACGCTGCACGGATGGTCCGTGAGCCCCGGGGCAGACGTAATCCGGGTCGGGGAAGGACGTATCAGAAGAGAAGGGGGGAGCGGCGACCACGCCGCTCCCCCCTTCTTTTTCTTTCTCGCAACCTTTGGTGAGTCCGAAACGAAGGGCCGAGACCTCAGACCCCTCGGTCACTCCCGCCGGCAGCGGGAGTGGGAGGGACGTGGATCAGTCGATCAGAACACCATGGGGATCGACGGTCGCCCGTCAGACTCCTCGGCGGCCCGGAAGTACTCAGCCCGGCCGTCCACGATGCGGGTGATTTCCCGAAGACCCTCGATCCAGAGTTCCAGGCGCTCCTGACGCAGTTGCTCTGTGACCTGGGCCCGCTGCAGTTCCTTCTGATCCTCCCAGGCCTGTCGGTCGGGCTGGATTCGCTCTTCCACCCGAAGCAGGATCACCTGATTTCCGGAACGTACCGGACCTGCAACTTCTCCTTCCGCTGCACCGAAGGCCGCTCCCACGGCTGCATTCCGGAACCCCAGGCCCGGTACCGGCTCCGTGCGGGTGAAGGGCCCTACGGTACGGGCTTCGGTACCCAGTCGCTCCGCGAGATTCTCCAGGGTTGCCGCCCCCCGTTCCACCTCGTCCCGCAACGCCCTGGCTTCATCCATGACACGGGCCAGCTTGACACGCGTCATGAGGAGGGATTCGATCTCCCCACGCACGTCCTCGAGACTCAGGTAGCCCGCCGCCGACTCCCGAAGGATTTCCAGCATGTAGAAGGCCTCGCGGTTCTCGAAAACGGGACTCACCGCGCCCACGCCTTCCTGGTCTACGAAGATCCAGTCCTGACCTTCATCAGCCGGCCCCACGCCCGGAAGGATGGCAAAGTCCTCGGACACCTCTCCCTCCATCACCTCGAGCCCCAAGGCCGCTGCCGCCTCCTGGAGCGTTTGGTTTCGGCCCAGGGTTTCCAGGGAGTCGGCCCGGGTGAGCATCCGGAGTTCAGATTCATCGGTCCGTTCGATGGGGATGAGGATATGGCGAGCTTCCACTTGATCCTCCTCTCGGGAGAGGACCTCGATGATGTGGTACCCGAAGGCGCTCTGCACCGGCTCGCTCACCTCACCGATGGGAAGGGAGAAGGCGGCTTCCTCGAAGGGAGGAACCATCTGCCCCCGTGTGAAGCTTCCCAGTTCACCGCCTCGGGCTGCGGATCCCGGGTCCACGCTCACCCGCTCCGCCACGTCGGCAAAGTCGGCTCCATCCAGGATTTCCTGGCGGACCTCCCGGGCCCGTTCCAGCGCAGCGGCGGTGTCGGCCGCCGCCGGTGCCTTGGTGAGGAAGGTGTAACGGACGTCCGCTCGGGCCGGGAGGGCGAACTCCTCCCGGTTGTCCCGGTAGTAGCGCTCCACTTCCCGGGAACTGATCTCCACGTCGGCGTCCGGAATCCGCTGGTCCGGATCCACGGCGAGGAAGGTTACCTCCACGGCCTCGGTCCGGTCTCGCCAGAGCTGCCACAGTTCGGCATCGGAAACGTAGATTCCCGATGTCACCTGCCGGAGGAGCTTCCCACGCGGAATCACGTCCCGGTAGTACTGCTCCAACTGCTGGAGGAAGAAGGGATCCATCGAGGCCTGGGCGAGGAACTCCTGGTACTTCTCCAGGTCGAACCGACCGTCGGTCTGAAAGGCAGGATCCTGCTGGAACTGGGGCGGAGGCGAGAAGCGGGCGGCCTGACGGATCTCGTCGTCGCTGACGCGGATCCCCCGCCGCTGAAGCTCCTTCTGGATCAGGATCTGGGTCACCAGCTCATCCCAGGCCGCATCCTCGATCTCCCGATTCTGCTGGGAGGATATGGGTTCATCCTGGGTGCGCTGCACCTGATCGTAGAGACTCCGGTAGGTGGCCTGGAACTGCTGCACGCTCACGGTGGTTCCACCCACCCGACCCAGATCGCCACCGGCGGTCTGCCCACTCATGTCCATGCCCCATTCAAAGACCATCAGCGCCACGAAGGCGAGCGCCGTGACCAGCATGATGATCTTCGTGTTCTGTCGCATCTGACGCATCATGGCGTCGGTACCTCCTCAACGGATCCAACAATCCGGAAATACCCGCCAGGGCCAATCCGGAAAAGAATAATCTAAAGTTAACGGGCGCCTTCCCCCACCTCAACCGCGAGTCCATCCCCGGATTAGGGAAGTCCCGGGCTGGATCGCGTTGACACTCTGTTCGCCCACCGGGTATCTTGGCGCAGCAGGTCCCCTTCCTTCCCCCGCATCGCCCCCGCCACCCGGAGCGAAATCCTTGTCCGAGTCCATCGAACACGAGATCCGGACGCTGCGTGCGCAATTCTGGTCCGACCGGGATCCTGACGGCCGGGCCTTCGCTCCCCTCGCCGACGCTTATCTGAAGCGGGGAGACGTGGAGGACGCCCTGGCGCTGGTCGAGGATGGGCTGGGGCGACTCCCGGATTACGCCACGGGACATCTCGTTGCCGCAAGGGTGCATCGGGTCCGGGGGGATCAGGCAGCGGCCCGTGGGGCTGTGGAGGCTCTGCTGGCCCTGGACCGGGGGAGCGCCCCTGGACTTCGGCTGCTCGGGGAGATCTCCGAAGAGGCAGGGGAAGTCCAAGCTGCCATCGACGCGTTCCGGGAAGCACTGGAGCGGGATCCCGGATACGCGGACCTGGAGGGGCGGATTGCACGTCTCGGCTACTCTGACACCGGGGACGACATCAGTGCCCGGACAGATCCAGGCGACCTCGGAGTCGACGTCCCGGAAGACAACGATGCCGAAGGGACGCGGCCCGACGCGGAGGCCGGGCCCGATGCGGAGGCCAGGCCCGACGCGGAGGCCAGGATGGAGGCGTTCGACGCTGCGTTTCAACCGGGCCCTGAATCCGAGTTCGACGCCACGCTCGACTTCGAGTCCGATTTGGACTCCGACCCTTCACGTTCCTCCTCCTCCGAGGACCTGACCTTCCAGTCTTTCGATGATCCCTTCGAAGAGGCTCTCGAAGCGGAGGAATCGTCGGTAGAGCCGGCGCCACCGCTGGCCACCCGCACCATGGCCGAACTCTACATTCGCCAGGGCTTCACTCAACGAGGGCTGGAAGTCTATCGGCAGCTGGTGGGGCGAGATCCGGAGGACCCTGAACTCCGCAGGCGCCTGGAGGAACTGGAGTCGGTGGCCAGGGGCGACACGGCAGGGGAGGATCTTCCAGTCGTCGGCACTGCGATCCCCGACGCCCCGGCGACTGGCGGGGTCCCTGGAATCGGGAATGGGACGCCCGGCTTCGAAGTAAGTGCTGACGCTGAGGAGAGGACAGTCCCTGCCGGTGGAGGAGAGGAGGATGATCCCTGGGGATCGGCTCCTCAGTGGACCGGGGGAGATCCGGAATCGGCTGCCACGGACAGGAGTCCTTTTTCCTGGGTTCCAGAACCTGAGGATGCGGAGGGTGAGAAGATGTCGGAGATCCAGGGACTGAGAGGGGAGTCCGTCCAGAAAGCTGCACGGGGAAATGGGCCCTCGGCTGGTCGATACCTCCAGGACCTCCTGGCATGGGAGCCCGGAGCCGTCCCCATCGAATCCCTGGCTCCTGAAGCGGATCAGGAGGGGGAGGAAGGTGGGGACCTGGAGGAGGAATCCCTCTCCAACGAACCTGGGGACGATCGTGGCCAGGGTCCCTTCCATCCCGGGAGTTGGGGGTAGTGAGGGTCGGCGTACTCCACGGTCCCAATCTTCGCACCCTTGGCCGCCGGGAACCCGGCATCTACGGGACGGCCACGCTGGCCGATATCAATCGGGCGCTGGAGACCCTGGCCGGCGAACTCCGCTTGGAGGTGGAGGCATTTCAATCCAACCATGAAGGGGAGATCCTGGACTGGCTGGAGGAGGTGGGTGGGCGGGCGGACGGCTTCCTTGTGAACCCCGGAGCCCTCACCCACACCTCGGTGAGCCTCCGGGATGGACTCCTGGCCACCGGGCGTCCCTTCGTGGAGGTCCACCTCTCGAATCCCGACGCCCGGGAGGCCTTTCGACATCACTCCTTCCTCTCCGACGTTGCCACAGGGGTGGTTTATGGATTCGGACCGGAGAGCTATCTTCTGGGCTTGCGCGGGCTCGCGGCCCGGCTGACCTGACCCCACAACCCGACGAGCCCGATCCGGCTATGGCGAGTACGGCAGACTTTCGAAACGGTATGGTCCTGGACATCGATGGCGTCCTCTGGACCATCGTCTATTTCCAGCACGTCAAGCCCGGAAAGGGCGGTGCATTCGTCCGAAGCAAGCTCAAGAATGTCCTTACCGGACAGGTGGTGGAGAAGACCTTCCGGGCCGGCGAGAAGGTGACGGACGTGCGCCTTGAGCGGCGGCCGGTGAACTTCAGCTACTCCGATGGACAGTTCTACCATTTCATGGACCAGCAGACCTTTGAGATGATCCCCATCGACGGTGAACTCATCGGTGAGGATCAGCTCCGGTATCTGAAGGAGAACATGGAATGCGAGGGGCTCGTCCACGCTGGGAAGGTCATCTCCGTCGAACTGCCGGCCTTCGTGGAGTTGGAGGTGGCGGAGACCGACCCCGGGGTGCGGGGTGACACCGCGCAGGGCGGAACCAAGCCAGCCACACTGGAGACCGGAGCCGTGATCCAGGTCCCCCTATTCATCGAGGAAGGGGATCGGATCCGGGTCGACCGACGCGAAGACAAGTACCTGGAGCGGGCGTAATGATCGATCTGGAATTTGTCGAGAAGTTGATCCGGTCCATGGACGAAAGCACCATGGACTCCATCGAGATCGAGCGGGGTGGAACCCGGATCCGACTCTCCAAATCTCCGCCTGCGGGTGCGCCGGTGGCTCAGGCGTTGCAGCCTCCGGCCGCACCGATGCTTTCGGCTCCGCCCGTTGCCGCGCCGAACGAGAATCCCCACCCTGAGCTTCCGGCGGCGGCGCCCGCCGCGCCCGAGGTCGGTGAGAACTGGCTGGAAGTGACCTCCCCCATGGTGGGGACCTTCTATCGGGCACCTTCGCCCACTTCCGATCCCTTCACCGATGTGGGGCAGCGGATCACCAGCGGGCAGACCCTCTGCATCATCGAGGCCATGAAGCTCATGAACGAACTCGAGGCCGAGGTGGAGGGCACGGTTCGGGAAGTCCTCGTGGAGAACGGGGAGCCGGTGGAGTACGGCCAGATCCTTTTCCGCGTCGAGCCGGTCTGAGGTCGGCCGTTCCCGCGGATTGAGGGACATGGCGCCGCGGCCAGCGCCTCCCGCCCGTCTCCGTCCCTGGGGCGGGAGCCCCTGGGAACGCCGTCAGGTCCGATCTCCGGTCCCGGCTCTACCCACCCCGCCCCTTCGGACAGGAAGAGAGTGGTGTTCAAGAAGGTTCTCATCGCCAACCGCGGGGAGATTGCTCTCCGGATCATTCGGGCCTGCCAGGAGTTGGGGGTCCGAACAGTGGCCGTTTATTCCCAGGCGGACCGGGAATCCCTCCATGTCCGGTTCGCTGACGAAGAGGTCTGCATCGGACCGCCTCCGTCGAGCCAGTCCTATCTGAACATTCCCCGAATCATGGCCGCCGCCGAGATCACCGGCGCCGAGGCCATCCACCCCGGTTACGGGTTTCTTGCGGAGAATGCCGAGTTCTCCGAGATCTGCGAACGCTCAGGGGTGACCTTCATCGGTCCCACGGCGGACCAGATCCGGGCCATGGGGGACAAGGCCACGGCCCGGGAAACCATGAAACGGGCTGGAGTCCCCACAGTCCCGGGTTCCGACGGGCTCGTCACGGACCCGGTGGCCGCCCGGGCCCTGGCCGATGAGATCGGCTTCCCCATCATGATCAAGGCTTCGGCCGGCGGAGGAGGAAAGGGGATGCGGATCGCTCCGGATCGGGAGAATTTTCCCCGGCTCATGGAGGCGGCCCGGAACGAGGCCCAGGCGGCCTTCGGGGACTCCTCGGTCTACCTGGAGAGGTGCATTCTTCGGCCCCGTCACGTGGAGTTCCAGGTCTTCGGAGATACCCGGGGGCGGGTGGTCCACCTGGGGGAGCGGGACTGTTCCATCCAGCGCCGGCACCAGAAGCTGGTGGAGGAGGCCCCCTCGCCGGCGCTCACCCCGGAACTCCGGCGAGAGATGGGGGATGCGGCGGTGGCCGCAGCCGCTTCCATCAATTATGTGGGCGCGGGGACCGTGGAGTTCCTTCTGGATACCGACGGATCCTTCTATTTCATCGAGATGAACACCCGGATCCAGGTGGAGCATCCGGTGACCGAGGTCACCACCGGATTCGACCTGGTCAAGGAGCAGATCCTCGTCGCCGCAGGAGAGCCCTTGTCCTTCCCGGACGAGGAGGTGGTCCTGCGGGGTCACGCCATCGAGTTCCGGATCAACGCCGAGGATCCGAACCACGCATTCCGACCCTCCCCTGGCGTCATCACGACCTTCCATCCTCCGGGGGGGCCGGGCGTGCGGCTGGATACCCACGTCTACGCCGGGTATACCATCCCTCCCCATTATGATTCTCTGATGGGGAAGCTCATTGTCAGCGGGAAGACGCGGGAAGAAGCCCTGGTTCGGGCACGGTACGCCCTGAACTCCTTCGTGATCGAAGGGGTCCACACCACGGTTCCCTTCCTCGCGGAGATCGTCCAGGATCCGGCTTTCCAGCGCGGAGAGGTGGACACCCATTTCGTGGAGCGCTTCATGTCCGAACGCTCCAAGTCCCCCTGACCGGATCGGGACCTGACGCCATGAAGGTGCAGACGTTCTTCTCTCCTGCCGAGGTGGATTCTTCCGCAGCGGCGGACGCCACGGCTGTGGTCATCGATGTGATCCGGGCCACCTCCACCATCGTGGAGGCCCTGGCCTCCGGCGCACGGGCCATCTACCCCACCCTCTCCACCGAGGAAGCCATCCGACTGGCCACCTCCATGGGGAGGGAGGACACCCTCCTGTGCGGTGAGCGGAAGGGCCTCAAGATCGAGGGCTTCGACCTGGGCAACTCCCCCCGGGAGTTCACCCAGGATCGGGTGGAGGGGAAACGGTTGGTCATGACCACCACCAACGGCACCCGGGCCTTCCTGGCCGTCCAGGGCGCCCGACGGGTGCTGGTCCTCTCTTTCCTGAACCTGTCCGCAGTCGCCCGGGCCATAGGCCAGACAGAGCGTCTGGTGGTCGTTTGTGCAGGGAAGGAGGACCGGTTCTCGATGGATGATGCCCTCTGTGCCGGCGTCTTCCTCCAGGAGGTTCTGGGGGAGGATCCCCTTTCAGGCATGCATGACCTCAACGACCAGTCCCGGGCCGTTCTTTCCCTGGCCCAGGCCCATGGGCCCGACGAGTCGTTCCTTCGCGCATCGGCGGCCGGTGCGGCGCTGGTGGAGGTAGGGCTCGGAGAAGATCTTTCCGTCTGTGCCGTCAGGGACCGCCATACACTGGTTCCCGAGATGCAAGACCGAATGATCCAACTCCCTTCCTCGGGCGGGAGGTGAGCATCGGGACCCTGCCATGGTGAAGCCTGAACATCAGCGCGAACTCCTGGGGGTGGGTCTCCTGGCCCTGGCCCTCTTCATCTTCCTGGCCCTCCTTCCCGTTCAAGTCCTGGGGGAGGTGGGGGCGCGCTGGTTTCCCTCGGGGAACGTGGTAGGCATCGTGGGGCGGATTTTCCAGCAGGGGGTCGTCGGCATCCTGGGTGTGGGGGCGGCGGCCCTCCCTTTTCTGGCGGTCTTGGCCGGATTCCACCTTGGACGATGGGTTGCTTCCCCCCGTCTCGCCCGACTCGCGCTACTGGCGGGGGGATTGGCTGTCCTGGTCCCCACCTTTTTCCACCTGCTTCCCGCGGGCCCCCCATGGAGCGGATGGATGGGGAGGGGGTTGGGTTCCGCCCTCGCTTCCGCCCTGGGCGGTTTTGGAGCGGGACTCCTCCTCGTGGTGCTTTTCATCCTCCTCTCTCTGGCCACCCTGGGGTGGAACCCCCTGCGTTCGCCGGCTCGGTGGACCATGGAGGGGGCCTCACAGGGATGGCAAATGCTGGGGGCCCGACTGGCACGCTGGCAGGAGGATCGCCGTGTTCCAGAAGGAGGGCGACCCAAGGGCTCCATGAATTCGGAGGACGCCTTGGGCGAGCCTGAGGTGGAGGACGACGAGGAGCACATCGCAAGGGCGGCGGCGGACGCCGGCGGGGATGGCAGGGGAGGCGCCGCCCCTGCCGTGGATTCAAAGGAGGCTGGGGGCGGTCCCGGCCGTGAGCGGGGCGGCCGTTCCGGGGGACAGTTGGACCTCCTTCCCGACCCCCGGGACCCCCGGGAACTGGCGGGGGACGACCTCCCCCCCATGGATCTCCTCAGCCAACCTGTCCGGCGGGGTCGACGGGACATGGAGCGGGAGCTGGATCTGCTGGGGGATGTCCTGGTGGAGAAGCTTCGCACCTTCAATGTGGAGAGCGAGATCGGGGGGCGGACCACCGGTCCCGTGGTGACCCAGTACGAGGTGGTCCCTGCCCCCGGGGTGAAGGTGAACCGTATCGCGAACCTCGATGCCGATCTGGCCCTGGCCATGAAGGCCACCCGGATCCGTATCGTGGCCCCCATCCCAGGAAAGGGCGCGGTGGGGGTGGAGATCCCCAACCCTTCGCCGGAGGTGGTGCAGCTCCGGGAGATCCTGGAGGCGGAGGCTTTCGGGCGGGCACGGGGCGATCTTCCCCTGGCCCTGGGCAAGGATCTTCAGGGCGAGTCCTACGTGGCGGACCTGGCGAAGATGCCCCATGCCCTGATCGCCGGAGCCACCGGGTCCGGGAAGTCGGTATGCCTGAACACCATCATCACCTCGCTGGTCTACCGCCACACCCCCGAAACCCTTCGCCTTCTCCTCATCGACCCGAAGATGGTGGAGCTCTCCACCTACGCCGACCTCCCCCACCTTCGGCATCCGGTGGTCACCGACCCGAAGGATGCCGCAGGGGTTCTCAAGTGGGCGGTCCTGGAAATGGAGCGCCGGTACACTCTCCTGAAGGAGAACGGAGTCCGCTCCCTGGGGGAATTCAACCGGCGCCTTCGGAAGGGGTCGGTGATGCGTCGGGCCGAGCCCCTGGGGGAGGAAGGGGATCCGGATCGATGGGTCTATGACGAGGGGGTCCTCCCCTTCATCGTGCTGGTGGTGGATGAGTTGGCGGACCTCATGATGTCGGTGCAGTCCGAGATCGAGAAGCCCCTCACCTTGCTGGCCCAGAAGGCCCGAGCCATCGGGATCCACCTCATCGTGGCCACGCAGAGACCCTCGGTGAATGTCATCACCGGGCTCATCAAGGCCAATTTCCCCTGCCGAATCGCCTTCCGGGTTGCGTCCAAGACCGACTCCCGCACGATCCTTGACCAGAATGGCGCTGACGCCCTGCTGGGGAACGGAGACATGCTCTTCCTCCCACCGGGTCACAGCTCCCCGGTGAGGGTCCAGGGGGCGTACATCTCCACTGAGGACACGGATCGCCTCATGAACTGGTTCCGGGAACTTCGGGACCGGAAGATGGAGGAAGGCGAGGCATGGGAGGCACCTGGGAAGGAGGAGGACATCCTGGCCCTCGTCCGGGCCGCCGAGGCGGAGGAGTCCGACAGCGACGGTGACGCCATCGAGGGAGACTGGGACGAGCTCTTCCAGGAGGCCGCCGAGGTTTGCATTTCGAACCAGCAGGGCTCCACCTCCCTCCTCCAGCGGAAGCTCCGCATCGGGTACGGGCGCGCGGCCCGGGTCGTGGATCAGCTCCATGACGCCGGGGTCCTGGGTCCCCCCGATGGCTCCAAGCCCCGGGAAGTCCTCATGAGCATGGAGCAACTCCACCGGATGCTTTCCGGGGAGGACTAGAAGGCCGTTGAAGAAGTAGAGGGACCACCGAGAAGGGGCCGTGCAGTTCTGACCGAGGCGGACCACTGAAATGAAAGCGATGCGGTAGCATCGGTGAAGCGACCCAACATCGGTGAAGCAACCCGACGAAGATCCGGCGCCACACCGCCGCGAACCGGTGGGCCGGCGCTCCCCACCACGGCTTCTCCTCTTCTTCAAAGTTCTTCCAGTGTCGCAGTCCCCCGGCATATGCGGGTGGGCCGCCACATCCGGACCTCCTGTCCCGGTCCGGGGGCCATATGTCCCTTCCGGGAATGCAATCCCCGGATTCGGGTCCCGTTCCATCTGTTCTTCCGCCCTACGTTCCCTTCCTGCTGGAGCTTTCGGGCACGATTATTATCTGGCACGAAATTTCCATTGAGGAGGAGCTAGGCAGCCGGGGTGGTCGGCTGGCCCATGGGTCAATCACCGGAGCGTGCGCCATGAAGATCCTTTTCGCAACCGATGGCTCCTTCTACGCCCTTCAGGCGGCTGCCCTACTCGGTTCCCGGCTGAACCCGGAACGGGTCTGCGGGCTCCAGGTCGTGGCCGTGGCGGCGGGGGACCCGGGAAAGGGACCGGAATCTACCGGTGGTCTTCCCCGGGGGGGGGGCGCG
>SL_3KL_010_SEDDRAFT_10003952_pt1 | contig 13449 bp, 11 predicted proteins | sample SodLakKL_010_SED_2_FD_10381 | JGI IMG/M metagenome (IMG submission 10381)
GGCGAGCGGTTCCGCTTCCAGCGCGATTACGGCAGCTACGTGATGGAACAGATCCTGTTCAAGATCAGCTTCCCGGCGGAGTTCCACGCCCAGACCGCGGTCGAGTGCGCGCTGCGTCTGTACCCGGAGGTGAAGGATCGGCTCGATGAGATCGACCGGATCGAGCTCACCACCCAGGAGTCGGCGCTGCGCATCATCAGCAAGGACGGCCCGCTGCACAACCCCGCGGACCGGGATCACTGCCTGCAGTACATGGTGGCCGTGCCGCTGATCTTCGGTGCGCTGACCGCCGGCCACTACGAGGACGAGGTCGCCGCCGACCCGCGCATCGACGCGCTCCGGGACAGGATGCGGGTGGTCGAGGATCCCCGCTACTCGGCGGACTACCATGACCCGGCGAAGCGCTCCATCGCGAATGCGGTGCAGGTGTTCTTTCGCGACGGGAGCAGCACCGATAAGGTGGAGGTGGAGTATCCCATCGGTCACCGCCGCCGCCGCGCCGAGGGCATCCCGGTGCTGGAGCGCAAGTTCCAGGACGCGCTGCGTACCCGTTTTCCCCGGGCCAGGCGGCGCGTATCTTCGAACTGTGCAAGGATGCACGACGCCTGTCGGCGACGCCGGTCCAGGAGTTCGTCGACCTGTTCCTGGTCTAACGGGCATGGCCCTGGACTACCCCTGACGATGAAAAGCCGCAAACTGTAGGTCGGGTTAGCCCAAAGGGCGTAACCCGACGGGTCTCGCACCCACCCATGGCTTCAAAACAGCGTCGTCCTCGGCACGTCGGGTTGCGCTACGCTAACCCGACCTACTTCCGGAAATTGACGATGAGCAACGTGTATTTCGAGGATCTGGGTCACGGCATCACGATGATCGATGCCCAGCTCTACCGGCAGGGCCAGGTCTCGACCTACCTGATGGTGGAGGGCGACCGTGCGACCTTCGTCGAGACCGGTACCGCTCACTCCGCGCCCGCGCTGCTGCAGGTCCTGGACTGGAAGGGTATCCCCCGGGAGAACGTGGACTTCGTGATTCCCACCCACGTGCACCTCGACCACGCCGGCGGTGCGGGGGAACTGATGCGCCACCTTCCGAATGCGCGGCTGGTGATCCACCCGCGCGGCGCCCGGCATATGGTGGATCCCGCCAAACTGAATGCGGGTGCGGCGGCGGTCTATGGCGAGACGGAAATGGAACGCCTGTTCGGCATCGTGGTGCCGGTTGCGGAGGAGCGGGTCATCGAGGCGGATGAGGGCTTCCAGCTCGACTTCAACGGTCGGTCGCTGCGCTTCCTGGATACGCCGGGCCATGCCCGACATCATTTCTGCGTGGTGGACGAGACCGGCGACGGCATCTTCACGGGCGATACCTTTGGCCTCTCCTACCGGGAGTTCGATACCGATCGCGGCCCCTTCGTGCTGCCGACCACCACCCCGGTGCAGTTCGACCCCCAGGCATTGCACGCGTCGGTGGACCGGCTGGTGGCGGAGGGGCTCCGGTACATGTACCTCACCCATTACAGTCGCGTGGGCGACCTGCCGCGCCTGCAGGCGGACATGCACCAGCTGATCGACGCCTTCGTGGGCATGGCCCGGAACCACGCCCAGGATGGCCCGATGCGTCACGAGACCCTGTACGCGGAGATGATGGTGCTGCTGGTCGGGCGGCTGCACGACCATGGCTGTCTGCTCCCCGAGGACGAGATGCGCAGGCTCCTGCACCCCGATGTGGAACTCAATGTCCAGGGCCTGGAGGTCTGGCTCGACAAGGCAGATCCCTGACGGGTCCCGGGCGGGCAGGGGTGAGGGTAGGACGCGAGCAAGGCAGGGTGCCAAAGAACCGGAGGACGTTTTCCAGATGAGTGAGACATTCAAGGCGCTGGTGCTCGAGGAAGGGCAAAAGGCCCCGGTCGCGTCGCTGCAGGAACTCGAGCGAGCGGACCTGCCGGATGGCGATGTACTGGTGCGCGTGTCCCACTCGAGTCTCAACTACAAGGACGGCATGATCCTCAAGGGACTCGGGCGACTGGCGCGAAAGTACCCCCATGTGCCGGGCATCGATCTCGCCGGGGCCGTGCTGGAGTCCTCGGACGACCGATACCGGCCGGGTGACTCGGTGGTGCTCACCGGTTGGCGCGTCGGAGAGGCGCATTGGGGTGGCTATGCGCAACTGGCACGGGTCAAGGCGGATTGGCTCGTGCCGCTGCCCGATGGCCTCTCCCCGAAACAGGCGATGGCCCTGGGCACGGCGGGGTTCACCGCCATGCTGGCAGTGCAGGCGCTGGAGGATCACGGCCTGCTCGCGGGCGAAGCGGAGGAGGTACTCGTCACCGGGGCGTCCGGCGGCGTCGGCAGTGTTGCCGTCGCACTGCTTGCGCGTCTCGGCTTCCAGGTGGCTGCGGTGACCGGGCGTCCCGAAAACCAGGGCTACCTCGAGGATCTCGGTGCGCGCACCGTCGTCCCGCGGCAGGCGCTCTCGGGAGCGCCCGGGAAGCCGCTGCTGAGTGAGCGCTGGGCCGGCTGTGTGGACTCGGTGGGCGGCGACATGCTGGCCCATGTGCTGGCCGAGATGCGCTACGGCGGGTCGGTGGCGGCCTGCGGCCTGGCCGGCGGTGCCACGCTGAATACCACGGTGCTGCCCTTCCTGCTGCGCGGCGTGAATCTGCTGGGTATCGACTCGGTGATGTGCGGTTTCGAGAGCCGCGTCCGCGTCTGGCAGCGGCTGGCCCGACTGCTGCCCGGTTCCGCGCTGGAGGCCATGACCACCGAGATCGAGCTCGGTCAATTGCCCGACTACGCCGATCGCATCCTCAACGGCCAACTGCGCGGGCGACGGTGGTGGTGCTGGGCTGACGGTCAGGCGAGCGGCCGCCCGTCATCGTGAAAACGTCGTGTAATCAGGCCGCCGGACCGTAGGGCGGACGAGGCCGCAGCCGAACCGCACCCGAGCGGCTGGGTCCTGATGGGCCACCCGCGTCAAACCCCGCGGCTCTTCGCCTTGATCTCGCGGTTCAGGATGCGGTCGTTGTCGCTGTAGTCCACCGGGACATCGACCACGTGGATGCCGGGTTCGCCGAAGCAGGACTGCAGCAGGGGAACCAGCTCCGCCGCCGACTCGATGCGGTGGCCGTGGGCACCGTAGCTGCGGGCGTACTGAACGAAGTCCGGGTTGCCGTAGCGGAGCCCGTAATCGCCGAATCCCATCGCCGCCTGCTTCCACTGGACCATCCCGTAGGCGTCATCGCGCAGGATCAGCACCACCAGATCCAGACCCAGCCGGACGGCAGTCTCCAGCTCCTGGGAATTCATCATGAAGCCGCCGTCGCCGCAGATCGCCATTACCGGCAGCCCCGGGTGCACAATCTTGGCGGCCATCGCCGACGGCAGGCCGGCCCCCATCGAGGCCAGGGCATTGTCCAGCAAGACGGTGTTGGGCTGGTGTGCCCGGTAGTTGCGGGCGAACCAGATCTTGTAGATGCCGTTGTCGAGGGCAATGATGCCTTCGTCGGGCATGGCCTGGCGCACATCGGCGACCAGGCGCTGCGGATAGACCGGAAAGCGGTCGTCGTCGATGCCTTCGGACAGGTGTGCGTCGAGATGGCGCTTCACCTCCATGAACCGCGAGAAATCCCAGTGCGGCTGCGGCGTTAGTCGCCCGGTCAGGCATTCCAGGCTGTGCGTGATGTCGCCGATGACGCCCTGGTCCGGGTGATAGACCGCGTCGATGGCGGCCGTGATGTAGTTCACGTGGATGACCTTGGCCTCCCCGGCATGGGCGGCCGCTTCGACGTGAGGCGGCGCATTCTCTGGACGGCCCATGATGAACGGCGGCTTCTCCACCACGTCGTGGCCGACGTTGATGATCAGATCCGCCGCCTCGACCGCACGGTGCAGGAAGTCGTCTCCGGAGAGTGCGGCATTGCCCAGGAACAGCGGGTGGCGTTCGTCGATCACGCCCTTGCCCATCTGGGTGCTGAAGAACGGGATGCCAGTCTTCTCGACCAGGGCCGGCAGCGCGCGGCAGGTGTGGCGGCGATTGGCGCCGGCGCCAATCAGCAGCAGCGGCTGCCGGGCCGATTCGATCATCTCCACCGCCGCCGTGATGGAACCCTCGCTGGCCCACGGGGTCTCGAAACGACTGCGCGGGATCACCGGGGCGTCGGTCGTCTCCCGCGCGATGTCCTCGGGCAGTTCCAGGTGTACCGCACCGGGGCGTTCGTCCTCGGCACGCCGGAAGGCTTCGCGCACCCGGGACGGGATATTGGAAGCGCTGCTGATCTGGCGTGTGTACTTGGTGATGGGCTGCATCATGTCGACCACGTCCAGGATCTGGAATTCGCCTTGCTTGCTGGCCTTGATCGGCTTCTGTCCCGTGATCATCAGCATCGGCATCGCGCCCAATTGGGCATAGGCCGCTGCCGTCACGAGATTGGTCGCGCCAGGGCCGAGGGTCGACAGGCAGACCCCGGTGCGTCCGGTCAGTCGCCCGTAGGTGGCGGCCATGAAGCCCGCAGCCTGTTCGTGACGGGTCAGGATCAGCCGGATCGAGGACTGCCGCAGGGATTCCAGCAGATCCAGGTTTTCCTCTCCGGGAATCCCGAACAGATATTCGACGCCTTCGGATTCCAATGCCTGAACGAACAGATCCGATGCCTTCATGGGCCGTTTCCCCCTTCGTGTAGCCGTGCTGTACAGGGATGGTGCGGATTCTCGCAGGGATCCTCCGTATGGGTAAGGCAATAGCGCGGCATGAATCGTTCGGAATCGGCCTCCGCAAATAGAACCCTATGGGTTTTTACCGATGGCAGGGATCACGGACTGAAGCCAGTTTTCCCGGTAGCAACACCAAGCTGGAGAGAGCCCATGGAGGTTGGAGACGAGAACGGGGTGGACGACATCTGGTTGATGCCACGCGGCGCCTGATGACCGAGTCCGGGAGCGTCGGCCGGGCTGTCCATGCTCGCAAACCAGCGTTGTCCCAGGTACCCGGCTTCCTCCAGGCAAGGACCCCGGCCGAGTTGCCGGTGCCGACGACGGGGCAGAGCAGGTAACCGCTGCTACGTAAAGATCCGTATGCCCAAGCGTCGGACTCGGCCATAGGCTTTGCAGTCACAGGCCACGAAAAAGAGGATCTAACAATGCTGACGGCACTTGCGGTACGCGCCCAGAGGCTGCTGGACACGACACGGGCAGTGGACTTCCTGGCGCCGTTGCTGTTGCGGCTGTACCTGGCACCGATTTTCTGGATGGCAGGGACCAACAAACTCGACGGCTTCCTGCCCAAGGAGAACGTCGTGATGTGGTACGGCAATCCGGACTGGGGTCTGGGGATGCCGCTTCCCTATCTGATGGTATTGTTGTCCGCGTATGCCGAGGTGCTGGGGGCGATCGCGTTGCTGATCGGACTGGCGACGCGCTGGTTCTCGATTCCGCTGATGATCACGATGGTGGTGGCCGCCATCACGGTGCACCTGGAGCACGGCTGGCAGCGCATCTCCGATCCAATGATGTGCCTGTTCAACTGTTCCGGCATCGAGGCAGCGCAGATGCGGCTGGATCGGGCCAAGTCGATCCTGCAGGAGCACGGCAACTACAACTGGCTGACCGAGACCGGCAACTTCGTGGTCGTGAACAACGGCATCGAGATGGCCGCGACGTTCTTCGTGATGCTACTGGTGCTGTTCTTCTGGGGCGGCGGCCGGTATCTGAGTGTGGACTACTACATCCGTCGCAAGGTGATGGGTAGTTGAAGCAAGGCTGCATGCGGCAGCCATCAATCAAGCGGGCCTGGCCCGTGGACCAAGCAAGACCAACCGAAGAGGACGAAACGATGAAAAACGAACTTTTTTCCAGCAAGACGATGTTGACAGCGGGTGTGTCCGGTGCCGCGGTGGCGAGCCCGGCGTTTGCGGCGATGGACCTGGATCCAGGATTTGAAGCTGTGGCCGACGATGAGGCGCTGCTGGTGGCCGAAGGTGCCTGCGGCGAGGGCACCTGCGGTGGCAGCAGCAGCGGCGGTGAAGAAGGCAGCTGTGGCGAGGGTACCTGCGGCGGAAACAGCGGCGGTGAAGAAGGCAGCTGTGGCGAGGGTACCTGCGGCGGAACCAGCAGCGGGGAGGAAGGCAGCTGTGGCGAAGGTGCCTGCGGTGGTGGCTGAGGAACGGCTCCTGGCGCACCCGGCCCGCGTGAGCGGGCCGGGACTGGGACTGCGGCGGGCCCTTCTGGGCCCGTTCGCTCGTCAGCCGGAGGCGCTGGAGCGGCTGGGTTTTCTCGAGGCGGCGCCAGAGAACTGGATGCATCTGGGCGGACGTCTGGGTCGCGCCTTTCGTTCGTACACCGAGGCGCATCCGTTTGTCTGTCACGGGCTGTCGCTGGACATTGGCGGGCCGCGGCCTCTGGACCTGGACTTTCTGCGCTCGTTGCGGGCGTTTCTGGACACCCACGGGATTGACGACTATAGCGAGCACCTGTCGGCCTGCGGCGATGCGCGGGGGCATCTGTACGACCTGATGCCGATCCCGTTCACCGAGGGGGCCGTGCATTACGTTGCGGACCGCGTGCGCCAGGTACAGGAGGTTCTCGGTCGGCGGTTGGCGCTGGAGAACGTGTCCTACTATGCGCCGTTGGGCGGCGAACTGGACGAGGCCACGTTCATTCGGGCGGTGCTGGAGGAAGCCGACTGTGATCTGCTTCTGGACGTGAACAACATTGTGGTGAACAGCATCAACCACCGTTATGACCCGGTGACGTTTCTGGATGCATTGCCGCTGGAGCGTACGCGGTACATCCACCTCGCCGGTCACGAGGAGGAGGCCGAGGACCTGCGGGTGGACACGCACGGTCGCCCGGTCGGGGCGGCGGCTTGGGAGCTGCTGGCGGCCACCTACGAGCGCCTGGGTCCGGTGCCGACCTTGCTGGAACGGGACTTCAACTTCCCGCCGCTGGAGGAACTGTTGCAGGAGGTCGACCGAATCCGGACCCTGCAGGAACAGGCGCCGCGGGTCTCTGAGGACGCCACGAAGAAGCGTTTGCGGGGGCAGGTGGCATATGCCTGATTTGGACTTCCAGCAGGTGCAGCAGGCGCTGGCCGATCACCTGCGCGATCCGGAGCGGTTCCCGCCGCCAGCGGACATCGAACCGCGCAGGCTCGCGATCTATCGTCGGCTGTTCTACAACAATGTGCTGAATCTACTCAGCGCCGGTTTTCCGGTATTGAAGTCGGTTGTCGGTCCGGAGCAGTGGGGCCCTCTGGTGCGCGACTTTTACCGCGATCACGATTCCCACACGCCGTATTTTCCCCAGTTTGGCGAGGAGTTCGTCCGTTACCTGGCGGAGGAACGGAGGCCCCGGGAGGGAGACCGGCCGTTCATGGCGGAACTGGCGCACTTCGAGCGGGTGGAGAGGACCCTGCTGAACGCCCCGAACTCGAGGCCTTCAGCCCGGACGAAGCGGGCTTCGGACCCGTTATCGGGGGTCCCGCTTCTAGCTCCCGAGGCTCGGCTGCTGGCCTACGAGTTCCCGGTGCATCGCATCGGCGAGAGCTTCAAGCCAGACCAGCCGGGAGAGGGTCCAACCTACCTGCTTGCATACCGAGCCGGTCCGAAGCGCGTACGCTTTGCGGAGTTGAATGCGCTGGGTGCCCGACTCCTCTGGCGTATCCAGGNGGAACGCTGCACCGGGGACGAACAGATCCGCCGTACCCTGGNTGACTTTGGCCTGGACCANGANGAGACCCTGTATCGNCAGGGCGNGAGGCTGCTGAGGCGCTTCCGNAAGCTGGGTGTNCTGGTGGTGTCGGCGNCGGAGGCGGTGACGGTCGCGCATTGAGGCCCNGGCCTCCCGGCGGAGTGGAACGAGGAACCAGGNCTCAGGGGCCGTGCCCTGCGGCCACCTTCTGCCGTTTCCAGNTCAACGGCCAGTGCCCGGACGCGCCAGAAGGAGGTGCAAGCGTCGTGCCCGAAAACGAAGTCTCCCCGCTGCTGCCGCGTTTCCGCGAAGGGTTGCGCTGGTCGACGCAGCTTGGCGGTCGGTTCCTGCGCGTGGCGCCTGGCGGCACGATCCTCGTGGTGCTGGCCACACTCCTCTCGCAGGTGGCGATGCTGCTGGCCTTCTTCCTGCCCCTGAAGGTCGTGATCCTGCTGGGCTCCGAGCGGACCCCGCGCTACTTCCCGGACGCTCTCGCGGACCTTGATCGGAACACGCTGATCGTCGGTCTGACGCTGGCGACGGTGGGGGCCTTCGGGACCTTCCTCCTGGCGGAGCGACTGATCCGTCTGGGATCCGACCACGGGGCGCGCAGGATTCTGGAGCGCAGCCGCAAGGTCGTTCTCTTCGAGAACCAGGACGCGATCGCCACGCGGGCCTACCGGCGCTACGCGGCGATTCCGGCCGGGCTGGTGTTCGTGCTTCTGGGGTCGGGCGTGCTGGGTCTGCTGTATCCCGCGGTACTGGGGCTTCTGATCGCGTTCCTGTTCCTGGTCGCGCTGCTGGTTATGCTCGGAAGCCGGCTAAGCGGCGCGCTGCGCCAAAAGCTGCTGTCCCCTCCCGGCGCGTGGCTTCCCGGGATCGCGGGCCTCGGGTTTCTGCTGGTGTTCGTATGGCTGGTCGCGGACCATCTGTACCGCGATCCGCCGGGCCTGCTCGCCGCGATCGTGGCGCTGTTGCTGGCACGGCAGATGCTGAACCGGCTGGCAGGAATGGTGACCGGCCTCGTCTCCCTGAATCACGAGCGACCGCGTCTGGACGCCCTTTTCTTCCATCATCGGGTGTTTCAGCGTCGCCGGCACGGGCGTGGCGACGGCCTGTGGGCGTTGCTGGACGCTGCCGCCCGCGAGGACTGGGTGCCAAGGGTGTTGAGCGAACTGGAGGGCATCCCGGCGCGGGTGCGCGGTAGCGAGTGGTGGCAGACCCGGGTGCCGGACGTGGTCGCGATCCATTGCGAGATGGAGGATTCCGGGCCGCGTCTGCTCAAGGTCTTCGGGCCCAACCGTTCCGGGGAGGCGCGCCACGAGGCCAGTCTGCTGGCGGATTCTCCCGCGGGCCTGCCGGCCCCGGGCTGGATTGGCGCCACCACGATCGACGACCTTCATTGCCATGTCCTGCGACTGCCCGAGGACACGGCGAGGGTCGCCGCCCGCCTGGAGCCGACGCTGGAGGATGGCGGTCGCTCGGTGGATCCTGCCGCTGCGTCGGCTTCCGGGGGGGCGGGAGACTCCGGAGACCTGGGGCCTGCCGGGGAAGGAGCGGCGGCCGTCGATCTCGCGGAGCTGGCAGATCGGTTCCGGCGGTCATTGATCGCGGTGGAACCGCCCGAAGAGCTCGCCGGGCGCTACGGGCGCTCGCGTCCGTTGCTCTGGCAACGTCTCGACCGGGCGATCTTCGAGCGCGTGCGGCTCGTGGCCGACGCCGCCACGAGTGACCGCATCGACGACCTGCTTGCCGATTTCGAGGCCATCCTGGAACGGGTCCGGAGTCTGCCGTGGGTATTCGTGAACCGTCAGCTGAACCCGGAGACGCTGGCCACGGCGGGCGATGACGTGATCGCCCTGCACTGGGGGCGCTGGGGTCTGGAAACGCTGGGCACGGCCTGGCCGCTGAGCGCTCTGGAACCCGACGCGCTCGCACACCTCCTGGCGGAGGCGGGGCGTCAGCGTCCGGCACTGGCCGAAGTGCCTCCGGCGGCCGTGCGCCTGGCCGGGCTGCTGTCACTGGTGGAACGCCTGTACCTCGCCCAGCGCTATGCCGACATCCTTGAGTTGATTCCCGAGTTGGAAAAGACATGGCGGGTTCTCGGCTGTGGCAGCGAGCCGCCGGCCGGGCACGGCCCGGCCACCCTTTCCGACCAGGGAAACTCGGATCAGGGATCATGACGGCGGCGCGGCGTAGAGACTGGAGGTTCAGGATGGCCGTATTGCTGCTCCCAGAGCCTCCTGTTCTGGGTGGTCTTCGTCACCCGTCTCGTGCCGCTGTTTTCGTTCGCCCTGATCAGCTACGCCGCTGGCATCACCGTGATCAGCGCCTGGCGGTTTGCACTCGCGACCCTGATCGGCATGCTGCCGAGTCCACTAGGCGCGGGCCGTAAGCACATTGGCCAGGGTCCCGAACTCCAGTGCATTGCCCTTGCGGAACGGCCGCACCAGTTCTTCCAGGTCTCCGTTCATCCGTTCCATCACGTCCTGGCGCAGGATCTCCGAAAGTGCCGCGAATTCCGGCAAGACGGCTGTGGCTCCGCGCAGGCACATCGCAGCGAATCGCTCCGGTTCGTCCGCACGGACCGTGAGCGGAACGGCCCACACCCCCACGTCCTGCAGGCCAGCCCCCTGTGCAAGGCCACGGAGTTTCTCCGTATCACTGAGTGCGAAGGGGCGGGCGAGCGCCCCCTTGGCGAGATGTCTGGACACGAGATGATCGATCACTGTGTAGAACGGGTTGCCCTGCAGGGCGCCCCATACACTGGCGACCAGACGCCCGCCGGGGCGCAGCACGCGCTGCACTTCCCGCAAGGCCTTCGAGGGGTCCGGAAAGAACTGCAGACCCTGTTGGCAGAGCACCTGATCGAATGCCTGGTCGGCGAATGGCAGTGAGCAGGCGCAGCCCTCGTGCCACTCCAGAACCCAGCCCCGTTCCTCCAGCCCGTCGCTCAGGGACTCGGCCTTGGCCAGCATTCCGGGGGAGACGTCCAGGCCGCAGAGCCACCCAGGCCCGAGGACCTCCTCGCCCAGAGTGCGGCCCACGATTCCGGTACCGCAGGCCAGGTCCAGGTAGCGTCCCCCCTCGATGAGAACGGCACGGGCGACCAGGTCGCGGGACCACGGACCCAGCAGGCTGCGCACGATGTAACGCTCGTAAGCCTCAATGGGGCTGATCTGCGGTTCCACGGCAACGCTCATCGGGAACGCTCCGGCCGGAACGGGGGAGCGGGTGCTGCCCGATTCGACCATCGTCCCGCGCCTCCAATCCTGTTGGTGTTGGAGGGCAAGCCGGATTCTCGCCCTACGCGGACAACGAGCACTCGCTACCCAACGCCTTCAGGGTCATGCCCCGGTACAGCATCACCGACTCCGCGCCGACCCGCGCAGGCACCGGGTCTTTGCGGAAGACCGGCTTTGGCGGCATGGCATCCGAGACATTGACCGGCAGAAAACGCATACCCGTGTCACTCACGCGCTCGACCGGTTCCCGGCGATCCCGGGCGTCGAAGGCCCCGGGCATTTTCTGCGTAACCAAGCGACGCTGCGGCGCTGAAATGATGCCGGTCATTTCTCGATTCTGGATCATGGTGCTCCTCCAAACCCGTGTTTTTATTTTGTTTGAGGACAAGGCAGCACACGGAACCGCTCATCCATATCTTTCGGATAGTTCATTCCGGGGGATTTGTCCACGAGCAAAGGGGCATCGGGCCCGCGGCGCGCCCACGCGCAGTTGGGGAAAATGCGCTTGCTCTGCCTATACTTTCAGGGGATGCAGGCATCGCGGCGGAAGGCGCTGGCCTGGCCGCGGCCGCCACCCGAATCGAGTGGAGAAATTGGACCATGCAGTCGGACAACAAGGATTTGGGAGCCACCGGGGCCGTGTCAAGGACACGGGCGCTGCGCAGCACACAGGCCGGTGCTGCGAGCCGTTGGCTGTTGAAGAAACTCTATGAGGGCGCGGGCCGTCCTCCGGTACGCCTGAGCCTTTGGGACGGCACCGAGGTGGCTGCCGCGGGCCAAGCCGCGCTGGCCCATGTGCGGATCCACAATCTCAGCACCCTGCTGCGTCTGCTCGCCTATCCGGACCTGTACTTCGGCGAGGCCTACATGGGCGGCGAACTGGAGGTCGAGGGCGATCTGGTCGCCTTCCTGGAGGCGATCTACCGAGCGCGGGCACCGTTCCGAGGGAAGGGTTTCAGGAACCGCTTCGCTGACGGGGTCCGGAGGCGCCGCCGGCGCAATACCCTCGACGGTTCCCGCAGCAACATACACCACCATTATGATCTCGGTAACGACTTCTATCAGTTGTGGCTGGACCGCGAGGCGATGCAGTACACCTGCGCCTATTTTCCCCAGCCCGATGCCACGCTGGAGGAGGCCCAGGTGGCCAAGCTCGATCACGTTTGCCGCAAGCTGCAACTGCAGCCCGGAGACACCGTGGTCGAGGCCGGCTGCGGCTGGGGCGGCCTGGCACGCCACATGGCCCGGTATTACGGTGCCCGTGTCAGGGCCTTCAACATCTCGCGTGAACAATTGCAGTTTGCCCGGGAACGGGCCCGGGCCGAGGGGCTGGAGGGCAGGGTCGAGTACATCGAGGACGACTATCGCAATGTCAGCGACGACTGCGACGTCTTCGTCTCGGTGGGCATGCTCGAGCATGTGGGCACGGAGCATTATCCGGACATGGCGGAGGTCATCGATCGAGTGCTCAGACCCGACGGCCGGGGCCTGATCCACAGCATCGGCCGTAATCGGGCCATGGGTCCGATGAACGCCTGGATCGAGAAGCGCATCTTTCCCGGCGCCTATCCTCCCTCGCTGCGCGAGATGATGACGATCTTCGAGCACCGCAACCTTTCGGTGCTGGATGTGGAGAATCTGCGCCTGCATTATGCCGCCACCCTGCGCCACTGGTTGCAACGCTACGAGCGCAATGCCGACCGGGTGCGGGAGATGTTCGACGAAAGTTTCGTGCGTGCCTGGCGCCTGTATCTTTGCGGATCCATCGCGGCGTTCGATGCCGGCCAACTCCAGCTCTTCCAGGTGGTGTTCAACCGCGCCAGCTGCAACGTCCTCCCGCCGACCCGCGAACAGGTGTACCGCGCCGAAGGCCGGGGCTGAGCATGGACGTGGACAGGGTGGCTGTCCTTGTCGTCGGTGCGGGGCCGGCCGGATCCACCTGTGCCTGGCAACTCCGCCGCTCTGCCCCTTGGCCCGGCTGCTGCACTGCGTGGAAACGGGGCCAACGTCAAAGTCTCGGCCCGGTTCTGCAGGTCGGGTTGGCGATGCGTAACCCGACGTGCCGGGGACGACGCTGCCTTGCGGCCATCGGTGGGCGCGAGACCCGTGGGGGGCGCATCGGGCGCCGAGGCGCCGTCAGGCTTGCGTCAGCGTCAGCAGGATGTCCGCGTACCAGGCGCAGTTCAGTCCGAGCGCCTCGTCCAGGACCAGATCGCGGGTACCCACATCGATCCGTGCCGAGTGCACGCCGAGCAGCAGCCACGGCGGTCCACCATGGGCAGGATCGGGATTTGGTACCCGCATCACGACGGGCGCTCCGCTGGTACCGCGGTGGGTGCGGGCGTCGGTGAGGAAATACCCCTCGCCCTGGAAACGCAGACCGAAGGACGAAGCGACCGCGGCGTGACGGACCACCGGCATGTGATGCAGCGTGTCGTGGAAACCCAGTGGAAAGCCGACCACCAACAGCGAGGTGCCGACCTCGATCTGATCCTGTGGGCTCAGCAGATGCTGCGGCGTGA
>SL_3KL_010_SEDDRAFT_10003953_pt1 | contig 13448 bp, 10 predicted proteins | sample SodLakKL_010_SED_2_FD_10381 | JGI IMG/M metagenome (IMG submission 10381)
CCGTGTTCAAGAGGAGTTCTTGCATCACTGAATCTCTCGTCATCGCCAGCTGCTACATCATTACTCCCTGTCCCCACGTTTTTACTCGCAGCGTCCCCACTATCTGTAATCTTAGCAAGGGTTAGATCAGGTATATCATCAACTATAAGTGGAGCCCACTTTTTATCAAAATCTGTTGCAGAGTCCTTCATTAGAACTTCACGAGCTGCCCCTCCTTCAGGAAGTAGTTTAGCTCTAAACTCTTCGCTTTTATTATCAGTTAAGTCTAATGCGTCTTTTAAATCAATGGTGTTTCCCATAATTACTCGTATTTACCTATTATAAAATTACCCTCGTAGTCTACTATATACTCTCCTCCAAAACTTACTATGAACCTATAACCTTCAGGAATATCTGGGAGATAGTCTCCAGAACCCCTAGCTATTAAGAGAATATTGGACTGAGACTGTAATAGACTCTGTGCTCTTCCTATTAGTAGTTTTCTTTTGTACGCTACTCTATGTCCCATTAGGCTGTGTCTTTTAATTTAACTATTCCAGAAGCAACTACGTTAGCATCAGAAGCTCCGTTATAATAAATTTTTAACTGAAAACTATACTCTCCTATAGATAAACCAACTGTATCAGAAGACTCCATTTGTACCCTAATAATATCATCATCTTCGTAATATCCAGAAGTTAAAACAGAAATATCTCCTACATTTCTAGTTTTAGTAAATAAAACATTAGTAGGATTCTCAAACTCATAAAAAACAAACTCTATTTCATCGGTTTCTTGAACAGAGATAGCTTGTCTCTGGGACTGCCAAAATGGCCCTACATGGAGAAAATCTTGAACATAAGGCTCTCCTTTAAACATTGTAAAATTCTGATTCGTTTTTCCCATATTAGTTTATTTTTGGAGAGGTTGTTTCAATCCAGTAAGTAGTTGAAGGATTACTGATTACCTCTAAATATACAAACTCTTTCATATCTGATGTTCTCAACCATCTATCTCCAACTTCTGCACTGGTTGGTTGAGTATCTTGAGTAAACCTAATCGGCCTATAAAAATCTGTAATTCTTACTTCCCCGTTGTTATTCACTAGAAGAAAAGAATATGAACCAGATCCTTTAGACGGAACGTTGGGGAAAGAAGCCCCTCCTTTTAAACTAAGTTTACTTAAGATATCTAATTGTGACATATTATACTTTAGTTACAGAAAGCTTAAGATTTCCTGGATTTAAAGAACTATCTGCAAAAGAAATTGTTACTGTGTTTTCTGAAGTGTTCTGTATATTGGTTAACACTCTGTTATAATTACTATCAAATAACTCACAAGATACGTGCCTAGAATCTAAGTTATGAGTGACAATAACTGAATCTCCTGAACCTACGTCTAACCACAGTCTTTCTATCTCAGCCAAATCAGAGTCAATACTAGACAGTCTTTCATCTAATTTAGCAGGAGTAACAATAGTTTCGTCGTCTTCTCCGTCGTTTACCTCAGACTGTGTTGCTATTCTAGCAATACCTGTTTGGGTCTCAGAAGCTCTCCTATTAGCTAATCCCTGAGGAGTGATAAATCGAGTATTTGAAGGGGAGTCGTCGTGTTCTTTATCAGTCTCTTCTTGAGTAGCTCTGACATCTCCTAAGTTTTTAGGAGTAAGAACTTTACCCTCTCCACTGAAAGCTCTAGCTTCTTGGGTAGTTGCAAGTCTAACCCATCCATACTTATCAGTGGTAGCTTGTTCTCTGTTAGTCTCTACAATAACCCAATCTCCAGCATCTGTAGTACTAGCTCCATCTGTATTAGCTATTAATACATCTCCTACATCAAGAGTGGCATCGTTAGGGGGAGTTCCCAAATCTCCTGCACCTGTCGAGTACCAAAAGTCTCCTTTGTTAGCTCCAGAAGGAAACTCAGATTCAGTAGAAGCGTCCCAACCTCCTTGTAGAGATCCAAGACCAGTTACTATTCCATCTACATACTCTTGAACAGATTTAGAAGTAGGAATGTTGTCGTGAGCTTCTTCAGTAGACCCAGTTAAATCAGTTAAAATAGTAATTTGTTGCACAACTCCTTCTTCTGACTCGATGTTACCTAAAATCTTAAAAGAGTCTATGTCTTGGAGTTTAGATAAAATAACATTACTGTCTTTTATCTTCTCAGTTTCTACTGCATCAGTAGCAAGATGTTGAGTGTCTACTCCAGACTCTTTAATACGGATAACAGCTGCTTCTTCTGTTCCCGAGTTTTCTAGAGTTTGGTCATCTGGATCTGTTCTGAGAATAATCTCGTCTCCGTCTACAGTTTTATGAAGACCAGGACCAGCAATAATTGCAGCTAATATAGAATCAGCTTCTCCTACTGCTATCCACTCAGAACCATTACTCCAATACAACTGGGAGTCGGTTCCATCGTTTACATAGAATAGTCCACCGTGCCAAGCGTCTCCAGGTAATGAAGACCCAGTGTGAACTACCAACTCTACTAGTTGTGATTTTTTTTGAAAATTTAGATTCGACGATACTTGCATGATATAAAATTTTTAATCTATAATTGCAGTTCCAGTGAAATAATCTGAGAAACTAATCTTTACTTCATCAAGATTAAGATGTTGGATTTGACAAAGAACTAAGTCTCCCGACTCATTAACAACCTGAACTGTTGGTTTTCTATTGAACCCATGATTTATAGTGGTTTCTATTTTATTTTCTATAGTTATAGATAAATACTCTTGATCTGAAGGCGATACAGATACTTCTTTCCAATCATCATTTGAAACTCCTCCTACTAATCTATAAGTCTTTTGCTCACTTATAACATAGCAGAGCATCCCTTCTCTTCTTCTATTTGATTCTGGAAGATCAGACTCCATTTCTTCGTCAAATGGAGGGATATTATCTCGATCTTCTAGAGTATCTACAACGTGGTATCCTCCTCTAAGATAGTTAGCAGAAGCCATAGCATAAGCATCTGACTTACTTCCAGGACGCAGAGGAGCCCCTATTATTGTATAATTACCACTATAATTTGTCATATTATATAGACATCAGTATTAATTCTGTTCTGTCTTAGACCACTAAAATAGACTCTATACACAATTCCCTCATATACTTGAGTTCCTTCAAAACTTAACCCAAAAGGCTGCCCACCTAATTGATAAGTTACTTGAAGATAATCTCCAGTGTACCAATCTTCAGGGTGTGCTATTACTATATACTCGCTATCAAAAGACCCTACAAAACTTGAAACTACTTGGTTAGGATGTGAGATATTTTGCTGAGTAGTCCCAGTACTTTGTAATTCATCTAAATCAAGATTTTCATCCTTAGAACTAGCTGCTCCATAATACATATTTATTGTAGGTGGAGGATTGACATGAGCTATTATACTTACATCATTGTCAGGCATTTCAAAGAATGTAGGATTACTCTCAGTATCATCCAATTCAGCTCCACCATATTCTACAGTCCAGTGACTAAAGGTATAACCACTAGCTAAGCTAGTAAGTTCAATATCTACTGTCTCTTCGTGTGCAAAAACTGATCCACTACTGAAACTAAAGCTAGAGCTTACAGATCCTCCTCCAATAACACTAGTTCCTAAAAACACTTGATGAGGTTCTTTAAGAACTGCTCTAATTTCTACAGGCAATTCTCCTATATAAAACGTACAATTAGGTTCATGCGGTGTAGCTAAATCTACTCCTCCTGACACCACATACCAATTTAAGAAACTATATTTAGGATCAATATCAAAAATGTTGATAGTGACTTTGTCCCCTGCTTCGTAATTACCCTGTCCAGAAAAACTAGCAGTTACCCCACTTGGTATTGTTCCCAGAGTTACAGGATAAGTATCTGGAGGTAATGGAGCTATCCATCTTATTCTACAAGCTCTATTCAAAGGATTACCATAAATATCCATTCCAGATATTGTAAAGAAGTAATTATCTCCCTCTTCTCCCTCAATCTCAGGTAATCCTGTTATAGTTTCACTTCCTGTTGCTTCACTAGAACCTACATAAATGATTTCTTCAGTCTGATCATCTCTTATAGTTATATCATGTTCTGGATCTAATAGATGCCCATTATTAACTTGCCAAGAGAATGTATAAGACGAAGAAGAAGTTTGCCCTTCGTGTAAAGTTAGTATAGATGTACCATTAATTCTGAATCTATCAAACTTAACTTCAAGCTCTGGATANAGAAGTTTATCCCACATTTTCTGAAGAGGAACTTCATTGAAGCTCTCCCCATGATTTACTCCCCCTAAATCTTGAGGAACAGGAGTGAGATTGGTGTAATACATCTCTTCTATATCTCCTACTGAAACTTCTTGCCAATCATCTTCTATCGGATAACCTACAAAATATTCATCAAACCTTTCGGCGGGCCAGTCTGAAGGATCGGAAACAAATCTATAAGTTTTATTCGTTTCTAAAATAAAACACAACAACCCCTTTTTGAGAACCTGTGAATCAGGTCTCGTTGATTCTTGCATAATATTAAAGGGAATATTTAGCCTAGCACTTTCATTATCATAAATATGATAACCACCTCTAATATCCTTATCTCTAACAACAGAGAAAATGGCATTAGCCCTTAAAGGTCCTCCTACAATTCCATATAAAGATGAGTCGTACGTCATACTATTTGCAATGAGTGTGTCCCTGTGACATCTGATGCTGTTCTATAAATTCTATAAGTAACCCCATTATGCTCTCTTTCTTCTACAAAAATAAAATCTAACGCCGGAGGGGTATCTGGGTACTGGTATTTAGGTGTTCCTAAGAACCAACTAAGAGGGTATGCAATTAAAATAAAAGATGCTTCTAAGATATCCTCTATTGTAAAAATCCCGTCTGGAAAAACTTCTTTGGGACTTCTTTGGGGTGATTTGTACCTGAATCCCCTTCTGCGGTATCAAAGACTGCCCCGTCACTTAAATCTATAAAATCAAAGGTCTCTACAGGAGACGGAGGCCATCCGCTAAAAAACTGGTTAGCAACCTCTGCTCCATAATATAGGTATTCAGGTGGTGGATCAGTTAAATGAGGTTTAATAATTACATTATTATGTGGCATATCAAATGATGCAGTTTCTGAGTTAGGATTATCTATTACTACTGTATTACTAGCATCTTCTTCAACCTCCCAATAATCAAAAGTGTAGCCACTAGGCAAAGAAACTACACCTAAAGTTACTAATTGATCTTCAGCATATGTTTCTGCTCCACTGAAATCAGACCCTGAAGGCAAATGATTAGTATTTATTTGAACAACATGTGGTACTCTAAAATGAGCAGTTATCTCTACTTTATTATTAGGCATAGAAAATTCATTGCCTAAAGGTTCTTCTATATTAGGTATTACCACTGTACCACTTTCATCATCGGTTACTTCCCAGTAATCAAAAGTGTATTGAGCATCAAAGATGTGATCTAAATAAAAACTAACATTATCACCTTCTTTATATGTGCCTTGCCCTCCAAATGTAGCTACTCCACCAGCTGATGAAGGACTTACAACAATTGAAAATTGGTTTGGGGATTGCAAATTAAGTTGAAGAGACACATTATTATTAGGCATAATGAAATTGAACGATTTAGAACTATAAGTGTCTTCAACAGTTCCTGCTACGATTCTTTTTACGTCTATGAATATGTATTTATCATCCGTCACGAATACTTGACAATTAACTTGCGAACTCACTCTTACTTCTTCTGCAGTATTAGTATTAGTTTCTCCTTCTGATTCTATAACAATATGCGAATGATTCTGATGGGTAGGAGTAGGCCAAACTGTGTCTACTTCACTAGGTGGCTGAACTATCGCATTTATTCCTACATTTGTCGCTGGCATTACAAATGTTTGTTGCTCGTTTTCTGGATCAGTGAAACTTATTCCTCCACTTTGGACATCCCAATTAAGAAAATTTACCTTATCGTTAGGAAATACATTAATAGCAACTTCATCACCTTCTTCATAAGAACCGTCTCCTTCAAAACTTGCATACCCTTCAGGAGTTGAATTAAGAAATACTTGATAGAATACTGTTGCAGCTTCGTTCCATTGTATACCTACTATTTTGGTATATGTATTTCCTTGTGTATCTTGAATTGATATCTCAAAAACTTCACTAGTTACTTCGTTATGAGTTATAGGGTCATGCGTAATTTCTACTTGAGAAATTCCACTGTCAATATGTTCTTCGTTAGTATCTTCAAACCATATTTCTAATTCATTTTTTCTTGTTATTTTAAGACTGCCTGGAGTTACGTTTTGAATATTACTTATATTCCATGAAAATACGGTTGGTGAATTAAATGTGTCTCCTTCTATTAAATTAGTATTTTCATCCTCTATAGAAAATGTATTTATTTCAGGAGTTAAATATTTCTCCCAAGTTATTTTTATATCCCTATAAAACACTCTGTCTGTGACATCCCAGCCTCTTATTCTGATTGTTTTCGTATCTCCCTCTACTCCTGATATCGGACTTAAGTTGCTCGAGTATGAATAACCTTCTAATCCACTGGCCACAATTTGATTAGGTAGTACTTTTATTTCAAAACCCTCATTAAAATCTATATAATCTTCATTATCAACTTCCCATTCAAAAAGTGGGTTGCTTGGGGTAGATTCTGATTCATCTAATTCATATGAACTTTCCCCATCCATTGTGAATTTAGTGATTTTTGGGAGAGTTGGGTAATCGTTCCACCTTATTACAAGATCTCTATGAATAGGTTCCCCTTGAGTTGTTTCTCCTTCTAATCTAAATCTATAAGTAGCTTCCCAATAAGGCATTTCGATAGGAGCCCCTAAATCTACTAACTTAATTCTTGGTTCTTCATCATTTATATTTTCTGCAAGAATAGAATTAGTTTCTTGGTCTTTAATAACTAAAGATCCAGGTTGTATGCTTTCTGAATTAACTGTTGACCACTCAAAATTAATTACTTGAGGTATAGGATTTTCCCAACCTAAACTGTTTCCTGATATTTCTTGAATTGAAAATGATGAAAAATTGGGTGAAAGATAAGGATACAGAAGTTTAGTCCACATATCCAATTGTTCTGGATCTGATAATGGGACTTCATTAAAAGTCTCCCCAGCTTTAATCCCACCTACATTATAAGGAACTTCTTGATCATTGGTATAAAAAACATTGTGAACACTACCTGAGTGGAGTTCTTCCCAATCATCAGGGATAGGATAAGCTTGCCAGTTTTCATCAAATCTTTCTAAATCCCATTCAGAAGGTTCAGTTATTAACCTATAACTTTTGTTAATTGAAATGATGTAACATATCATTCCTTTTTTAAGGATTTGTGATTCAGGTATTAGAGAATTTTGCTGCAAATCAAATAAAATCCCATCCCTCTCCTCTATAGTTTTGTAAACATGATACCCACCTTTAATGTGGGTATCCATAACTACTGAGTAAGTAGAATTAACTTCCCTAGGTCTAATAGGACCATCTACTACGATATATTTGTTAGTGCTATATGAGCCCATTATACTAATTTTGCAATATATTCTTCAGTACTAAAATTTGAACCAGTTCTTAATATCCTATATGTCAATCCATTGTGATCCCTTTCCTCCACTTCTACTAAGTCTACAGTGAAATTTGACCCAGGAGCCTGTACAGCTACCGTTCCTGAAAACCAATTCTTAGGAAAAGCTACTATAACATAAGAAGGTCCGGGACTACAATCAACTGTAAAATAATCATTGGGAATTGTTTCTGAAGGATGATTTGTATTTTCACTACCTTCAAAAGCAGTATATTTTTCTTCGTTATCCAGATCAATAAAACTATAGTCCTCAACTGGCTCAAATGCAGGAGGACCTTGAGTAAACTGATTGGAAGCTTCTGCTCCGCAGTACAAATATTGAGGGGGAGGAGGCGATAAATTGGCTTTAATAGTAACATTATTTTCAGGCATGATAAAACTAATAGTTGTGGTAGTTAATCCATGTATCTGTCCTGATAACCCTGATACTTCTTCCCAATCATCGAATGAGTAACTTCCTAAATTTGATATAGCTACATTGGCTGTTTGCCCACCTTTAACTTGATTATTAGTTCCTGTAGAACCATTGATAGTAATTGTGCCTTGTGAATGACTTCTTTGCACAGTTAGCGTATAAGGATCTTTATATATTGCTTTAACTTCAACATCAGTTCCTGGCATTGTAAAAAATGTTTCTTGGGAATTGGGGTTATCTAAAGTTACTTCGCCACTTATTACTTGCCACTCTATAAATTCATATAAAGGGTCTAGGTCACTAACTGATATATTTACTATATTGTCTTCTTTAAATAGACCTCCTCCTTCTAAAATACCTACTCCAATAGCAGATTCTGATAAAGTAACTACGCCAGGGGATATCATAAATAAATCATAATGAATGTCTTGATTGTTTTCACTAGGACTTCCCCACGATGTGTTCTCTTGGTATTCTGATAAATCAATCTCACTATGGTAAACTCCATCATAATACACATCTACTTTATCAAGAAGAAAGAGAGAGTCTAGTATTTCAGGAGTGAAAAGAATCTGATAGAGAGCTGGCGCCTGTCCATTATTATAGAAAGATCCCCCTCCCAAAGCCTGCCAAGCTGCTTTTATTCTACCTTTGTTTTGAGGGAAAACATTTGTTGTTACGGTTATTGGTGGGATAAACAGCGCATGTATTTCGACTGCATTTGCAGGCATTATAAAATAAGTGTGGGTGCTATCTACATCATTTATTTCTGCTCCCCCGCTAATAACTTCCCACTTATCGAATTGCGATAACTCTTCAGAAGAAGCCTGTATATTTACCTCTGAGTTTTGTTCGTAATGACCTCCCCCGCTTACCTGGCCTGCGTCGGAAGGAACTGCATTTAATGTGACTAAGTTAGTAACTAAGTTTAGCTCTTTCCATTCAATGCTTACAAGTTTTGTAACTACGTCTCCTTTCTTGTCTATCACCCTTAACTGAAAAACTTCTGTGTACGGCTCGTTGTGAACAATAGGGTCATGACTTATTTCCTGCGAAGAAGAACTGGATTCGTGATGGCTGTCTGTTTGTGCTGCATACCACACTTGATCAGTTTCTCCTTTTTTAATTATTTCAAAAGTGTGAGGTTCGACATTATGTATATTTAATATATTCCAAGAAAAAATTGTAGGAGAAGCTAGTGCATCTCCTTCCTCTAATCTAGGTGCATCAGTTTCTAGTATCTCAATTACTGGTTTATCAAACGCCTCCCAGCTAATGGTTATATCTCTTTTAAATGTTCTACCTATTTCATCCTTTCCTGAAATTCTTATTATCTCATCCGCAGCTGAAGAACCTGATATAGGATCTAAATCACTTTGGTACTGGTACACCTCTAAGTTAGATTTAATAATTTTACTAGGCAGGTGTTTGATTGTGAAACCTTCGTTAAAATTAATATGAGTATTATCGTCTACTGCCCAAGTAAACAGAGGCTCAGCTGGCGTGGATTCATATTCTTCTAAAACTAGATTACTATGGCCATCTAATCTAAAATAAGTAAAACGAGGTAGCGACGGCTCATCGTTCCACTTAACTGTAAAATTCTTCCCAAAAGGTACGTCATTAACAGTAAGCGCTTCTATTCTAAACGTATAAGCAGCTCCCCAGTATGGCATTTGTATATCTTCTGGCAAAATAGTTGAGAATTCTCCGTTATTTGGCAAATTATCATGGATAACATCTCCTCCACTGATTATTTTAATTGAGTTTGGTTTGACGTTCTGAGGGTTTGCTATGTTCCACTTGAAAAGCACATGGGCTGATATATAATCACCGAACCCTAAACTCTGCGACTGCCCTTCTATATAAAACTGTGTAAACCTTGGCTGCTGGAATGGGTAAAGCAGCATTGTCCACATATCCTGAAGAGGGACCTTTTCTTCAAAAGACCAACCCGCTTCAATACCTCCTACAGTGACTGGAACAGGTTCTGGATTCATATAAGTTAACTCAATATCCTCAGGATCAGATGGATCAGCAGGGTCAGTAGGATCTTCACCTGGAGCAAATACATAGTATCTTCTCCAGACTAGTCCGTCCCAATACCAAGACTTGTTGCCTAAAGTAGCAACTTGTTCTACATAAGGATTTTGAGGTAACTTATCTGACATAGTTATTCTTATTCTTCTTCAGTCCAATGTGCATATAGAGTAAAGTCTCCTTCTTCTTCTATCTCTTTCTGGTTCATAGAACCATCCATCAAAGGTATACCCAGATTTTGTAGGATCATCAGGCATATCCCCTTCTTCTACTGTTTCTCCTAGTAACACTACTATATCTTCAGCAGTTCCTTCTCCACCTTGAAGATCAAAATCAATTACAATTTCTGGAGTCCAATGGGCATAGAGAGTGAAATCGTCTCCCTTCTCTACCACTGTCTCTGTGGTAAACTCTGTGTGAGAAATTTCTTCTTCTTGGGGATCTAGGAACCAACCGTCAAAATGATACCCAGACTTCTCTACTACAGGAAGCTCATTCATAGTATGCCCAGCCAACATAGAGATAGGATTTGGATCATCTACGTCCTCTCCTGCATCGTAAGTAATCTCTATAATCTGAGACTTAAGATGATTAAAATCTCCGTCTAGATGATCTTTTAGAAACTCTAGGTGGTCTTTTAGAAGACCTCCAACTCTAAGGGCACTATTTGCACCCTTAGTAGTCTCTGTTTTAATTTTTTCTGCTACTGTTATTAAATCTTGCAGTGTTGCCATAGTTATCTTATTTAAAAATTATTGAAAATGTGTAATCAAATGTAGAATGACCGTCTCCAAAACTTATATCAAAAGTGTCGTCCCATAAAGTAGCTTCCTGTACCTCATCTGTTTTCTGGAATGTCCAATCAAAACTTGTGCTAAATGAGAGTATAGAATCATAAGTATTTGGATCTCGATCAAATGTTTCATCAAAACTATTAGTGAAAGTTTGTAAAAATACAGGTTTAACTGGTGATGTAGTTTCTACCCAATATCTTATAGGCTGTAGAATAAAAGTCTCATCAAAAGCTAAACTAAACGGAGTTCTATATTCATATTCTGTTAATCTAAACTCACTTCCAGTACTTAACTCAGTCCAAGTATCTCCTACATTTACACTTTCTGGTTTTGGAGGAGTTTCTGTCTGATAATTTGTTTGAAATCTTCCACTTCTAACAAAAATCGCAGGCTCTGTCCAAGCAGAAGTTCTTAGCCCGTCTGTATACCTGGCTGTTGAAAACCAGATATGCCTATTACTATCTTTTAACTTTTGAAGAGGTTTTGTTGACCAACCTCTGTTAATATCTCTAGTTGGCTTATCTGGCTTATCTTCTGAATAGGAATAGATAAATCTAGTCTCTTCCCATCCACCTATAACCTTGGCTAAAGATCTCCATCCCCAGTTAGGAGTTTTAACAAAAATAACTCCGTTGTTAATGTTAACGTACCATTCTCTGATACGTCCTAAATGTCTAGCAGGAATTCCTTTTCCTACATAGATAGTAGAAGTGGTACTAATATAGTTAGGAAGTTTACTTCTGAGGGACTTCCTTAACTCATCTACTTCAGATATATAATATCTTCGCCTAACATAGTTAAAACCACTACTATCTACTGACATATTATTTCTCTAAATTAACAAGTCTGTTCTCATAATCCTGAACTGTATCCTTCAGTTCTTTAATATCATCCTCCATTTGAGACAACAACTGACTAAAATCCAGAGAAGCTCTATCAGACCAAATCGCAGGCTCAGACCAAGAATCTACCAAATTTCCTCTAGAATCTACATACCCAACACTAGCCCAAACAGAGTTATTAGGTTGGACAGGAGGAGTAGTACTCCATCCACTAGGACTGTCTCCTTGTGGAATATCGGGTTGGGAAGCTGACTCTCTATAAATCTGTTTTATAGAATTACCAGGTCTTCCGTCTATAGCTCTGGGTTCAGACCATGCACTATTTAATATTCCATTTACTCCCCTATAAGCGTATGTTACCCAAAGTCTTTGAGGAGTTTCAGATACTTCAGATACGTCTGGCTCTGGAATATCAATATACCAGTTGATAGGATCGTTAGTAGTAGGAGTATCAGGTGGTTCAGTTCTCCATCTGTACCTGTATTCTACTCTATCTCCTCTTAAACCATCGTCTCCTTTTATACTTCCTATTTTACCATATCTAAGAATTGTTCTTCTTTCTAGGATTTCCCCCGCTACCATAGCTCTCACATCTATAACAGCACTTATTCTAGAAGCTAGAAGATTAGTAGGTCTAATTTGAAATTGATCGTTTTCTATAGCTACATCATATTCCAGGGTAGGATAACCTTCCTTCTCAACGTCAATATCTACTACTCGATATGTGTTATTCTCAGTAGGATTATCAGTAGAAACATCATCACAAGTGAGAGTAGTGTTTCCTCTTCTTACTACTAAGTCAGCGTATCCATCTTCCAGATCTATAATCTCAGCATTGTCTGTAAAAGGTCTATAAGTTCCTTTATTTTCTGAAAATCCAGGCTCTAATACAGTCTCTATCTCAAAGTCTCCCCTGTCGTCATAAAAGTCTATACTAATAGAGCCAGGAAAATTACTAGTATTAATTCTAGCACTTATTGACCCAAACGGCTTAGTTTCGTTAAATTCAGCAGCCCACTGTAAAGGAAGAGACATTCTATAAGTTGGTAGTGAGAGTGTCTTAGCTACATCATCTTCCCCATCCTTTTTAAAGGTAAACTCCACCATAGGTCCGTCTATAAAGGTTCTGGGAACAATAAGAGTATAAGGCTTTTTTGCAGGAACTATTCCGTGCTTATACGAATAAATATGAGTTTCTGGGGCAGTAGTAACTGTAAGAGGAAGGTCTCCATCTTTAACCATAACAAAATGATAGGTCCTAACAAACTGAGTATTTAAGTCGTTACTAGTTATTCTAATCCTTACAAACCCTGATCTATACTTAGTGTCTACATTTTGAAGAGTGAAAGTTCTTTGACCGTCCACTGTGTCAGCTATGATATCTTCTGAAGCTACTCCTTTGGAATCTAGAATTTCAACATCATAAGTATTATCTGCAGGATTAAGACTATCATCGAAGAACAATTCAACTTCTCCTTTGTAAGCTTCTACTACAAATTTTCCGTCGTTTGGGTTGACTATATTCCCGTCTATACCCACTAAGAATCCAAAAGAGCTTGGACTTATACTCACATTATAATTAGAAACAGGGTCTCTTTGAGTAGTAAAATTAAATCTCTGCTTAAACTTTGTTCCTCTGTTGTTTTCTGTAAGAGTTACATCTACATAACCCGATCTAAGATCTGTATTAAGACCTGATGCAAAAATTCTTCTGTGTCCCTCTCCTGTGGTTTCCTCATTTAGAGAGATACTTCCCGAAGGAACTATATCATCCACTGTTAGATTAT
>SL_3KL_010_SEDDRAFT_10003954_pt1 | contig 13446 bp, 9 predicted proteins | sample SodLakKL_010_SED_2_FD_10381 | JGI IMG/M metagenome (IMG submission 10381)
CGTCATCATCGGTCATTGGACGAGATGAATCAATCGTCGCCGTTCTCCTCAAGCGGCGGGCAATTGGGCGGCGGCGAGATCATCGCAGTCCGCAGGTCCATCCCCACGGCAGTGAAAATACCAACCGGGTTGCCGCTCGGAGTAGTGAACTCGCACTGTCCGAATATCGGGAAGTTGTCGCCTTCCTGGGCACAGGCCGACATGCCGACAAGTACCGTGGCATTGGCAGTGCCATCATCCCGGGTCACGCCGGGCTGGGTCTGGATTTCGAGCGTGCCGTCGCCACCATCACACTGACCTGTCAGATCAACACCGCGAACCGGCTCGCCGTCCTGATTGAACAGCCTGAGTACAACGCCGACACTGATGAGATTCGGCGACGGATCGTTGTAGAGCGAAGGAGTAACGGTCATGAAAGCCGAACCCGGCGGAACAACCTGCACATCGGCAAAGGCCTCGCCCACACTGAAGCGGACAACCGACTCATCGCCCCCCGGCGTCATGCCGCTGATATCCATCGCTGTTTCGACGCAGCCCGGACCGGCGGTACCGGTGGGATTCGCGGTCGTTGTCGGCATGGACTCCCCGTCCAGCCTGCCGTTGGCCGGGCCATCGATAACGCCACCAGAAATGAAAGCCTGGTCAACCGGAGCACCCAACCCATCGGTCAGACACAGGAGCATGTTCGTGGTCCGGTTGCCTTGCACCGCCGAGGGTGAAACGCTCAGCAACAACGGTGCGGCGCCCGGGAATCGCAGCGTGCTGACATCGGCCACCGTCTTGGTACCGCCCGACTCGACACGATTACCCTGCGCCCAGACCACGGCTGGACGCCCAACCGAATTGATCGGATAGGTCAACTGCACCGTGCCTCGTCCGCTGCTGTCAAGCACAGCGGAGTTGTCGATCGATCCAGCCCGTGCACGACCGATTACCCAGGGAATGACATGGCCGTCATTGACGATATTCCCCGTTTGATTGTTCGGGTTGAAGGACTCGGTAACGCGGACGGTTTGATCGTCGATCACGCTCGCCACCCGACGGGCGGCCTCGTGTTCGCGATTGCCCGGCACCGACTTGCCGAACATGGCCAGGGTATCTCCGACTTCCACTGCCTCGTCGACCGCATTGGGATCATCCAGGAAGCCAACGGGCGGGTCGAGGACGCTGAACACGTCGCCGCCCTCGGACGGGTTGCCGTCGTCGCCCGAGAAAGCGAAGAACGAGGGATTCGTTTGGGTCAGAGGGGCATCGATCTTGCCGAAGTCGACCCGGGTACCGGGGAGCACCGGATTGCCGCTCTGATCCACGCCCTGGACCGTCACCGTGAAGGAATAGGTGCCGTCGGGATCAGGCGGAATCAGCAAGCCGGTCTCCTCATCGATCTCGGCATCGGCCGAAGTTTCGATATCGGTCGTCGCCCGGTTGACCAGCAGTGCGTTGAAAGACGGATTCACCATTTCCAGACTGAACAGCCTGCCGTCACCGACCTGCACGGTGGTCTCGGCGGTCAGCGGATCGGTCAGTTCATTGTCGACACTGTTGTCGGCGCGGTCGACCGTGGCGATGATCTTGTGCGAGCCGGTGCGTGTACCGGAGTTCAGCGCGAAGTTGGCCACGCCGTTGAGGGTGCGCACCCGGATATCCGTACCCGAAACCGAGCCGTCCGCTCCGGTGCCCACGAGGCGGGCACCGCTGTTGGCCGGCGCATCGAGCTGCAGGCGCACGTTGTTGAAGCTGTGCCCGTCACCCTCCGGGTCGGGAACGGGATTGCCGCCGGAATCGCGGACGTCGATGGACAGCGCCTTGCTGGTGGAACCGCCGGAACCCTGGATATAGACCGGGTCAGGAGAGATACCGAAGTCTAGCTGGGCCGGCAGGAAGTCGGCCGAATGGTCGACGATTTCAATCTTGACTTCGGCGGAATAGACCTGGTCATCGCTCTCGTCGATGTCAAAGGCAGTCGCCGTGAGAGTGGCCGTTCCCGGCGTGCTCTGACTGTGAACGAAAAGCGTGCCCTGCCCGCCCTGGACCAGCACCGGTCCGGTGCCCCAGAGCAAATCGAAACCGGCGAACTCGAATTCCGGATCCGCGAGCGTCGAAAAGAGGGCACTGCTGTTGGGCGTGATGGTGACCTGAGCGGTATGACGGTCGTCCTCGTCGAGACGAACAATGCCCGGCTCGCCATCCGGACCCAAGTAGCGAATGCGGTACTCCGCCACGTAAGGCGATCCCATGAAGCTGGAAGCACCCGCCTTGTTGGCCGGAATCGAGTTCGGCCCCTCGATCGAGAGCCGTGCGGCACCGTCGCTGGGTTCGATCACCGTCAGCGTCATGCTGGTCGATGTCTGTCCACCACTGGGAGAATTACCGGAAGCGGTCAGGGTCACCTCTCCCTGGTTGGAGCCTGCCACGAACCAGAAGCTCGCCGTGCCGCCGCTGGTCGGCGAAGTGGCCTGCCCGCCGTGTGCATCGGGATCGTCGATCGGAGCCACCACGCCACGGCCCGAACTGCTCGACGACAGCTGCACCTCGGTACCATCAGGGACAGGCCGGTTGTCTGAACCCCGGAACTGCACATTGACCTGAACCGTGTAATCCATTGCCGGGTTGGCCCGGAAATACTGGCCCTTGGCCGGAACGGAGGTGGTTTCGGCACTGATGCTCATCGTGGCGCTACCGCCTTCTCCGAATGAATCCGACGAGCTGCCACCGCATGCCGCCAGCGCGAGTGCCGCGGCCGAGATAAGGATTGTGCGGAATGCTTTCATGGATCGTGTTCCCGATTGATTGCTGTTGTTTGGCATGGCTATGCTTCGCTCCGGTCCAGGACGGTCAATCGACCGCCACGCGTTCGTCGAGAATCTGCGGCGTAACGAAAATCAGCAACTCCCGCTTCTCGTCGCTGGTACTGCGCTGACGGAACAGGCGGCCGATTCCCGGCACATCGCCCAGCACCGGCACCTTGGTCGCCGTGAAATTGCGTTCTTCCTGGTAAATGCCGCCCAGCACCACGGTCTGGCCATTCTCGATCAGCACCCGGGTACCAAGCTCTCGCGTATCGATCGACGGAATGTTGTTGAAAATCTCGCCGACGGTATCCTGCTTGACATTGAGCGTGAGCTGAACGCGATTGTCCGGTGTGATCAACGGCGTGACGCGCAATTCGAGCACGGCTTCCTTGAATTCGACGTTGATCGCCCCGGCCGTCGTACCGGCCTGACGCGCCTCGAAGGGAATCTCCACACCCTGCTGGATGAAGGCCTCAGCCTGGTTGGCGGTGATGACACGCGGCGTCGAGATGACCTCGCCGCGCCCTTCGCTTTCCAGCGCCGACAGTTCCAGGTCGAGCAGGAAGTCGGCCGCGAGAATGCTGAAGCCGAGGCTACCGGACGGATCGGCCACCGGCAGGTTGACGTTGAGACGCTCACCGACCGAGGGCATGGGCAACGGCGTGGCCGAGCCGCGGCCCTCTCGCCGGTTGACGATCGCGGCCTGATTCATCTGGTCCAGCGCCGTCGACGAGGACGATGTCGAGTAAAGGTTTCCGCGCGAATCCTGGCGTGCACCGGTGACACCGAAACGCACACCAAGCTGGTGGTTGAAGTCGTGGCGGGCAATGACGATACGCGACTCGATAAGAACCTGTCGCACCGGGCGGTCGAGCTCGGATACCAGATCGCGGATTTCGTCGATGCGCTCGGTCGTGTCATTGACCAGCAGCGTGTTGGTTCGCTCGTCGATGGTGACCGAACCGCGCTCGGAAAGCAGGCCGGCATCGATCCGCTCATCGGCATCGACTGCCGATGCCGCCCGGATGAGTTCGGCCAGCTCACTGGCATTGGCATAGCTGACCGGAATCATCGCCGTGCGCAACGGTTCCAGCGTCTGGCGTTCGGCCCGGGCCCGCAGGATCTGCTGTTCGCGCTCGGCAATCTCTGCTGTCGGCGCAATCCAGATCACATTGCCGGAGCGGCGCATGTCGAGATTCTTGGTTTCGAGCACGATATCGAGCGCCTGGTCCCAGGGCACGTTGGTCAGACGCAGGGTCAGGTTACCGGCGACCGAGTCGGACACCACGATATTGAGATCGGAGACCTCGGCGATCAACTGCAGCACCGATCGCACCTGGATGTCCTGGAAGTTCAGCGTGATCCGCGAGCCTTCGTACTCACGGTCCTCGAAGAACGTCAGTTCCCGGTCAACCGGTGCCTCGGTCGGCGGCCTGGCCACTTCGACGACGACCTGTTCCGCCGTTTGATAGGCCAGATGCTCGTAGGCACCGGCGATATCGATATTGACGCGTACGTTCTCGCCACGCTGCTCGGGCGTGATCATCTGCACCGGCGTGGCGAAATCGGTGACGTCCAGCCGCTGGAACTGCTCCTGCGGCAGTTGCGTATTGAACAGGGTCAGCCGCAACCCGCCGGTTCGCTCATTGACCGAAATGTTGGCGCCAGGCTGGTTGAGATTGACCAGCACCCGGCTCTCACCTTCCGGGCCACGACGGAAGTCGAAACCGGCCACCCGGAAGGCTTCCCCGGAAGGAGCCGCCCGGACATCATCGCGCGCGGCGACGGCAGTCGTACCGGACTGCAGCACGAGCGCGACCTGGTTGCCGACGACTTCCACTTCGTAGGGAGTGGCGCGTGACAGGTCGACCACGAGCCGCGTTCGGCCACCGGCACTCAGGGCGGTGTAGCTTCGCGCGGGACCGGAGTCGACGGGAACACGTGCCGAACTGACCCGGGAGCTCGTGTCGGGCAATTCCAGAACGATACGTGCAGGGTCGTCGGTCGTGAAAACACTGGGCTCGCCCAGGTCGCCTTCAACGTCCAGCAGGAACCGGATCTCACCGGGGCTACTCTCCACCTCGATACCGGTCAGTTCCGCCGCTTGCGTCGCCGAAGCCAGCCAGAACAGCCCGACCAGAACCGCGACGATCTTGACAGTGCTGTCCATCGCCCATCTCCCGTTCGTCACCCGTGAAGTGTTCAACATGTTGTTCATTCCTAACAAGGGAAGCTCCCGTTATTGTTCAGCCAGGGCAACGCGCGCGCGCCGCTCCGTCCAGCCACCACGGCCGTCCTGCACCAGTTCGCGCAGTTCCACCCTGTCTGGCCGCACTTCAAGAATCTCGCCGTAGTTCTGGCCCATGTGGTTGCCCTCGGTCACGCGATGCACGACATTCTCGTTGTCGCGGATCAGCGCGTAGAGATCGCCCTCCAGTTCCAGCGTGCCGACCATGGCCAGCGTATCGAGGGGGAAACCTTCGAGGTATTCCCGGCGGCGATCCGGGTCGGGGCGCAGGCTCGCATCGACCGCAAGATCATCTTCTTCCTGGCGGGGCGAGCGGGCGCGGAATGGATCACGAAGCCCTTCGGCTTCATAGGCGACCACCTCGGCCGGGCGGATCGGTTCGATCGGTTCGATCGGCTCCGGGGGCTGTTGGCGAACTTCAGCCACCCACTGTTCCAGATCACCAGTGCCGCGGGCGCAGGCCGCCAGCACCAGTGCAACAATCACCATCGTCAGGCCAGTGCGGATTCGAGTACTCATCGACGACCTCCGCTGGCACCGCCGGTGCCGATTTCGCTTTCATCCAGGTAACGGTAGGTCGTGATCACGCCTTCCAGCCGCAACCGGCTGTCCGAGCCTTCGACCGGCTGCAGGGAGATATCGCGCATGGTCAGGATGACCACCCGGGACAGCGACGCCACCGAACTGACGAAATTGCCGAACTCGTGATACGTGCCGACCATGCGGACATTGATCGGCTGCTCGGCATAGAAGTCACGGATAACCTCCGAGCGCGGTTCGAACAGCTCGTTGTCGATGCCGGTTCCCAGAGCCGTCTGGGAGATGTCGATCAGCAGGTCGGGCATCTCGGTTCTGGAAGGCAACTGTCGCAGCATGACCTCGAGCATTTCTTCCATCTCCTCGAGTTGCTGCTCGTAGGCAGCCAGGTTGGCGGCCTTCTCGTGCTTCTCTCGGAACTCCTGCTTGAGTTCGGTTTCGGCGCGCTCGCGCTGCTCCAGCGTCTCGCGCTTGTCCTTGATCATGTAGAAGTAGCCACCGATCACGATCAACACGGCGACGACCCCCAGCAGGAGAGCCTTGACGCCGGTCGAGGCCGAGCCGATGTTGTTGAAATCCAGATCTCTGAGTTCTGATAGATCCATCGTGTCAGCTCTCCTCGTCGTTGGCTGCAGCCGGCGAAGCCACGCGCGCACGCAGTTCGAAGCGGAACGGCTGATCGGGCTGTTCTCTCTGGCCAAGCACCTCGACGATGCGCAGGTTCGGGTCGTGCAGCCACTCCGCACCCTCGATATTGCGCATGTATTCGGATACCCGTGTTTCCGACTGGGTCGTCCCCAGGATGGTCAGCTCCTCGCCGGCCTGACGAATCGAAGTGAGCCGGATGCCTTCGGGTACGGTCTGGGCCAGGTAATTGAACAGATGAACCGTCATCGACCGGTTCTCCTGCAAGCGCTCGATGACATCCTTGCGCGCCAGCATGTGTTCCCGAGTTTCCTCAAGTTCCTCAATGCGCTGGATATCCCGATCGAGCTGCCGAATCTCCGATTGGAGATAGTTGTTGCGCTCATCCTGGCCGGCGATCTGGCGATTGACCAGATGATTGCCGATCAGCACCAGGACGACGGCCAGGGCGACGGTCGCACCGAGCGCCACCATGAAGTTTCGCTGCCTTTCCTGGCGCAGGTTCTCCCGCCACGGTAACAGGTTGATTCTTGCCATCAGTCAAATCCCCGCAAGGCGAGCCCGCAGGCTGTGGTGAAGGCCGGCCTGACTCGCTCCAGTTCCGATGCCTTGACCGACGGTGCGAGCCGCATGCCCTGCAGCGGATCGGCCAGCTCGCATGAGATGCCGACTTCATCACCCAGCGCCTCGGCCAGGCCGGGCGTGGCGGCGGCACCACCGGTCAGGAACAGGGTATTGATGCCGGAATAGTCACTGGAAGAGGAGTAGAACTGAAGCGCCCGGCTGATCTGCTGAATCACGCTCTGGCGGAACGGCTCAAGCAGTTCATCCTCGAACCCGGCCGGGGGCGCCTCGCCACGCTGCAGGAAGCTTGCCTGCTCCTGGTCCATGCCATAGCGGCGCATGCATTCTTCGATCAACTGTTGACCGCCAAATGAATGCTCACGGCTGTAGATGCTGCGATTGCCGCGCAGGGCGATGAGAGTCGAGGCGGTCGAACCCATGTTGAGAACGCCGATCGTCTCGGTCTCGTCGATCCCGGCACGCTTGCGAACCAGGTCGAAGGCGTTCGCGATCGCGAACGATTCCACGTCAACCACACGAATGTCGAGTCCGGCCAGTTCTGCCACCTCCCGACGCATGTCGACATGCTCGGTCTTCGACGCCGCCAGCAGGATCTCGACCAGTTCGGCGTTGCGCGGCGACGGGCCGAGCACCTCGAAGTCGAGGCTGACCTCTTCACGTGGGTACGGGATGTACTGGTTGGCCTCGACCTCGATCTGCGCCTCGATATCGTCTTCGGACAGATCGGACGAAAGATTGATGATCTTGGTAATGACCGCGGCACCGGAAACGGCCATGGCGCAATGCCGTGCCTTGGAACCGGATCTCTTGACCGCGCGCTTGACCACCTCGGCCACGGCGTCCGGGTCGCTGATAGTGCCTTCGCTGACAGCGCCTTCAGGCACCGACTCGAGTGCGAATGCCTCTACTCGATAATCGGTACCGCTTTGCCCGAGCTGTAATACCTTGATACTGCTTGAGCCGATATCGACGCCCACCAGCGGTGGCGCTGCCGTGCCTATCAGCCTGCTGATTAGTCCACTCATTATTGTGTCTGTCGCCCTCTGTCGGCCTGGCCCAGGCCGGAAGCCTGAATGCCCTCAAGTTCTCTCTATGCCTGACATCCCCCCCCGGATATCGCACGTCAGGCCCAGTATATGTCTGTGCTACCCTCCGGATCAAAACCGCGACGGCGCGCGGCAATTTCGGGGCACTTTTTCGCCCGGTCTGCGTCCAAGGAACGCATGTCCCGATTTGTCAGAATCTACATTTACCACAACTAATGGTTCGAATAAAGCCTTTAATAGTTTTTTCTATCCGTCTGTTTTTCCTGATGTTAGCATTAGGCGCCGTCGGGATGTTGGTGATTTGGCTGACAATCGCGCCATCACTGCCTTCTGTCGAATCACTCAGGGACATCAGACTACAGGTACCTTTGCGGGTCTATTCGGCCGATGATCAGCTCATGGCCGAGATCGGCGAGCAGCGCCGCATGCCGGTCACGCTCGACGAAATGCCGGATCGACTGAAGCTCGCCTTTCTTGCCGCTGAAGATGACCGATTCTACTCGCACCCGGGCATCGACTGGCGGGGAACCGCACGGGGTGTATGGCTCTATTCGCGTTCCATGGGCCGCGGCAGAGTCCCGGGTGGAAGTACCATCACCCAGCAGGTGGCACGTCGCTTCTTTCTTTCGACCGATTACTCGATCACGCGCAAGCTGCGCGAGATCCTGCTTGCGATCAAGATCGAACGCGAGCTGAGCAAGGATGAGATTTTCGAACTCTACCTGAACAAGGAATTTCTCGGCCATCGTGCCTACGGGGTCGGTGCGGCCGCCCAGGTCTACTATGGCAAGACCCTGGAGGAACTGACCCTGGCGGAGTCGGCAATGATCGCCGCCCTGCCCAAGGCGCCGTCGCGTGACAATCCGATTTCCGGGCCACGCCAGGCCATGATCCGGCGCAACTGGATCCTCGACCGCATGTTGATGCTGGGATACATCGACGAGACTGAACACGCCGAAGCCCGCGCCGAGCACAACAGCGCACGCTACCACGGCCCCGTGGTCGCCCTGAATGCACCCTGGATCACCGAGATGGTCCGCCGTGACGTGGTCGGCCGACTGGGTGCCGACGAAGCCTACTCGGGCGGATACAGCGCTTACACCACCGTGCAGTCTCACCTGCAGCGGGCAGCCGACCAGGCCGTGCGCGACGGGCTACAGGCGTACGACCGGCGCCACGGCTGGCGCGGACCGGAACGTCGCCTGGACGAGGGCACGATGTCGGATCCGGAAGCCATCGCCGATGAACTGGATCGAACGCGTGCCGTCGCCGATCTGCTGCCGGCCGTCGTAATCGACGCCGACGAAGAGCAGGCCGAATTGCTAGTCCGTGGCGGAGAATCCGTCCGCCTGGCGCTTGAAGACATCACCTGGGCGCGCCCGTTTATCTCCGCCGATGCCGTCGGTGCCCGCCCGACCGCGATCAGCGACGTGTTGTCGGTCGGGGACCTGGTCAGGCTGCGGCACGTCGGCGACGGCTGGCGCCTGGCCCAGATTCCACAGGCCGAAGCCGCACTGGTGTCCATCGACTCCGAAAGCGGCGCCATCGTCGCTCTGGTCGGCGGACTGGATTTCGGCCGCAATCAGTTCAACCGTGTCGTGCAGAGTCGTCGCCAGCCAGGTTCGGCGTTCAAGCCGTTCATCTACGCGGCCGCGCTCGATCATGGCTTTACGGCGGCTTCGGTCGTCAATGACGCCCCGGTGGTGGTCGACGACCCTTCCATGGAGCGCGCCTGGAAACCGACCAACTTCAGCCGTCGATTCCATGGCCCGACACGGTTGCGCGAGGCGATGATTCACTCGCGCAACCTGGTCAGCGTTCGGCTCCTGATGGACATGGGAATTGAGCACGCACGTGATTACATCAGCGATTTCGGGTTCGAGCGCGCACAGTTGCCCAACGGCCCATCCATGGCCCTGGGATCGGCATCGCTGACGCCGCTTAGCATGACCGCCGCCTACGCAGTATTCGCCAATGGCGGCTATGCCGTCACGCCGCATTACTTGCACAGCGTTGTCGATGGCAACGGGCAGATCGTTCTGGAGCCGGAATGGCGCACCCTCTGTCGGGAATGCCCGGACATTCCGCCGGCCCCCGAACCGCTGGTGATCGACGAAACAGAAAAGGCCAACGGCTCGGCACCGGCACTGCGTCGCCTCGCACTCAACGATGATCGTGCCGACATCACCGACCCGGAAGACAATCCTGCGCTGCACGGACCGCCCCGGCCAACCCATGCCCAAAAGGTTCTCGAGCCTCAGACCGCCTGGCTGATCGACTCGATGTTATCCGATGTGGTGACCTCCGGGACCGGCCGGCGCGCTCTGGCGCTGGAACGCAGTGACCTGGCCGGCAAGACCGGCACCACGAATGACCTGCGCGATACCTGGTTTGCCGGCTATGGCGGCGGCCTGGTTACCACCGTATGGCTGGGGATGGATGACAACCAGACGCTGGGTCGCCAGGAACAGGGGGGACGAACCGCGCTGCCGTTGTGGGTCGACTTCATGGCCGTCGCGCTGCAGGATCGTCCCGAGTACCGGCAGCCCATGCCGGTGGGCCTGGCCCAGGCCCTGATCAACCCGGAAACTGGCCAGCGGGCGCGGCCGGGTACCAGCGGCGCCATCGAGGAATGGTTCCATGCCGACAACCTGCCGCCGCTGGAAGAATCCGCCGATTCACGCAACGATGCCGATCCCTACGACATTTTCTGACCATGAGCAGGCGCAACAGTCGTATCCGACAGGAAGTCGCGGCCGAGGCGGCACGCATCATGGCCACTGAAGGCCAGCGCAGTTATTTCGCCGCCAAGCAGAAAGCGGCGGGTCACCTGGGCTTGTCTTCCCGCATGAGCCTGCCGTCCAACGCCGAAGTGGAGCAGGCCCTGCGCGAGTGGCAAGCCATCTACGGCGGCGAAGAGCATGCCACCGTGCTCGAGGAATTGCGACGCGGCGCACTGTCGGCGATGCACTTTCTTGCCCCCTTCCGCCCCCGACTGGTCGGGCCGGTACTCGAGGGGACGGCCGACGAGTTTTCACGCATCAGTCTGCACGTGTTCGCAGACGATCCCGATGCGGTCGTTCACTTTCTGCTTGACCGCGGCCTTCCGTTCGAACAGGAGTCGCGTCGCATTCGCTGGCATGACGGTGGATTCAGGTACCTGGAAGTCGTGGTCATCGAAGCCGGAGGACAGGTCGTGGAACTGATCCTGATGGTCGGCCGCGAGGCCTTGCAGGCGCCACCCAGCCCGATCGACGGCCGCGCCCAGAAACGCATGGGGACCAGCGAACTGGAAAAGCTCCTGGCCACTCCGGCACCATGACGTTCAGCCACCGTTTACCCGCATCCTGATAACGTGGCAGGCGTCATGAAACGATTCAATGCCGGTATCGTCATCGCACTGCTCGCCAGCTTCGTCCTGGTCGGATGCACCACCTACTCGCAGCCGCGTTACGGCGGTTCGGGCGTGTACTACGATCGGGCTTACCATCCGCCAGCCACGCGTGTCCATGTCGATCCGCTGATCTATCCCTACTGGTCGCTGGATTACTTCTACTTCAGTCGTCACTACCATCCGTATTCGGTGGTGGTGCTTCGCCACGACCCCTGGTTCTACCCCTACCCTGGCTGGTACTACGGTTATCGTCCCGCGCCACGCAGCCACGTTGCGTTCAGCTACCGCTATTACTCCCCCTGGTACGCGCATGGTGCCTACCACCACTATCGGCCATGGCATTCCAGCGTGGCTTTCAGCTACTGGCATGTCAGCGCCCCGCGCCATCATTACAGTTCCCGAGAGCGCGTACGGCAGGAGAACCTGCGTATACAGGAACTGCGCTACCGGCAGTCCCGGGCCGCCGGCGCGCCGGTACAGCGGCGCGCCGCAACGCCCACGGTTGCGCCGCGCATCCCTGCCACTTCGCGACCGTATTCCGGAAGGGTTCAGCAACGACAGGCGCCGACCGCGCCTCAACGACATCGTGGCACCCGCGGCGTGCCGATTTCGCCGGCCGCCGAACTCCAACGCGAGCGCCAACGGTCCGAACAACAACGTCGTGTACCGCACCAGACTCAGCCACAGGCCATTCCCGAATCCGCCACGCCGCGCCGCGACAGCCGTTCCCGAACCCCTGCCCGACCACCGGCGACACACTCTTCGCCGCCGCGCACGCAGCAGTCAACCACTCCACCGCGCAGCCGGGAGTCAACACCGCAACCGCGCAGCCGTCCGGAACGAAGAACGCGCCGCTCCGATCCACCGCCCTCGCGTTCATCGGCACCCCGCAGTCGTGAGTCGACACCTGCGCGCCAAAGCGGATCAACCGAACGTCGGCGACAACGCGAACGCTGAGCTCGCCCCACTGTTTTACCCGGCCCGCCCGAACCGGTAAAATAGACGGTTCATCAGCATCTTGCGCTCACTCCCATGCATCATCCGGATACTTTCGACGTCATCGTGATCGGCGGCGGTCACGCCGGCACCGAGGCCGCCCTGGCCGCGGCACGGGCGGGTGCGCGTACGCTGCTGGTCACCCACTCCATCGAAACCGTCGGCCAGATGAGCTGCAACCCGGCCATCGGCGGCATCGGCAAGGGCCACCTGGTCAAGGAAGTCGACGCCTTGGGCGGCGTCATGGCCCGGGCGGCCGATGCCGCCGGAATCCAGTGGCGCCGACTCAATGCCCGCAAGGGTCCGGCGGTGCGTGCCACCCGCTGCCAGGCCGACCGGGATCTCTACCGTCGCGCCATTCGCCGTGCGGTCGAGGCGCAGGACAACCTGACCCTGTTCCAGCAACCGGTCGACGACCTGATCGTGAACTCCGGCCGCGTCCGGGGCGTGCGCACGGCCATGGGGCTGGAATTCACCGCCCGCGCCGTGGTGTTGACCACCGGCACGTTTCTGGGCGGGCGCATCCATATCGGCGAGACCAACCAGGCCGGCGGGCGCGCCGGCGATGCGCCGGCCAATGCTCTGGCCGCGCGGCTGCGCGAACTGCCCTTTGCCGTCGGCCGGCTCAAAACTGGCACACCGCCGCGTATCGACGGACGCACGCTGGATTTCTCGAAACTCGAGGAGCAGCCCGGCGATGCCGAGCGTCCGGTATTCTCCTTTCTCGGCAGCCGGGACGATCACCCCAAGCAGGTCTCGTGCTTCATCACCCGCACCGGCGAGGCCACTCACGAGCTGATTCGTGCCAACCTCGACCGCTCGCCCATGTATGCCGGGCATATCGAGGGCACCGGGCCGCGTTATTGCCCGTCGATCGAGGACAAGGTCGTGCGCTTCGCCGACAAGACCTCGCACCAGATCTTTCTTGAACCCGAGGGTCTGGGCATCAACGAGTGGTACCCGAACGGTATTTCCACCAGCCTGCCGTTTGATGTACAGATCGAGCTGGTGCGCTCGATACCGGGGCTGGAAAACGCGCACATCACGCGGCCCGGCTACGCCATCGAGTACGACTTCTTCGACCCGCGTGATCTCAGGCCCAGCCTGGAAACCCGTCACCTCAACGGGCTGTTCTTTGCCGGCCAGATCAACGGCACGACCGGTTACGAGGAAGCAGCCGCCCAGGGGCTGATTGCCGGACTC
>SL_3KL_010_SEDDRAFT_10003955_pt1 | contig 13445 bp, 12 predicted proteins | sample SodLakKL_010_SED_2_FD_10381 | JGI IMG/M metagenome (IMG submission 10381)
TGATATTAAAGCCGAGATTTATGTGGGGATGTAGCTCAGTCGGGAGAGCGCGGCGTTCGCAACGCCGAGGTCGTGGGTTCGATCCCCATCATCTCCACCACCCACATGATAAATTCAAGGTCTTATAAGTTTCCTTTTAGCATTTGTACCATTCCATGTCCTTTTTAAAAATGTCTTTTAACCCATAAATCTTATGTTCAATTACAGGTGCGAATTCATTCGCACTTAAAATCCGGCACGGAGTTACAGAGGATTCTCTAAAACCATCCAGCAACTTTATTTCCGGGAAATCGGTTTAAAAGCCTATAGTTAACATCGGGGGTTACATTGTGCGAATGAATTCGCACCTACAATTGAGCACAAGTTTTTTTAAACAAACAGGTTATTCTCAAACCTGATCTGATTGCATAGCAAAGCCCGTTTCCGCATAAGTCTAAACCGCCATGAAATGTGAAATTCACCCCCAACCATGAAAATCAGAAAACGGATATGATTTCGACACCGTCCAAAAGTCCATTTTGTCCACAAAGTCCACAAGGTCCATCAGTCCATTCGCATTTCCACGGTAAAGTATTGTGATTTTGGCTTAAAGGAACAGATGAATAAAAAAACAGGCAGAATTCAACAAGAACTGAAAAGGGCTATACATACATAGCCCAGGGCAGCGCCCTCGTCGTTATACATAAGTGTCGCATGTATACAAATCCTCATCTATGCAAGCGCAGGCAATGCAAAAAAGTTGAGGCATAAATTGCATTTGCAAATTTGTTTGCATTATTAAAACACCTTGCTTCTGCATATGCCGGTGAAGGCGGATAAATCCGCCACGGTGTGCGGATGAATCCGCACCTACAAGTTTATTGAACCCTTAGCTTAACGTCGTTGCAATCGGGGTATCACCAGACTTGTGTATAACGACGAGGGCAGCGCCCTGGGTTGACCTTCAAAACATTGCTCAGTGGCGTAATTTCGCAAAAAAACATTATATATGGCGATATTTCCCATATTCGATCATTTAAAATCGGCGATGAAATCCACTAACACTATCATCCCGAAAAACTTCTTCCCAAAGAATTAACTGCCAAGGTCCCTAAAACTCCACAGGAAAAAATCATCGGACGGCAAGCGGAATTAACGGATTTGCATCAGCGACTGTTTGATCACAAACAGGTGGATCTGGTAAACGGGTTGGGCGGTATCGGAAAAACCACTCTGGCGCAGGTGTATACCTCCAAACATTGGGAACAATATCATCATATTGCATGGGTAACCCAGGTGACCCAGGATATTGTTCGGGACTTTATAACCACTGAGGGTTTTTTGCACAATTTGGATATTCATGCTGAAGGCCAGGAACCTCAGGATATTTTTATCCAGTTGATCAGTGTACTCAAAAGAATTGCCAAAGAACCCAATTTGTTGATCATAGACAACGCAGACAACTCATTGACCAAATTGCATGATTATTTTCCTTCTCAGCCGCTCTGGCATATTCTGGTAACTTCCCGTGAGCAGATACAAAAATTTGATTTAAAAGAACTGTCTTTTTTATCCGAAAACGAAGCCGTTGATTTGTTTTTGAGCCATTATACTCTTGGGAAAATGACTGAAGACAACATCAGAGATTTGGTCAAAACCGTGGATCTGCATACCCTTACCGTTGAAATCCTGTCTAAAACAGCTCAAGGGCAGCGAAGCGACATGGATGCGTTGAAAAAGGCCATTGAAACGGATAGTTACAAGATGCACCGGATCATTGTGGATGTAATAAAAAAACAACATCCCTTTGAGCTGATTGGGGTAGAATCGTTAATTGAGACTATTACCACAACAATTTCCATTGACCATGCTAAAGAAAACCCTGTGGATAAATTTATATGGATACCATTTGGCAAATCCGCCCTCTCTGTTTTCCCTAATAGTTTTGAACCAGTCATAGCGAAGCTGCAAAATAACATGGCATTGAGGCTTCAAGACCTTGGCGATTATGCGGGTGCTTTGAAATTATCCGGAAAAGCACTGCGTAATTTTCAAAACGTTTTGCCGGAGGGTCATCCTTATATTCAAAAAGTATCGGATATCCATCAATCCATAAAAAATCAATTGAAAAAATAAAGGGGGCGATTTCACTATGAAAACCATCAGCACTTTTCTTATGACCGCGTTGGGGTATATCTTTAAGGGAGTTGCAAAAAGCAAGACAGCAGAAACTGCCAAAGAAGAACTTTTGAACCGTTTTTGGCAGTGGGTTCGCCCGTAATTTATCAAAGACCTGCCGGAAATCGAAGAAAAAAAGGATACCCCGGAGACACAAAGTCCGGCACAGGAAAAATTGTTGGAACTGGTCAAAGATGAAGCCATTTTGCAAGAGCTGGGGCAATGGGTAACAGACTTACAAAATGCAGAAATCAAACTTGGTTTTACGAAAGCGGGCAGACCATTACACGTTCAGTGCAGTTATCCGATCAGGCAATTGCTAAGATCATCACTCTATACGAGCCTGATCCGGAGCTGTGGATCGATTTTCGGGTTAGAAGGTGAGATAAAGGAATATCACGAATGAAAGAGACAATGGTAGATACAAAAGTGACCTATACGCTGGAATATGGCGGCAAGTTCTTTATTATCCAAAATGTCCCGGCACGAGTGTGCAAGGAGACCGGGGAGAAGTTCTTTGCCCCTGAGACAGTGGAACATATCCAAGGCATCATTAAAAGCAAGAAAAGACCAGACAGAGTGATCGAGACACCCGTGTATAATTATGCATGAAAGCACTGTCCAACCCAAACCTTGAAGAATTTGCCGAGGGAAACGATTTTTGCAAAAAAGTTAACTATAAATCGCAGGAAGACCCCAAATTCGTGCTGGCATCTTTTCGCAATGATTACAACCCCAGAATTGCCGTCACCGTTGACATGATTGCCACCGGCACCGATGTCAAACCCCTGGAATGCCTTTCGTTTATGAGAGATGTCCGGTCCCGCAACTATTTTGAGCAGATGAAAGGCAGAGGCACCCGCACTCTGGGATATGACGATCTGAAAAAAGTCACTCCCTCGGTGCATACCGATAAAACCGGGTTTGTCATTGTGGATGCCGTGGGAGTCAGCAAGTCCGTTAAAACCGACAGCCGTCCCCTGGAACGTAATAAATCAGTACCCTTAAAAGACCTTCTTCAGGCGGTACTCATGGGTGTTACCGATGAACAATGATACCGCCTCAGAAAAGTTCAATCTTCCACCCGATGTAGAACCAGATGAAAACCAGATATGCGGAAAAAAGGTCTCAAACCCCTCAAGTCGGGGCGTTAATTCAGACTTACCTTTTTATCACTTTAAAATACAGTTGGTTACAAGTCGTTTTTGACAGATCTCCTCAAAAAAAGCCGTCCGGTAAATTTTTTTGACCGTAAAAAATGGTGTTGTTTTGATTTAACCTCTTGTAATAATTTATAATATGCAAAATGACAGACCCCTTAATATCAGAAAATAATCTAAAATATCAGAAAATAATCTAATCCATTGAAATTATACAATATATATTCCAAACTCCACATTTTTAGACTGTTTTGAAAAACATCTGTCAAAAATCAATCGCTCGGTGGCAACACAACGGAAATTTAATCATACAAGATTCTTTTTTTCAATATGTTTTATGTAAGGGACGTGAAAAGAAATATTAAACTACTTGAAATTTATGCGTTTGAGGCTTTTCACCGAACCCGTCGAATTCAAATTTTTCAAGACAAGACCGGTTAAGATAGTAATAACGGACACTGTCATCAAGATGATCGATGAGTGTTTCAATGCTGGTGCGCATTTTCAGGAACTGCTCTTCGGTAAGCCCTGAGCATTCGAACACGGATTTTTGAACCCGGTATCCATAGGATTTTAATACCTTGACTACACGGTAACGGATACGATCGTCGGTGATATCGAAACAGACTAAATAAAACATTTTTGTTACATGGTAAAAGGTTCGTAAGGATTATCAGGGTTTTGCAGGGATTCGGCAAAACGTCGTACCTGTTTTCCGATAATTCCCCGGTATGTCAGGTGTTCTTGTGAAGGTGGATAATAAAGTCGCCGGTTCATCATTTCCTCATAAGTTCGAATAAATGTTTGTGAAATCATGGGTTTCATGAGCACCGGAAGTGGTTTTGGGATATCGGGGTTTTCCTGTTTTGTTTTTTGCATGATAAAATCATCGTGGGTGACCATGCGCCGGTTGATTAAACTTAAAACAAAACGATCACCCAAAAAAGCACGATATTCTTCCACAAGATCACACGCTAAAGAGGGCCTTCCGTAAACGATTTCATGCAGTGCTCCAAGGTATGGATCGAGTCCCACCGTGTTAATTGCTGAAAGCACTTCGTTGGTCAACATCGTGTAAACAAAGGAGAGCATTGCATTGACAGGGTCTTTGGGTGGACGACGGTTTCTTCCGCGAAATCCGAAATCGTTATTGGTGATCAGGTGGGAAAAGCCATTAAAATAGCATCGGGCGGCAGCACCTTCTATACCGGTGAGAAGTGCCATATCCGAAGCTGACTCCACTCGTTCCAGGAGTGCTTTAAGCTGTATGATAACCTGTTTTAAGCTGCTTTTTGCAACCTCACGGTTTTTTCGCATCATCATTTTCAGGCTGTTGCTGATTTTTCCGGTGACAATTATTCTGGCGACATTCAGTTTGAATTTCTGGTCGGCAAGGTTCAGGTACTGAGCCTGGCGAAGTGCAACATGCCGATGTTCATCCAAAGTCAGCCGGGCGCGAAATCTTCCGCTGGGAGTGATAAAGACGGTTTCGATGCGATTTTTGATCAAAAAGTCGAGTATGGGCCCGCTCAGGGAAATATAACCTGTCAGAATTAGACGTTTGAGTCCTGCTGCCGGAATTTCCCGGATAAGTTCTTTTGATTTGTAAACAAGAAGGCTGTCGCCCCGGCGGCGAATGTATGTTCCGGATTCAAGTATATATATGGATTCCATTTGCTACTGCCTTTCCGTTGTTTCCCGTTATTTTGCCGGCAGATATTGTCTGACCTGGATCATGGCGATTTTCAGATTTTCCAAAGCCTGGTCCAGGTTATCGGCTTTTTGAGAAAGAGATCGGGGCTGCCATTGGGGAAAGTGCCGCAATGGGTGTTCGTATTCTCCGTTATTTTCGAAACGGCAAAAATCTCCGGTATACTCAAGAAGGTTGTGAATGCGTTTACATCCCAGAGGGGTGCCTCTCAACCTTGAAAGGGTGTAATCTACCTGATGCGGATTGTATTCCGGAAAATTGGAGGTTAAAAAATGCATGAGTGAGCGCCCGTTGGGCAAAAAGCCGATGGTCTGGCAGAGCACTTTGTACTCGCGCATACTCAGCGGGTTGCCATTTAGGCATGAGACCACCAGCATACCCAAAGGGGGACAGTGTTGTTCAAATGTGGCCAGCTCCGGGTGGCTTTCGGACCATTTCCGCCACCGGGGATGCTGAATTACACGGGACTCGATATCCGCTTTTATCAGGTTTTCCGGGTTAGTGATCTTGACTTTTTTCAACAATTCCAGTTGATGCTCCAGGCTTTTTCCAGAAGCCTCGATAAAGGTCGATTTTTTCCCCGTCATCCGGTGAATACCCAATGGAAGTTTTACCAGGTTTCCAAAACCTTTTCCTGATAAACGATCCTGTTTGGGAAATACTTCCAGGGAAAACGCACTTAGATCCGGAGAAACCAGTTTTTCGATTTTATTGAGCACTGTGCGCACCTGCGAAGCCTGGGCTGGCGGATTGAAAAAATACCAGAAATGAAAGCCTTTACCTCCGGAAAATTCCACAAGGGGAAAAAGACCTGACGATTCCGAGACATTTTTAATTCTGGTAATCATATATTGCTTTTCCCGAAGGATTTGACGTTTTTCATCCGTTTTTAATTTTTTATTCCGAAACTGATTTTTGAGGTCAGCATCGATCACAGCGGTTTTCACCGTGTTTTCAGCGCAAATGAGGTATATGCCGTAGGTGCGTTTTCCACCGAAATGATCCCTGATATCTTCGGCAGATATGGGCCGGCGCACCGGCACATAACCTTGGGTGCCTTCATCACGATTGACCCATTGACGGGCAAAAGCATCCTTTTTGCCGGAAAATCGCTCCATGAAACAGTTGATTCCGTCTTGCCGTTGCCGAAGTTGCTGGAAGGGATTCATTGCCGTTAAATGATCGGAATCATCGGATAAAGGGGCCGATAACGCCGAAGGTTTGATGTAGCAGGATAATTTTTTTATTTGGTCCTTATCGGATAAAACGGATTTGGCAAGAGAAAACACCCGGTCAATTTTTTCAGGCTCATTTAAGATGTGGAGCAGCTCCAAATGTTCCTGCCATGCTTCGAAAAACTCCGGCCAATTTTGATGGAGATGCTCATATACCTGTATAGCAAGGTTTTGATCCCCGGCCATGCGGCACAAAGAGGCCCAGCGGATTTGTTCTTCAGGAGAAAGCTTTTCCAGGGTGCGCTTTTCACCTAACGTTTTCAGGATTTTTTCCGTGTTATTACCCGCCAGGATTGCCTGTTCAAGGCGGGTGGTCAGAAGACGAAAATCGGGCTTATCGGAATTAATTTGCGGTATTGGTTTCATGATCGTTACTTTCGAGCCGGCTTATTAAAATCTCAAGTTTATCGTAATCAGGGCATATAATTCTCAGATCCTCGGCCAATGTCCTTGCAGCCTCGATATCACCCAGGCGGTACAACCCCAGGGCTTCCCAGAACATGCCTTCATCATAGGCGTTGTTCCATTTTTCCCGGAAAAATGCCGAAGCGTTTTGTGCAAACGTAACCGTATCCTTATATCGGCTCAGCAGATAACTGATTCTGGCCATTCGAACCAGGGCTTTGTGCCTGGAGCGATTGTCCCGTTTGCTGCATTTTTCCAGAATTGCTTCGGCTTCGGAAAACTGCCTAAGCGAACACAGGATGTCTGCTTCGGTCCATTGAATATATGGTCTTCGGCGATTTTCAGGCACGTGGCGTATTGTTTTGAGTGCCCGCTCAGGGTCATTAAGTGCCAGATAAGTTCGTGCAAGCAGTTCGAAAACAAAGTCGGCCGGTTTATTCTCCGCTGTTTTCAGGGCAAACTTCAAAGCATCTTTGGCTTCGGAAAACTGATTCAGATGAAACTGAATCTTTCCCAGCGCAAAGAATTTGAACAACAGGCTGACATGGTTGGTGCCTTCATCATGGCTCAGACACCTTTTGATCGCATCCAGCGCCATCTGAGGACATCGGGTGTTCAAAAGACAACTTGCCAAATGATACAGGGATTTGATGTAATTTTTGTATTCCCTCTGGCGCATTTCACGACTTTCATCATCAAGAGATTCCCAGTTTTTCACCGCCCGTTGGAACATGGGGATTGCTTTTTGAGGTTTGTTTTCAATCTGCTTAAAAAGCATGCCGCGGCGATAATAATTGGTGATCGTGTCAGACCTGATAGCCTGGGCGGCAGTAAAATGCTTGTGGGCAAGTTGGATACGATTTTCTTTGAGTTTTCCGGCCAGGAACACTTCACGGTTTTTGGCGGCGTATAAAGAATTGTATGCCGTGTATGCCAGGGAGTTGTGATGGTAAAAGTCATTGGGTGCCTGTTCAACGCATAGCAGCAACTCTTCGATGGCTTCATCGAAGCGTTTGATCTGCCCGAGAGCAAATGCCAGTTTGCCGCGAAGCTGGTGAAGTCTCGCATGATCTGCCAGTTCGGGAAGTTTCTCCTTTATCGGATAATACACCGCCAGGATTTCTTCCCACTGGTTTTTCCGGAATAATTCATCCATGTCACTGAACACCCGGGAAAATGCCCTTTCCCGTGCCTGGCTCATCACGGGGTTCATATTGGCCAGGGTGAGAAATTCATCTTCGACCATCTGCTCTTTTGGTTGGCCAGGCGAAGATACCTTGTTTTCCGGATTCGGGTTGGGTTGGATTCGCATGGAATACCTCACTGATTCTTTTGGGATTTGGTTTGAAAAAATCCGACTATATGTTTCGTGCTGCCTCTGTTCATAAAGACGGTACTAAAGTCGGATTTTTCAAAAAAAACCGAAAAAACCCCCGGAAGGGTGATATAAACCATTGAATAAACAGCAAAAAATATGATATCTTATCTTTAACTAGTGGCCACGTTCCTTATGCCGATGGGATCAGAAAACAGGGTATGAAAAGCAGATATCCAGGAGACTGATGTATGAAAGAGAGAGTCTTAACCTTTAAGGAATTTCTAAACACCTGTGCAGAGCCGAATCCACCACCGGATCCTTTGGCGGCGCTGGGAAAAAACCTGCTTAAAATTCCGCAGGCATACTGGCAGAAACGTATGCTGTTTTCTGGCGCATTGAACACCGAATTATTTGAAAAAACCGGAGAATTTCCGGCCAGATCGAAAAAACCTTCGCTTACCCATCCGGTATTTGTGATAAAAAAGATAGGATCATTTGCTTTTAAGTTGTGCCCCTGCAGCTCAAAATTGATAAGAGGCTGCCGCTATATCCGAAAAGGGTGTCGATTGGAAATAAGCGAGACCATAATGGATAGAAACTCCTGTCTTTTGGAACAATATACCTTTAACCTGAGCAAGGATCCGTCATTTTGCGGCAGGCTTATTTTTAGGGGGAAAGTTCCGCGATCATGTATTGTACAGGGTCAAAAATAATAATAGATATGCCGCATTCGGGAGGAATATAATGGCGGAAAATGTCTGGGATCAATGGCTGCGGGGACCTCATGGACTGGCTTTTTTGAGTGAATGTGCAAGAAAGATTATACTCACCCCCAGCCATCGGAATTTGGCCCGAAAAATTCTCCATGAGACATCAGGCGGGGTGTCCGGTGGTTTTGCGGGTACCGAAAATGATCTGCTCAACAGTCTGGTCAGCGAATTATGTATTTTAATATCCGAAAAACCCGCGGTTATCTCGGGTTTGCAGGAGCATATTTGTCAGGGTAACCGCGGCAAGGCTGTCAACTTTCTGGTACGGGTGTTTATTCAGAGTATGAAGGATATGATGCGGTCCCGAAGCGAAGAGCCCTGGTACGGATATTACATGAAAGCCCGGCGGATCATTTCAGAGCAGGAGAATTTTACCTATCGTGCCACTCCCAAAGGCTCTTTTTTTGCCGCCTGCAAGTCCCGCGATTTGCCTTTATCTTATGCTCCCGAGCATATATTTGTCATTGATGGTTTCGGGCAGTGGCCGCAGCCCCAGGTGACTGATGATCACACACCCATGAAGCAGGAGCTTATCCGATGGGCTGGATTTTTTTATGACCATGTACATGGTTTGGTTGGTCATGACTGCCTGGTACCGGTTCGGGATTTTGTAAATTATGTGATGGCCAAAGGAGGCCTTGGGTGGTCAAATGTTGTTCATGTTTATCCGGATCAGCCGGCAGGCGGTGAAAAAGACAGTGACAGCCAATATCTGGAGCTTTTTGATGAGGAACTGATTCGTATACCAGGCCATGAGCAGATGGCAGACCTGGCGGGTAACCTGTTTGATGGATGGTCGGAGAAACAGAAACGGGTATTTTGTATGAAATATTACCAGGAGCTGAAACTGAAAGATATTGCCCATGATTTGGGGTATGCCGGTGCTTCGGGTGTTTATACCATTTTAAATTCACTTAAAGACAGCCTTTTGGAAACCATGGCAGCCTGGCCGGGTTTGTCACCGCCTGATTCGAATGAAAAACTTTGCAATGAATTTATAGGTCTGTTGCTTTCTTATTGTAAAAACAAATAAAGCAACCGTAAATTATGACAAAAGGGATTGTTGTGGATTTTGAGCACAGCCATGCCTTAATTACCATCACATTAAACAATCGAAGCTTTCAGAGGCATTGTTATGTCAGCCGATCTTAAAGAAGAAGATATGGAGCTTTTTTATCAAAAACTATCCTATCAAAACGCTCTCAGCCTTCGTGCCTGTCCGCCGGACCCGATTTTATTCGGAGACAAAACCCCTTTATTGGAAAAACATATACGCGGGTGCAACCTTTGCCAGGAAAACCTGGGCGATCAAAGCAAGGTTTTAACCTGGAAATGGCCTGACTTCCCCGCAGGTTTTCAAAATCAATCTTTCGAGCCGGGCCAGGTGCGCCGCATTAATGCCGATCTGGCCGGATGGGGGCCTAAAAACCGCTATTACAATCCGCCCCTGGTCATACTTTTGGAACGTATAGACCACCATGCGTCTCATGTGGCACAAATTTATCCGGGTGATGATTTTATAGGGCCTTTGGATGTAAATATCGACGGCCTTGGGTATGTCCAGTCATGGAACACTTATACCATGAGCCATATTGACCTGGAGGCACCGTTGGAGACACACCATGAAGTTGCAGCCAAAGTGCTGGAACGAAGCCGACAGGATTTTACCGATTTACCCCAGGGGTATTTCCACAATTTTTTTTATGCTCTGGAAATAGAACTGGGGTCCTTTTTCAGCCAGTTGAGCCTGGCTCGTATTCTTAATCGTTCCCAGGCCCCCAATTTGGCCAGTCCTGAAAATTTTCAGGAATTTTTGAACCGAAACGGTGTTGTTTTACCGTTGAAAGCAAAGGTTGATATCCGGTTTGAAGTGGCCAGAATGTCCGCTGACGTATATAACGCCGGAGGACTCACATCGTTATTTCCTGCCCGTGGTAGTGATGTGAGCACAAAAGAAGAGTCTTTACAACCCCCTTTAAGGATGGCTGCGGCAGATCGGCGGCAATCAAAGGCTAATGTGCTGCTGCAGCGTGATTCCGGCCTTTTTCTTGATACTGTTTTTTATACCATTACGGCTTTAACCTCCGAACCCGAAAATCGCTTATTAATAGCAGGTAAGTTTGAAAGCCGGGACTATTGGATTGAAGAAATGATGGCCTGGTGGGAAACTGATAGCGTCTATACTCCGGTATTTGATCAAAAACTTTCAATTGACAGGCGCTTTTTTGAACTGGTTTTTGATGGAATAACCCGGGAAATGGCGCAACAGGGGCATTTGGTTCTGCTATTATCCGCTTTGGCCGAATAATGGCCATGGCATCGAAGCAAGGCGTTTTATGAAAACCAAAAATTGGGTGGTACCACACATGCATCATCGATCACTTGAAGAATTGGGATCGTGGGCTCTAACTGAGCTTTGTGAGGGGATTGACAGTGGTAGCTGCAATCGCCTTTACCGATTCGAAAAACCCCACCCAGGTTTTTGGCCTGATGATCCCGGTGCGATTTTTGAAAATTTAAATCTTGTGTATCATGCCCAAGAAGTATCGAAACGTTTAGCATTTTATGCATACTGTCTGGCTTCGGCACTGTGCTGCCGGGAAACAAAACATGTCTTCCAGGCGCTGGAAAGATTTTTCAGGCCTGAAGATTTGGGACTGCCCCTGAAATGGGATGATCTCAGCAGTATTAAATGGCTTTGCCTGCCGGTTCCGGTGTCGGATAACCAGAAAGGGCGAATTGCCCATATTTTTCTGGGTGATGGGCCTGTGGAGAGTGAACCGTTTCTGGCATGCCAAAGCGAAAACGGTGAGAGTCTGCTGGACGATAAAGCAAAGGAAGCTGTTTACGATGCGGCCAAACTTTCCGGATTCACCCATTTTACCTTCTGGTTGCCGCCAATTTTTGAAACTCCACTGCATATCAGCGGTAAATCCCTGGGATTGCCGGTTTATTTAGGCTTCAAGTTTTTAGAAAAAAATGGTGCCTGGCCGGAACTGTCGTGCAGCGGTATTCTGGAACCGTCAGGAAAAGTGCTGGCTGTGGAGGGGTTGGATCATAAAATCGCAGCGGCTCGGGATGCCGGGTATTCGGGATTCATTTTTCCGGATCAAAACAATAATCGATTGGCCGAAATCAGGGAGAATAATTTTGACCTGATATCCGTGCCGGATGTCGAAACGGCCCTGGTGCTTGCCGAATGCCATGTACCCGGCTCAGGCAATGCTCAGGTGAACTTCTACCGCAACCGCCAAAATATCGAAACGGTAATTGTCAACATTGGCCGGATCAATATTTCACTTTTGAAATACCTGGAAAGCAAAGAACAGTTCCTGAGCCGTTTTGTACGGGATGAAACTGCGGCCTGTGGCAGGCAAAACGATCTCTTATGCCGTATAGAGGACAATGGCAGCAGCTTTTCGAACGAAGATCTTACCTGGCTGTTGGAACAGCTTTTTCCTGTCGCCGAAGTTCAAAAGCTGATTGAAAACCAACCGACCATTGCATGGCAGGCAATATGTTTACATCTTCGATTGGCCAATCATCAGGGATTAATCCGAAAGTTTCAAACCTGGGAAAAGGTAGCTCAACATTGCCTTCAATATGTGCCCCGGGAAAGAGAAGTCGATAAAGATCGTTTATTGTGGGGAATTTACAGCATTATCAACGGGTATCACAATCAATATGATTTTTCCCCGAAGATATTTCAGGAAAAAATTGAACCACTCGCTCCATTTATCTCCGAAATTGAAGAGCGATGGCGACGCCGTCGCAAAGAGGTTGACCACGCCGTTGAAAAAATTCTTGGAGAATTTTATGGCACCTTAGCTCAGCATTACGGATTTTGCGGACTTCATTATCACAAAGAATCTGAAAAATATACCTGCAAGGCCCTGGATGCCTTTGGAAATGGAAAAGTCAGAGCTTGTGAAGCCGATTGGCGACGGGTTTTTTCCTATCGCTTTTTTTGCCGTCTGGATGCCGGTGATATTAATGGTGCTTATGAAGCGCTCAAATATTATCTGGGTGATGATCCGCGAGAAATTCAATATGATCGCCTGAAAAACAGTTTTGAGCATTTCCTGCTGGCCCGCTATCTCGCCGAAAGTGCCGTTCAGGATAAGGGTTATGTGGAATGGGCGCAGCAAAACCAACTTCTCAAAAATTGTCCCAAAGATCATCCCTGGCCCCTGTGGGCTTTGAACATGGGACGAATCCATGATGATGCGCGCTGGAAAAAAATCTGCTGGGAAACATCACTCCGGCTTTGTCTGCAAAACCGTGGGCCGACCATTCAGATGATGGGTTTGATGCCGATTGCCCGGTTGGCAGCTGAAAATCTGGCCGAAGAAGATTTTTTAAAAGCACACATCATGAAAATTCTTAACGACTGCAATAATTCCGGCTTGAACCAAGAACATTTCAACCCCCTGTGGGTTTTACCCTGGCATGATGTCGCAAAGAAAGTATTGGATAATGTTGCACAGTATTTTCCTTTCAGCTACCGCTAAACGGTAGCCCCTTTCATCCTGGAAAAGGTTTTCAAAATAATCTTTCTCTTGTCCCTTTGATCTCCATTTTTACTGCCATTAACTTCTCGCTTTTTACACCGGGAGTCCTCAAAAATAAATTGCCGTTTCAAACCCCTCAAATCGGGGCGTTCCTTCTGACCCAGAACCAACAAAGACA
>SL_3KL_010_SEDDRAFT_10003956_pt1 | contig 13444 bp, 11 predicted proteins | sample SodLakKL_010_SED_2_FD_10381 | JGI IMG/M metagenome (IMG submission 10381)
CCGGTGGAGAAGTAGTGGTAGGTGGTGGCGTCGCCGGCCTCGTGGATGTCCATGCTGATGGGGTGCCTCCACTCCTGGAAGAGGTCCAGCATGGCCCGGGTCAGGTTCAGGTAGAGCTGCAGGGCGTTCCGGTTGTTGTCGTGCCCCACGTAGTAGCCCCAATAGGGGGAGTTGGGGGGTGCGTCGGCGTCGTCGTAGACGGAGTGGGCGTTCCGATGGTACCAGTCCACCATGCGGTCGTGGCCGTCGGGATCCACCAGGGGAACCAGGAAGAGGACCACGTCGTCCAGGATCCGCTCCACCATGGGGTGCTCCGCCACGGCCATCCGGTACGCCAGCTCCAGCGAGGTCTCGGACCCCGCCGTCTCCGGCGAGTGGAGCGACGTGGACAGCATGAAGACGGTGGGGAGGTCCCGGATGAGGGCCCGGGCCTCTTCCTCGCTGGTCCGGCGGGGATCGGCCAGCGCCTGATGCCCCTCCCGGATCTCATCGAGACGCGCCAGATTCTCGGCCGATCCGATCTGGACCAGGACGAAGTCGTTCCCCTCTTCCGATTCACCGAAGGTGAGGACGTTCACCCGTTCCGAGCTGGCCGCCAGCGCCCGGTAGTAGCCGTAGTGGGCCTCCACGCCCCGGAGGTGACCCGGCATCCCCACCGCCTGCCCGAAATGGTCCGAGGGGGAGATGACGCCGTTCCCCACCGGGAGATAGTCCACCAGGGGACTGGTGAACTCCGGCTTGGTGGTCCAGCTCAGGATCTGCCGCGTCGCCTCCTGGTCGATGACCGTGCCCCACTGGGTGGTCGGGGGGACCCCACGCTCCAGGTACCAGTCGAACTCCTGCGGCACCGGATGGTCGCCGAGGTCGGCCCGCTGCTGAGCGGAGATACCCTCGGTGGAGAGTGAGGGGAAAGCCAGGAAAAGGGCGACGGCTAGGGGCGCCACGCAGGTGGCGAAACCCCGGGCAACTCCATGGCGGCGGGCGGACGGGCGAAGGGGAAGGCTCATGACCGGGTCCTGGATCTGAGGGGCCGGAAGATCGTTCATCCTTGAAAAGAAGGATCTATCCGCCGGTGCGCCAGGGCCTTCAGACACACCCCGAACGTTGCCTCCGGACCTGAGGCAGGCGATCATCTCCGCGAATACCTGCCCAGACTCCGGCCATCCGGAAGCCCCTTATGCCATGCCCCTGAACGTCAAGCGGCTCTTTGCTCCCCCCTGCTCCTCGGGCCTGTTGGTTGGGAGCATCCTGTTCGCGCTCTCCCTCGCCCCCAGCCTCGTCCCTCGGCCCTTTCTCCTCCAGGGGCTGGTCTCCGGCGTGTCGTTCACCCTGGGCTATGCCTTCGGCGCCTTCGGGCGCTGGCTCTGGAGCTACCTGGAACTCCCGGAGCCGGGGGAGAAGGCCAGTTCCCGCATCTGGTGGGCGTCGGCGGGAGTCTGCCTGGTGGTGGCGACCTTCTTCCTCTGGAATGCGTCGGAGTGGCAGACGAGCCTGCGGGCCCTCATGGGGATGGAGGAGGAGGCCCGCGTCCGGCGGTTCAGCGTTGGATTCGTGACCCTGGCCATCTTCAGCGGGGCCCTCTTCCTGAGCAGGCTCTTTCGGGAATTCGCCAGGGAGGTCTCACTGCGTCTGCAGCGGAACATCCCGCGGCGGATCGCCAACGCCGTGGGGATCCTCCTGGCCGCCAGCGTCTTCTGGACCCTCACCGAAGGGGTGGTGGTCTCGGGCGCCCTCCGCCTGGCGGATAGTTCGTACCAGACACTGGACCGGCTGGGTACGGACGAGTTGGTGCGACCGACCTCGCCCCTCCGCAGCGGGAGCCCGGCCTCCCTGGTGGCATGGGAAGAGCTGGGTCGACAGGGACGGGTCTTCGTATCATCCGGCCCTGACGCCGGGGAGATCGCTGCGTTGGCGGGCGGTCCGGCCATGGAGCCGATTCGGGTCTATGTGGGAAGGGCCGCGGCCGAGGATCCGGCGGAACGGGCCCGCCTTGCCATGGAGGAGCTCCACCGCTCCGGCGCCTTCGAGCGTTCGGTCCTCCTTCTGGTGACCCCCACCGGGACCGGTTGGATCGACCCGGGGGCCATCCTGCCCATGGAGTACCTCACCCGGGGCGATGTGGCCACGGTGGCGGCTCAATATTCGTACCTGTCCAGCCCCCTGGCGCTTCTGGCCGAGGGAGCCTATGGAGCCGAGATGGCGCGGGCCCTTTTCCTGAAAGTCTACGCCCACTGGACCGAGCTTCCCCCGGATCGGCGCCCCAGACTGTATCTTCAGGGCGTGAGCCTCGGAGCCCTCAACTCGAGCCTGTCCTTCGATCTGCAGGACATCCTGGCGGACCCCTTCCACGGAGTGCTCTGGAGCGGTCCGCCCTTTCGGAGCGAGGCGTGGCAACGAGCCGTACGGGATCGGGACCCGTCATCACCTCCCTGGCTGCCCCGCCACCGGGAGGGTCGGGTGGTCCGGTTCATGAACCAACATGGCGGGCTGGATGCATTCGACGGCCCCTGGGGCCCCCTGCGCATCGCCTACCTCCAGTACGCCAGCGACCCCATCACCTTCTTCAGCGTGGACTCCTTCTTCCAGCGCCCCGATTGGTTGGAGGAGCCCCGGGGACCCGACGTCCTGCCGGAGCTCCGCTGGTACCCGGTGGTGACCATGCTGCAGTTGGCAGCGGACATGATGGTGGGCGATGCCCCGCCCGGTTTCGGACACACCTTTGCCGTGGCCCACTATCTGGAAGCCTGGCTCGCCCTGACCGAGCCGGAAGGGTGGACGGAGGCCCGGCTCTCGCGGCTTCGGAACCACCTGATGCAGGAAGAGGAGGCGCGGCGCCTCGCGTCAGAGGACTGAGGGGGGATTTCCCCGGCCCCGGGGACCTTCAGACCGGCCACCGGGTCTATCAACTAGAAGTCAAGGTGACGCCGTCGATCGCGGTCCCGGACACGGATGAGGGGGCCCGGCCGTGCGCACCATCTTCGATTCCCGGAAACAGGAGCCACCCGTGCGCCAGCATCCTCTCCACCTCTTCGCCGCCCTTCCCTTCGCCGCCGTGCTCCTCCTGGGACCGGCCGGCTGCAGTGACTTCCCTGACCGGGCGGGACCGCCGGACGAGCTGGCGGATCAGGTGGTGGAGGTCCGGGACGATCTTCCGGTGGCGCTCCAGGGACTGGCCTGGCAGCAGCAGGAGTTCTGGGACAACCTCCGGGAGCACTGTGGGCAGGCGTATCCCGGGTTTGCCGCCATCATCCGGGAGGGTGATACCCGGCGGGACGAGCTCTACGCAGACCGGGAAATGGTGGCCCACGTGCGCCAGTGTCTGGACGAGGAAATCCGCATCGCCGCCCACATCGGGGACGACCGGAGCCGCACGTGGATCATCACGCCGGTACCCGGTCGGGGTCTGGAACTCCGCCACGACCACCGGAACCCCGACGGCACCGACGGGGACGTGACGGGCTACGGCGCCGAAACGTCCGATGCCGGTGCCCCCCTACGCCAGGAGTTCACCCGGGACGGCGCCGCCGATGGGAGTCAGGGTTTCTGGATGTTCGAGATGGTACCGGAGGAGGAACGCCTCTCCTACGGCAACCACGACGGCGACGAGTGGTTGGTGCGGTTCGACTTCGACCTCACCTCGCCCGTGCAGGCGCCGCCGGCCCCCTGGGGGTACGAGGACACCGAGCCCACCCATCCCTGATCCGGCCCCTACCACCCGCTGACCGAGCCCGCCCCGGATGGGTCAGCGGGCTCGGTCGGACGTCAGCGGCTCAGTAGGCGGGGGTCAGACGGAAGTCGGCGGGGATCTCGTTCTTGTGCACCCGCATGACGTAGAGGCGGCCGAAGGTGAGGGCGTTGGAGGCCAGGAGTCCGACCCTCCGGAGGGCCTGGAGGGGTCCGCCCTTCCGCTTGGCCTCTTCGATCTTCCGGGTGTTTTCCACCATGCGGTTCATCCGGGCGATGAACTTGGGGTTCTCGAAGTCCAGAACCAGGGGAAAGCACTGCCGGGAGATCTCGGACGTCTTCCGGAACACCTCCAGGTCGTACTCGCTGGCGTCGAAGCCCATCTGGGCGTAGAAGTCGCGACGGAGGTGGTCCCGCACCCACATGGTGCAGAAGACCGCCAGGAGGAAGAAGCGGATCCAGTACTTGTTGCGCCCTGAGATGTACTCCGGGTTCGAATGCATGAGCGCCGCGAAGGCTTCGCCATGCCGGAACTCGTCGTTGCACCAGTCCTTGAACCACTCGAAGATGGGGTGGAAGCGGAGCTCGGGGTTCTTCTCGAGTTGCCGGTAGATGGTGATGTACCGGGCGTAGCCGATCTTCTCGGAAAGGTAGGTGGCGTAGAAGATGAATTTCGGCTTGAAGAAGGTGTACTCCTTCTCCTTGGTCAGGAAGGACAGGTCCACCCCCATCCCCAGGTCCTTCAGGGTCCCGTTGATGAACCCGGCGTGTCGACCCTCATCCCGACTCATGTGGCCGAACAACTCCACGATGTCCGGATTCTTCACCCGTTTCTTGATCTCGGCATAGAGGATGCACCCGGAGAATTCGGCGGTGATGGAGCTCACCAGGAAGTCCACGAACTGCTCCCGGTTCGGCAGGTCGGACCAGTCGCCCTCGAACTTCTCGTTCCGCTTGAAGTGCCCCTTGTTGGGGTCCCTCCGAAACTCCTCGAGAAGTTGGTCCCACTCCTCCCGCACCTTCTCCACATTCAGCCGATCCATGGCCTCGAAGTCGGTAGTGTAGAAGCGAGGCGACAGGGTCGCGCTCTCCTGGGCCTGCCGCGTGCTCTCGTTGACCGGGGCGGTGGTGGTGGCTGGATACATGACTGCGGGACTCCTGGACAAAGGAAAACGGGGGCACCGGCACCGTAGGCGGGGCCCATCTGCCCGTGGGATACGATCCCCCGGGAAAATGTGGGGCTACTCGAACCCGACGTCGTAGAGCTCGTAGACTTCGAAGGGACCGATGAGGCGAACCCACCAGCGGCGCAGACGACTCGCACGCTTTACCGTGGCACGACCGGACCGGGTCTCCACCTGGCCGTACTCGATGCTGTCGGGGGCGCCCTCCACCAGGACGGCGTCACCGGGTTCCACGAACACCCCGTCCAGGTCGACGTGGGCGTGCAGGTGCTCATGGGTCCGTTCCAGATCGATGGTGCAGGGAACCGTCACCTTCTGTTGCCAATTGAACCAGATGAAGAGGAGGAGAAGGGCCGCGGCGCCCCCCAGCAGGAGGATAGCTCCCATACGGGCTCAGTAGTCCTTTGCGTCCGGGCTCGACGAGCCGGACGAAGCAGGGTCCAGGGATGATTCGCCCCGCGGAAGCAGGGCGGCGAATGAGGCGGCGTTGGTGGATCCGTAGGCCGCCAGGTCCAGTCTAAGGTCGGAGACGGGATCATGCAGCGTCAACCTCCCATCGGACCAGCGGGTGAGTCGATAGGGCTCGGCCGGATCGGCGTTGCGGATCCGTCGCTCCCGGCTCAGGGGCCGGATCGCGCCTCGCAGGAACCCTCCCTGACCCGGCTCCAGAACAACCAGGATCTCCCCGGTTTCCCCGTCCCTTACCGGCACGTCTCCCCCTCCGGCCAGATCTTCGGCGCCGAACGAGATGAGTCGCTCCGACACGGCCACCACACCCTCCCGATCCGCCGCATCGAAGCCCGTCACACCGATTCCGGTACTCCGACCGATGAACGCCAGAAGAACCACGATGGCCAGCAGAACGGCAATGGCCCAGAGGGCCTGAGGTGGGACCAGATTTCGTTTGAGACCGCCGTCGTCCTCGAAACGGATCATTGGCCAAGTCCTCCGGCCGTGGCAGGTCTATCACCCCCGGGGACCTCGTCGCGGCTCCGCTTCACTCCACCGGACTCCGATACGCGCGGTCCGGTACCACCCAGCGCCGCCTGTGCCGCGACACCGACCCGTTCCGCCACCTCCTGCGCGTGGGGAAGGGCCCGGAAGGCCGGCTCCGGCCGTCCCCAGCGCCAGGGTCGGTGATGGGGCCAGAGGAAGACGACACCCATCCGCTCGGTGGGCGGTAGGCGGAAGGTGATGAGTCCGGTTCCGTCACTGTACTGACGGAAGTTGGCCTCCTGGATCTTCGCCAGCGGAAGGTTCAGGACGGCGGGGAGTGCCACCCCCATCCGCATGACCACCCGCCGGTCCGTGAGTGCGTAGGTGGTGCTCCGACGCACGGCCCAGGCCAGGCCCAGAACCATGGCCGATCCCACCAGTCCCACCACCACCAGCCAGGCCAGATCCGCCGTGAGGGCGGAGCCCGCTCGACCGGTNACCAGGCCGTGACCCAGCCAGACCAGGGCCAGAATGGCCCAGTAGATGATGAACAGGCGCAGATACAGGGCACGCATGGCCAGGGGAATCAACTCAGGTCTCCCCTCCCAGAGAAGTGTCTCACCCTCTGGGAGGGGCTCGTTGACCCCATCGATATAAATGGGCCGGCTCCCCGATCCAGGGGTTCCCGCCGGCTTCAACTCGTCAGGTGGACGAGGGGACATCCAGACCTCCCACGTTCTCTAGAAGAAGGGTTCGGACCGGGAGGGGTCCGCATACATGTACCCTCCTGCATAGTATGCAACGATCCGGTCTTCTTCCAGAAGGGTGATCTGGTTCGGTGAACGGGTCCGGGGCACGTCCTTGAAATGAGCGGCCTTGATGGACTTCACGTTCACGGACCGGTCTCGACGCCGCACACGGCAGTAGGCGATGGGCAGGAGAATCGTTCCCTCCCCTTCCGACAACTCCACCGACAGGTACCGGATCTGCGGCTCTGCCAGATCGACCCAGAGATCCACCACGGTCCCGGCCACGACACCGTCGGCGCCGCGAACCACCATACCATGGGGATCCGGGTCCCGCCGTTCAACCGACCAGCCCTCGAGATTGCTCATGGGCTGGATCCGCGGCTTCCCGTCATGCGTGTAGTCGGGTCGATCCGACCGATCCGGATTCCACGCGGCCGGACCGAGACCATCCTTCATGGGATCACCGGTGGGCTCGAGGGCCGCTCCCGGGTGATTTCCGAATGACTTGGCTTTCAGCGACATCAGTTCTCCTCCTTCACAAGGTCGGTCTCGACGCCGGCCCGCGTGCGTTCAATGATTTCAGCCTCGGACCTGCTGACCAGCGCTGGGTGCTTGGCCTGTGCCGGTACCTTGGGAGAAGGCGTCTTGGGGAAGCCTTCCACCGTGACCCGGCGTCCATCGGCCGTGTCCAGCGGATAGCCCTCCCGCTTGTCCTCCCTCCTGAGGTAGATGATGAGAAGGGCAAAGAAGGCCCAGAAGACATATATGCTGATCTGGCCTAGATTCAGGTACTCGTTTTCCATGCTACACCTCCGTGTTCGGGATTACCCGGGGAGCTCGGCCAGCCCAAACCGCGACCGACGCGAGTCCGTGGAGATCCGGCGCCCCCCGGCCACCAGCGGTCCCAGAACCGCCATGGCCAGGAAGAGGGCGAGCATCTCCAGTTGAAACACCACCATGTAACCTGCATCGGCGCCCGTGACCCCGGGTCCCAGCCGGCCGGCCTCGGCGAGGCCGGTGGTCAGATCCCGGATCACGCCGCCACCGAGGACGGCCAGTCCCATGGCCGAAGCCTGCACCGCCCCCCACGCACCCATCGCCAATCCGTTGCCCTCCGTATCCTGGAGGTCCATGGCTGCCGTGAGTGTCCCTACCAGGAAGAATCCCCCACCCAGTCCCAGCAGGCCCGACCCGAGCTGCAGGAGGAAGGGGGACCGAATGGGTCCTGCCATGAGGATGAAGGCGAAGGCCACCACCCCGATGAGCATGCCCAGGGCGCCCAGTCGGCAGGCGTCCACGCCCCGGCCCAGCACCCTGGCGCTCCAGGTGAAGGCGATCAGGGCTCCCACGGCGGTGATGGCCGTGAGGAGCGAGGTGGCGGAGACGCTCATCCCCAGCACCTCGCCACCGAAGGGCTCCAGCAGGACCTCCTGCATGGAGAATCCGATGGCTCCGAGCCCTACCGCCACCAAAAGCCGTGTGGCCCTCCCACCCCTGGTGAAGCGCTGCCACGCCTCGCCGAAGCGCTGCGGCTGCCCCTCGGGGATGAAACCGGCCCGCTCCGGTCGGCGCGCTTCCTGCTTCCAGAGGGCCACCGCGTTCAGTACCAACGTCACCACGGCCGCGGCCTGAACCACCTGGATCAGCCGGATGGCCGAGAAGTCGGCGAGGAGCCGGGCGTAGACCAGGGCCGAGAGAAGCATCCCGGCCAGGAGGAAGAGATAGAGGAGTGCCACCACACGGGGACGATCCTCTTCCTTGGCCAGATCCGTGGCCAGCGCCAATCCCGCGGTCTGGACCGTGTGGGCACCGGCCCCCACCATGAGGAAGGCCAGCCCCGCGCCCACGTATCCGGCCCAGGCCGGGCCGATCTCGGCCCCTCCCAGGAGGAGGATCCCGAAGGGCATGATGGCGAAACCGGCGAACTGAATGAGGGTGCCGAACCAGAGGTAGGGCACCCGACGCCACCCGAAGGCCGAGCGGTGGATGTCGGACCGGAAGCCGATCACCGCCCGCAACGGAGCGAAGAGGAGGGGGATGGCCACCATGGTGGCCACCAGTGCGGCCCCCACCCCCAGCTCCACGATCATCACCCGGTTCAGGACGCCGAGGAGGAGGGTCAGGGCCATCCCCACCGACACCTGGAAGAGGGCGAGCCGGACCAGTCTCGATAGCGGCAACTCCTCGGTGGCCGCATCCGCGAAGGGGAGCCAACGGGTCCCCAACTCCGAGAGCATCCCGGCCAACCCTCCCCTCTTCATGCGTCCTCCCCGTCCGTCCCGGGCCGGGCCCGGCGCAGCTCCACCGCGTGGGAGATGTAGAAGCCGGATTGGACCCGGAGCTCCCGCCCCCGCTCCCACCCGTCCATACGCGGATCGTCCAGAAGCCCCTGGAAGAAGGAGTCGATGCGCACCGGCTGGATCCCGGGTGCCCGATCCCGACGGGGAAAGAGGGCTCCCACCCGATGCATGGCCCCGAGGACCAGCGTCCGGGGCGCCACCGTCACCAGCAGTCGGTCCCGGGCACATCCCGCCAGGAGAACCAGGCCCTCCACACTCTCCTGATCGTCGTAGTAGAGGAGAGAGTCCATGGCCACGACGCAATCCCACGGCCCCCCGGGAGGGGACAGCATATCACCGGCGTGGAGGTGGACCCGCTCCTCCAGACCGGCCTCCCGAGCCCGCTCCAGGCCGGCCTCCACCAGAGGCTCCGACAGATCCACCCCCGTCACCCGTAGCCCGGAACGGGCCAGGTGGAGGGACAGCTCCCCTGGCCCGCACCCGGCGTCCAGGACGGTGGACACTCCGGCAGGGTCCAGGACCCAGGAGGCCAGGGTGTCGCGCATGCGTCGCCGCCCCTCCCGGACCGTCTCCCGGATCCCGGTGAGAGGTGCATCGGAGGTGAGCCGAATCCAGTTCTCGGCCCGATCCTCGAAATACTCCCGGACNGATCGGCTCCGTCGGACCCACGTACCCGGAGCCTCCGCCGGCGAATCGGGCGAGGTCGGGGGGGAGGGCGGAACGTCGGGAGCGCGGGCGGTCATCAGTCGAAACCCAGGAGGTTGAAGATGTCCGAGTCCCCCATGGGAGAGACATCCTGCCCGCCGGGGCGCTCCAGGACGGCCTTGGCGAGGTTCGTGTAGCTGCTCCGGGCCGCATGCAGCTCCGGAGAATCCCCCTCCATCTCGAAGAGGGTGCACTTGCTCAGGCGAGACCGGCGGATCACATCCAGATCCGGGACCACTGGATCGTTTCGAGCCCGACCCGGGAGGTGAACCGATCGATCTGGTCGGTGGCGTTGGACCGGTTCGCCACCACGCCGCCCACCCGAACCTTGTAGTTCTTGGACTTGGCCTTGATGGCCGCCACGATGCGGTTCATGGCGAAGATGGAGTCGAAGTCGTTGGCGGTGACGATGAAGGCCCGCTCCGCATGCTGCAGGGGGGCGGCGAATCCACCGCAGACCACGTCGCCGAGCACGTCGAAGATCACCACATCCGTGTCTTCCAGGAGGTGATGCTGCTTCAGGAGCTTCACCGTCTGGCCCACCACGTATCCTCCGCAGCCGGTCCCTGCCGGGGGCCCGCCGGTCTCCACGCACATGACACCGGCGAAGCCTTCATGGACGAAGTCCTCGGGCCGGAGCTCCTCGGCGTGGAAGTCCACCTCGGCCAGGGTGTCGATGACCGTGGGGATCATGGTGTGGGTCAGGGTGAAGGTGGAATCATGCTTCGGATCACACCCCACCTGCAGGACCCGTTTTCCGCTCAGCGCCAGCGCCGCCGACAGGTTGGAGGAGGTGGTGGACTTCCCGATCCCCCCCTTGCCGTAGATGGCCAGGATCATGGCGCCATCCGTGTGCTCCGGGGCCTCCATGTGTACCTGCAGACTTCCTTCGCCGTCTCCGGTCTCGTCCTTCCGCCGGGCGGGGGGAACTACGGGGAGCGTTCCGTTCGTGCTCATGCAGCCACCTCCTCTTCGATGCCTTCCAGTCGGTCGTCGAGCTCATCCAGAGCTTCGTCGAGCCGTGCGCGGGTGTCGTCGTCGGGTTCCCAGTACCCGCGTTCGCAGGCCTCCTGGAGACGCTGGCCCATGCGGGCAGCGGCCTCGGGATTCAGGGCGGAGAGACGTCGACGCATCTCCTCGTTCAGTACATAGGTCTCACCGATCTCCCGGTAGACCCACTGGGGAACCACCCCTGTGGTGGCGGACCACCCCACGGTGTTGGTCACCCGGGCCTCGATTTCGTTGACCCCCTGGTAGCCGTGGGCCAGCATGCCCTCGGTCCAGCGCGGGTTCAGGGTGCGGGTCCGGGTCTCCAGGTCGATCTGTTCCTGAAGGGTACGTACCCGTCCACCGCCCCGGGTCTCATCGCCCAGATAGATGGCCACATCGCCGCCGCCCCGGGCTGTACGGGCGGCCCGGGCGAGGCCGCCGAGGGAGTCGAAGTACTGATCCAGATCCGACACCCCCAGCTCCACCGACTCCAGGTTCTGGTAGGTGAGCTCCACCTTGGACAGCAGATCCTCGAAGAGCTCCGACGCCGCGTGGGGTCGGCCCTCCTCATCATACCCGAAGCCTTTTCGTCCCACGAAGCTCTGACCCAGCTCAGACTCTTCCTGCCATGTCCCGGCGTCCACCAGTTGGTTCACATTGGCACCGTAGGCACCATCGGCGTTGGAGAAGACCCGGAGCGCCGCCATGCGCAGGTCGCCGCCATTTCGCTGGGCTCGTCCACGGGCATGGGCCCGGATCCGGTTCATCTCGTCCGGCTCGTCGGCGGCGGCCGCCAGGTAGGCGGCTCGGGCCAGGAGCTGGATCTGGAGTGGGAGCAGATCCCGGAAGATCCCGGAGGTGGTGATGACCACGTCGATGCGCGGCCGCCCCAATTCTTCCAGCGGAATGAGACGGGCACCGCAGAGTCGACCGTACGTATCGAAGGTGGGCTCGGCGCCCATGAGAGCCAGTGCCTGACCCACCGGAGCGCCCTCCCGCTTCATGTTGTCGGTTCCCCAGAGGACGAAGCCCACCGCCTCGGGGAAGGCAGCTCCGGCGGCGGTGTACCGCTCCAGGATGCGTTCCGCTTGTCGGGCACCCTCGGCCATGGCGGCCCGGGAGGGGATCCGCCACGGATCGAAGGCGTACATGTTCCGGCCCGTCGGCAGGATCTGAGGCGATCGGAGGAGGTCGCCGCCGGGAGTGGGCGGGATGTAGCGCCCGTCGAGGCCCCGAACCACCGCCGCCAGCTCGTGGTTCTCGCCCAGCCCCTCGGCCAGCGACTCGAGGCGGGAGAGGAGGAGCTCGGCGGCTTCCCGCGGCGCTCCCTTCGATTCCAGGTGATCCGCCGCAGCGGCCACCCGCGTTCCGGGCTCGGCGTCCATGAGGATGGATACCGCCTGGTCGAGTTCGGCCTCGAAGGCCGCCTCCTGGGAGGGGTCGTCCCCGCCCAGCGCCTCCCGGACCCGATCCTCGCCGGGAGCGGGGCAGAGCCCTGCGGCCACCACCAGCTCCCGTAGCACCTCGCCCTCGGGATTGCGGCCCAGGCGGTGGAGTCCGTGGGGAATGAGGGAGCCCTCCAATTCCAGGAGCCGCTCCCAGAGACGGCCGGCCCACTCCTCTGCCGGTCCGTCGTCCTCTTCCGCAGCTTCCGGCGACAGGAGTTCCAGCTCAACCGCCAGGATCCGGGCCGCATCCCGGAGGCCCTCCATCTCGTCCCGGGAGGCCTCCGGAGGCAGACCCCGAAGACGGTCCAGGGTATTCTTGAGGTCCAGAAGTCCCCGGTACAGGCCGGCCCGGAGTACGGGCGGCGTCAGGTAGGTCAGCAGAACGGCGCTCCCCCGGCGCTTGGCCAGCGTCCCTTCGGAGGGGTTGTTGGCAGCGTACAGGTAGAGGTTCGGCAGATCGGCGATCATCCGCTCGGGCCAGCACGCGCCGCTCATGCCCACATGCTTGCCCGGCATGAACTCCATGGCGCCGTGGGTCCCGAAGTGGAGCGTCGCATGGGCGCCGAATTCTTCCCGGATCCACCGGTAGTAGGCCGCGAAGGCGTGGGTGGGAGCGAAGCCGCCCTCGAAGAGGAGCCGCATGGGATCGCCTTCATACCCGAAGGGCGGCTGGATCCCCACAAAGACGTTCCCGAAGCCCCGGCCCTGGATCAGGACGTGGCTCCCATCGGTGAGATCCCGCCCCGGTGCCGGACCCCACACCTCTTCGATCTCGTCCAGCCATTGTTGGCGGGCCACGTGGACATCCACCGGCATCCGGTGGTGCACATTGGCCGGCGTTCCGAACTGCTCCCGATTCCCGGTCAGGATCATCTCCTGGAGGCCCTCCACCGTGTCGGGGAGGCCCTCCACCTTGTATCCCTCGTCCCGGAGACGCAGGAGTACATCGTGGAGGGACTGGAATACGTCCAGGTAGGCGGCGGTCCCCACCTTCCCGGCGTTGGGCGGGAAGTTGAACAGGGTGATGACCACCTTCCGCTCTTCACGGGCGGTCTCCCGGAGGCGAATCCACCGGTGGACCCGGTCGGCGATGCGTTCCACCCGCTCCTCCACCGGAACGGATCGGGCGCCACCAGGCTCATGGGCCACTCCGCTACGCCCGCCGAACACGGCTGGGCTGATGGCCCCGTCCAGTTCGGGGAGCGCCACCATGAGCGCGGTCTGCATGGGGCTGAGGCCCCGGGAATCATCCTTCCACTCGCGCACGGTCTGGAACTCCAGGGGCTGCAGTGCCAGGTAGGGCACGTCCAGCCGTCCCAGGAGTGTCCGGGCCGAGTCGGAGTCGTTGTACGCGGGGCCGCCGACCAGGGAGAAGCCGGTGAGGGAGATTACAGCCTGAACCAGTGGCGAGCCTTCCCAGCGCAGGAAGAATTCCTCCACCGGCTCCG
>SL_3KL_010_SEDDRAFT_10003957_pt1 | contig 13439 bp, 11 predicted proteins | sample SodLakKL_010_SED_2_FD_10381 | JGI IMG/M metagenome (IMG submission 10381)
GTCTGGATGTCGGTGGCAACCACCATGGCCATGCCGTACGGCGGGTCCACCCGGGCGAACAGCAGGATGGCCGCCAGGGCCGAGCCCGCCAGAAGGACGGTCGGCACCAGCACCGCGACCAGTCCCCAGCGCAGTACGGCGCGCCACCGCCGGCTTGCCGCGGCAGGTCTGCGGTGCGGGGGAGGGGCTGGAAGCGGATCGTCACGGTTCATGCCGCTACAGCATATCGCCCGGTCGGAGAAACAGGTAGATGGCGGGCCATTCCGTGCAGTTGATCGAACTGTTGCATTCGGCTGTGGCCCAATGGTCAGCAGTCGGCCGTTCCGGCCACCTGGTTGCACGACATGGAGAACTGTCATGGATATTCTGCCGTATCGCTATACGACCCCGACCGGCGACGCTGTCTCCTTCGAGTTCGCCCTGCACCCCGAAACCGGTTCTGCGGTGCGTGTGCAACAGCTTCTGGACCGCCTGGTGGAGACCCTGGACCACGAGATCGGGATCCTCGGGGATACCTGCAATGGCGACGTGCTGCAGGCGCTGGCGATGGCGCTGGCGGTGCGCACCGAGATGATCCCGGCCGATCCACGGATGACCCGGAACCTCGCCCGTGATGTGGTGGAGCGCGCGCTGAGGTCTCTCTCCGAGGCGCAGCACCGGCAGACCGGGCCGGTGGGGCATGCCTGAAATGGGGGCGGACACCCGAGCCGCGGGAACGGGGCGGCCCATCGTGTTCTTTGACGGTGGCTGCCCGCTCTGCCGTCGCGAGATCGCGCACTACCGCCGTCTGGATGCGGCGGGCGCGATCGACTGGCGCGACATCCATGCCGATGCCGCGGTCCTTGACCGGTGGGGTATCTCCTGGGAGTGGGCGATGCAGCGCCTGCACGCGATTACCCCGGAGGGAAAGGTCTGCAGCGGGGCCGCCGCCTTCGTGCTCGTGTGGCGGCACCTGCCGGGGTACCGCTGGCCGGGAAGGCTGCTGCACCGCCTGCCGCCGCTGGTCCGTCTGATGGACCGGGCCTACAACATGTTTGCCCGGCGCCGCTGGCGCTCGCGCTGCGCCGGCGGGCTGTGCCACCCGGATCGCTGACGCATTACAGCACGGTCGTCACGCGGGCCCGTCTCTGCGGGAAGCAGGCACTGTCGCGGGCGGGGCCGCGTTCCCGTGTCCGTGCCCGGGCATGGCGTGCGGCGCTGCCGGCGCCAACCAGGCCGGAGGGCCCTGGGGGCACGCGGATTGTCCGGCGTTTTCCGCGCGCCCCTGGGGAAGCGCGGAACAAGGCCATCCTGGCTTTCTCGGCGCGCGCGGCGTTGCAACATGTTGCAGGGCTTTGCATTGGCAAAGGGGCTTGCCGCTTGCTTCGGAATCAACCGCCCGTTGGGTGGTCGATTCCGGCGGCAAATCCATGTGCCGCCGGGCAACGCCGAACAATCGGCGTTTCCTCAGCCGGCGTTTCCCTGAAGGCGGAGCTCTACCGGTTCGCTGCCCGGTGCGTCGATGCCGCGGTGCAGCAGCAGGGTGCCGCTGGCCTGGAGCAGATCGGTGCCCAGTTGCCGGAACCGCACCACGGTCTCCATCAGGCCCAGGCGACTTTCCAGCAGGTCGCGCTGGGCCTGAGCCACGGCCAGCGCGGTGCCGGTCCCGACGCGGAAACGGGCCTGCTCCACCCGCAGCAGTTCTTCCTGCAATTCGACGGTTTCCTCCCGTGCGCGGACCTGCTCGCGGGTGCGGGCGCTGTCGATCCAGCGCGCGCGCACGTCCTCGATCGCAAGCTGTTCCATGTTGTTCAGGGTCTCGTGGATCTGCTGCCGGGTGAGGCGGGCGCGGGTGAACTGGGCATCGGCGGCACGGTTGCCGATCGGCATCTCGAAGCGCAGGCCGGCGGCGAGGTCGTAGCCGTCGCCGGGGCGGTCGCGCAGGGTGCGACTGAAGCTGTCGGCGTAACCCGACTGCCCGAGGGTGACGAAGAAATCGAGGCGTGGCAGCAGGCCGTTGCGGGTGCGTATCACCTCGAGTTCGTCGCGCCGCGCGCGCAGTCGCGTCTCGTTGAGGTCGGCGCGGTGGGCGCGCGCCAGCGCCATGTAGGTGTCCGCCGGCTCCAGGGCGTAGCGCTCCAGTGCCGGTTCCGAGGTCGGTTCCAGGTGTGTGCCCCAGAGCGCCCCGTCCTTCTGCACCAGACGCGCCAGGCGGTCCTGGGCCCGGGCGCGCTCACTGCGGGCATCGATCAGGCCCTGGCGGCGCAGGGCGACCTCGGCGCGCGCGGCGATCGCCTCGGTCTCGGGGCGGTCGCCGACCGCAATGCGACGTTCGGTCTCGTCGAGTTGCCGGCGGGCGACCTCCAGCGCCTCGTCGAAGATTTCCACCCGGGCGCCGGCCAGCACCAGGTCCCAGTAGGCGGTCTCGACGTCGCGGACCAGCTGTTCGATGAAGCCGCGGACTTCGTACTCCGACGCCTCGACATCCAGCCCGGCCTGTCGCAGCCGCACCAGGTTGGATTCGATGCGTCCGCCGCGCAGCAGGGCCTGGGTCAGGGTGACGCCGGCGCGGGTGTCGTACTGAGTCTGGTCGACCCGGGAGCTGGTGCGCCGCTGGCCGCGCACCGAGAACTCGAGGTCGGTACCGGTGGGCAGGGACTGGGTCAGGCCGACGGCGCCGACCCGCCGGGTGGACGCGACCTCGTCGGTGTCCTCGACTTCTTCCAGCAGGCGTACTGTCTGGTCGCGGCTGATCTCCATGTCGGCGAACAGCGCGGGGTCGAACACGGCCCGTTCCTGGGCCTCGAAGGTCCCCGCGATGGCCGTGCGCAGACGTTCGGCGCGCAGGCCGCGGTTGTTTTCCAGCGCCCGCGCCACGGCCTCTTCCAGTGACAGCGCCTGTTCGGCCACGGCCGCGTCCTCGAAGGGTCGGTGCGCCAGCAGTTCGTCGGCCGACAGTGACAGACGCAGGCCATCGGTCCCGCGGTTGGCGGCGTCCCCGGCGCCGACCGGCAGGGCCAGCGCGGGCAGGGCGAGCGAGAGCAGCAGGAGGGATGCGCGACTAGACATGTTCGGTTGCGACTCGGTAGACCGGTTGCGGGTGCCTGCCCCGGCGATGAAACAGCAGGTAGAGCGTCGGGATCAGCACCAGGGTGATCAGGGTCGACGAGAGCAGCCCGCCGATCACTACCCGCGCCATCGGGGCCTGGGCCTCGCCACCGTCGCCCATGCCGATCGCCAGCGGCGTCAGCGCGAGGATGGTGGTGAGGGTGGTCATCAGGATCGGACGCAGGCGCTCGCCGGCGGCGGCGACGATGGCCGCGTGCAGCTCCATGCCATCGTCGCGGTGGCGCCGCGCCATGCGGTCCACCAGCAGGATGGCATTGTTCACCACGATCCCGACCAGCAGCAGCACGCCGATCAGCGATTGCACGTTGAGGGTGGTGTCGGTGACCAGCAGGGCGGCGGTCACGCCGATGAGCGCCAGCGGGATGGAGAACATCACGATCAGCGGATCGCGCAGGGACTCGTACAGGCTGGCCATGACCATGTAGACCAGCAGGGTGGCCAGCAATGTGCCCAGCAGCAGCTCCGAGAACGCCGCTTCCTGTTCCTCGATGTCGCCGGTGATCGAGAAATCGATCTCCTCGGGCAGCGGAATGTCGGCCAGGGCCGCGCGCACGTCCGCGGCAACCTCGCCGAGGGAACGGTCGCCGATGTTGACGAACAATGTGCTGATGCGCGCCTGCTCGCGGCGCTGGATGCTGTCCGGGCCGATCGCGGTGTCGAACGCGACCACGCTGCGCAGCGCCACGCGCTCGCCGTTCGCACTGCGCACGGTCAGGTTCAGCAGGTCGTCCAGCGAGCTCCGGTCGGCATCGCGCAGCTGGACCCAGATGCGGGTCTCGTCGCCGCCGGCGCGCAACTGGCCGGCGCTGGAGCCGCCCAGCGCCGTCTCCAGGGTCTGCGCGATGGTGCGCACGTCCACGCCCAGATCGGCAGCACGGTCGCGGTGGATGCGGGTGGCGAACTCCGGCTGTCCGCCGTCGGAGCCCACACGGGTGTCGGTGATGCCGGGGATGTCGGCCAGGGCCGTCTCGAAGCGCTCGAGGACGGCGTTCATCGTCGGCAGTTCGAAGCCGCGCACTTCGATGGACAGGCTCTCCTCGTCGGCGCCGCGGCCAAATCCGCGGAAGAAGATCCCGCTGGAGGCACGCACGCGGATCTCGACCCCGGGCGGGCTGCCGAGCGCCGCGCGCAGGGCGGCGGCGATCTCGTCCGAGGAGCGGCTGCGGTGGTCGCGCGAGCCGACCATCACGCGCATGTTGCCGGAGGCGGGCGAGGAGGCGCGGAAGGCCGAGGCGCCGGAGCTGGAGACCAGGTTTTCCAGTTCCGGGACCTCCGCGCGGATGATCTCTTCGAGGCCGGACATGGTCGCGTACAGCTCGTCCAGCGGGGTGCCGGGTTCCATGGCGACATGCACGCGCAGTTCGCCTTCGTCGGTAGCCGGCAGGAATTCGCTGCCGACGCCGCGCAGGCCGGCCAGTGCGATCATCATCAGCAGGAGACTCACGCCGATGACCATCCACGGCCGGGTCAGGGTGCGCCGGAGCAACCCCTGGTAGCGACGCTCCATGCGGGCGAGGGTGCGGTTATGGCGCCTGGGCATCGGGGCGCGGGCCATCAGCATCGGCACCAGGGTGAGTGCGACGACCAGCGAGGCGGCCAGGGCAAAGGCGACGACTGCCGCCAGCGGCTTGAACAGCTGGCCGGCCAGCTCCTCGGCAAAGAACAGCGGCAGGAAGATGGCCACGGTGGTCAGGGTGCTGGCGATGATCGCCGGCGCCACGCGGCCGGTGCCGCTGATCGCGGCCTCGGCGGCTGTCTGTTCGGCGTGTTCCTCGCGTCTTCGCGCAATGCTCTCGATCACCACGATGGCGTTGTCCACCATCAGGCCCACGCCCAGCGCGATCCCGCCCATGGTCATCAGGTTCAGCGAATGCCCGCCGAAGTACACCAGTCCGAAGGTCGAGATCACGGCCAGCGGGATCGCGGTGGCCGCCACCAGGGTATAGCGGATGTTGCGCAGGAACAGGAGCAGTACCAGCACGGCCAGCGCACTGCCGTAGAGGATGGACTGGCCGACATTGGTGATGGAGTTGCGGATGAACCCGGCCTCGTCGGTGACCGCGCGGATGGTGATCTGCGGGAAGTCGCGGTTCAGGCGCACCAGTTCCGCATGCACCGCCTCGGAGACCTCGACCGTGTTGGCGTCGGCGAGCTTGCGCACGGCGAGCTGCACGCCTTCTTCCTGGTTGACCCGGAAGCGGCGGGTGACACGCTGATGGGTGTCGCGCACCTCGGCGACCTGGTGCAGGTAGGTCACGCCGTCCTCGCTGCGCTGCACGATGGTGTCGCGGATCTCGTCCACCGAGCGGAATTCGGCCGGGGTGCGCAGGCGGTATTCGCGGCGCCCGTCCATGATCGGGCCGCCGGGGGTGATCACGTTGGCATCGCGGATCCGGTTGCGCAGGTCGTCCAGACCGAGATCGATGGCCTCGATGCGCTCCGGGGCCACCTCCACCCGGACCTCGCGCTCCAGCCCGCCGAAGGCATCCACCGCCGCCACGCCGGGGATGCGTTCCAGGCGCGGGGCGATGCGGTTGTCGATCAGGGTGCGCAGGTGGATGGCGTCCAGCTGCGAGCCGACGCCCAGCCGCATGATGGGCGAGTCCTGGGTGTCGAACTGGCGCACCAGCGGGCGATCGGCGTCGCCGGGCAGGCGGTCCTCGATACGCGCCAGGCGGTCGCGCAGATCATCGACCGCCTGGCGGATATCCGTGCCCCAGGCGAAGTTGATCTGGACGTTGCTGTTGCCCTCGGCGGAGGTGGAGCGGATTTCCCGGGCGCCGGTGATCGCGGCGGCGGCCTGTTCCACCGGACGCGTCACCAGTTGTTCGACCTCCTCGGCTCCGGCATTGGGGTAGGAGGTCATCACGGTGACCACCGGGTAGGTGATGTCCGGGAGGAGGTCCACCGGCAGGCGGGTGAGTGCGGAGAGTCCCAGGATCACCACGATCAGGGCCACCATGCTGGTCAGCACGGGGCGGTGGACGGTGAAACGGGCCGGGTTCACGGGGTCCCCGGCCCGGTCGGGGCGGGCGCGACGTCGCTACCCGGGACGCTGGGCGGACCGGTCAGGCGCAGCGGCGTTCCGTCCGCGAGCAGGTGCTGGCCCAGGGTCACGACCTCGGTCCCCGGAGGCAGGTCCGGTTGCAGCAATTCGATCCAGTCGCCATCGCGGATGCCGGTCACGGCCTGGTGGCGACGGGCCTGCGGACGTTCGCCGCTGCGGTCCACGCTGAACAGCGTGGGGCCGGCCTCGCGCTGGATGATGGCATCGCGCGGGATGGCGCGGGCGCCTTCGTGCTGCCCGAGTGCGACGGCCGCCTCGACGAACATGCCCGGGCGCAGTTGTTCGACTTCGTTGGGGATCTCCACCTCGATGCGCGCCTGGCGCGACCCGGGGCGGAACTCCGGCGCGATGCGGGCGATGTGTCCGGCAAACGACTCGCCGGGATAGGCGGCGGTGCGTACGCTGGCCTCCTGACCCGTCGACAGGCGGCCGTAGTCGGCCTCGGTGACCGCCAGGATGGCGCGTGCCGGCTGCAGGCCGACCAGGGCCAGCGCCGGGGCATTGGCACTGATGACGGCGCCGGGGTCGACGTGGCGTTCCGCCACCCAGCGGGTGCTGCCGGGGGCATCCGCCACGACGCGGGTATAGCCCAGCTGGATCTCGCGGGTGCGCAGCGCGGAGCGGCGCTGGCGGATCTGCGACTCGGCCAGGGCCACGCGGGTCTGCGCCAGGGCCAGCTCGGTCTCCGCGGCCTCCAGTTCCGAGCGCGAGGCAATGCCCTGGTCGCGCAGCTCGCGGGTGCGTTGCAGCTCGCGCCGGGCGGCGTCGCGGCTGGCCAGGGCCTCGGCCAGACTCGCCTCGGCGACCCCCAGCTCGGCCGCGGCCTGGGCGACCTCCTGCTCGAACTCCTCGGTATCCAGCTGCAACAGGGGTGCGCCCGGCTCCACGCGGTCCCCCAGATTCACGAACACCTCCGCCACGCGGCCGCCCACGCGTGGCGTGATCTCGATCCGGTCGGCACCCTCGATACTGCCGCTGAAGCGGCGGCGTTCCACCAGGTCGCGCGTTTCCACCCGGGCGGTGGTGACCGCGACCGGGCGGGTCTCGCCGGCGCCCGGGCGTCCGGACGACGCAGCGTCGTCTCCCGGACCGAGCAGCATCCAGGCGAGGATGCCGCCGGCCAGCAGAAACAGGATCGCCGTGATCAGGGTGGCGGGGCGGGGCATTGCAACTCGCTCGTGGTCGGGGTGGCCAAGGAGGAGTGTGGCGTGGTTCACTGAATCACGCATGAATCCGGTGCCGGACCCGGGGGCGATTCAACGGGCCGGTCATCCGGCGACCACCTGGCAGGGGAGAAATCCGTGACCACACCCGACCGTCCAACGCCCGCCCATGCCCGCTCCCGTCGCCCGTTCGGGCCGGACATGCTCGGGCTGGTGGCCTGGCTGGTGCTGGTGTTTGCCGTGGCCGCCGTGGGTGGCTGGGCGACCAGTCTCTCGGTAGGGGACTGGTACCCCACCCTGAACCGGCCGCCGCTGACCCCGCCGGACGCGGTATTCGGCCCGGTCTGGAGCGTGCTGTTCGGGTTGATGGGGCTGGCCGCCTGGCATGTCTGGCGCCGCACCGGCCTTTTGGGGGCGCCGGTCGCCATGGGGCTGTTCCTGGCCCAGCTGGCGCTGAACCTCGGCTGGTCGGTGCTGTTTTTCGGCATCCAGCGCCCGGACCTGGCCCTGGTGGAGATCCTGATCCTGTGGCCGGTGATCCTCGCCACCCTGATCGCGTTCTGGCGCATCGANCGCATNGCCGGCGCNNTGCTGNTGCCNTACCTGCTGTGGGTCGCCTTNGCGATCTACCTGAATGCGGGGTTCGTCTACCTCAACTGATCCGCCCCGTNTTGCGTTCCCGGCCGCGATCNCGCGGTCCGTCATCACGCTCGCGCNGTCGTGCGGCCGTTGTTGTCATGCGAATGTGATCCGCGCGGGGTATCCTGAGGCGGCCGCGCCGCCGGGGGCTGGATGGCGCTGCACGGCGCCAGGCAAACGCTGATTTATCAGCGTTTGCCGGCGGCACAGGGATGTGCCGCCGGAATCGACCACCGCAGGTGGTTGATTCCGAAGCAATCTGCAAACCCCATTGCGATTGCAATGGATGAGCAATGCGCTGCAGCGCCGCGTGCGCTGAGAAAGCCAGGATGGCTTTATTCAGCGCTTCCCTGAGGGGCCGGATGCCGGCCTGATCACCAGGACCAACGAGGCCGCGCGAACCGGGCGCATGGCGCCGGGCTTCCGCGTGGCCGGAACGGGAGCGCGAGACGACAGTGAGCAACGCGGCCGACAAGCCGGACCCGGGCACGCCGCCCACCCTGGGGCTGCCGGCCTATGCGCGGATCACCGCGAACTACTGGGCGTTCACCGTCACCGACGGCGCGATCCGCATGCTGGTCGTCCTGTTCTTTCACCAGCTGGGCTACAGCCCGCTGGAAATCGCCTTCCTGTTCCTGTTCTACGAGCTGTTCGGGGTGATCACCAACCTGACCGGGGGCTGGCTGGCCGCGCGGCTGGGCGTGAACACGACGATGATCGCTGGAACGTTGCTGCAGGTCGCCGCTTTGCTGATGCTCACGGTGCCCGAGGCCTGGCTGGGTGTGGCGTACGTGATGTTCGCGCAGGCGCTGTCGGGCATCGCCAAGGACCTCAACAAGATGAGTGCGAAGTCCGGGGTGAAGCTGGTCGCCGGCGACGGGGAGGGGCGGCTGTTTCGCTGGGTGGCGGTGCTCACCGGCTCGAAGAATGCGCTGAAGGGGGTGGGCTTCTTCGTCGGTGGCGCGCTGCTGTATTCGGTCGGGTTCCAGATGGCGCTGGTGATCCTGGCGGGGATGCTGGCGGTGGTGATGCTGTTCTCCATCGTCGGCCTGCCGCGCGGGCTGGGCAAGGTCGGCGGCAAGCCGAAGTTCACCCGGATGTTCTCCAACTCCGCCGCGATCAACGTGCTCTCGGCCGCGCGGTTCTTCCTGTTCGGCGCGCGCGATGTCTGGTTCGTGGTCGCCCTGCCGGTGTTCCTGAGCGCGACCCTGGACTGGAACCACATGCAGGTGGGGGCGTTCCTGGCGCTGTGGGTGATCGGCTACGGCATCGTGCAGGCCTCGGTGCCGCGGCTGCTGGGCCGGGGCGGGCTGCATCCGACCGGGCTGACCGCACGGCTGTGGGCCTTCATCCTGATGCTGCTGCCCGTCGGCATCGTGATCGGCCTGGAGACGGGGCTGGACCCGGCCTGGGTGCTGATGGTCGGGCTGGGCGTGTTCGGNGTGGTGTTTGCGATCAACTCGGCGGTGCACTCGTTCCTGATCCTCGACTACGCCGAGACCGACCGGGTCGCGATGAAGGTCGGCTTCTACTACATGGCCAATGCCGGTGGGCGTCTGGTCGGCACCGTCGCCTCGGGTGCGATCTTCATGGTCTGGGGCCTGGAGGGTGCCCTGGTCGCCTCGACGCTGTTCGTGTTCGCCGCCTGGATGATCTCNTCCCTGCTCCCCCGCGAGGCCGCACGCGCCTGATGTCGGCAAGGTTCGGTTGGCGGTGTCCCGAAGCGCGCAGTGCTCGTTCTGCCCAGTGCGATGGCTGGCGAGAAGGGGCGCGCAGCGGGGCGGCGGCTGGATCGTCCATCGTCCTTGGCATAAACTGCCAATAATGATGGATGGAGGTTGACCATGCCCACCCGAAATATCGTCCTGACGCCGGAGCAAAGCGGTTTTGTGGAGCAGCTGGTTCGATCCGGGCGCTACCAGAATGCCAGCGAGGTTCTGCGTGACGGGCTCCGCCTCGTCCAGGCTCGCGAGCGTGAGCAGGAGGCGCGTCTGGAAGCCTTGCGGCGGGCCACAGCGGAAGGCGTGGCAGATGTCGAAGCAGGCCGGTACGCTGAATTTGATCGCGAGCGCGACCTCGAAGCGCATTTGCAGGAACTGACGGAACAGGCCATCACGAAGAGATAAGCTGTGAACGAATCATCCGGACAATGGACTGTCCGTCTCGCGGCACGTGCCGAGCAGGATCTCCGAGAGGTTGTTTCGTGGACGGCGGAGCACTTTGGCGAGCAGCAGGCCCGTGCCTATGCCGGCATCCTTTCCGCGGCGATCAGGGCACTGCAGGGCGGGCCTGCCATCCCGACCGTGCGCCGCCGCGAGGATATCGGGCCGGGTATCTGCATGCTCCATGTCGCACGCGGCGGCCGGAAAGGCCGACACGTGCTCGTTTTCCGGCCCGCACCGGACAATCCCCGTTGTGTGGAGGTGCTGCGCGTACTCCATGATGCAATGGACTTGCCCAGTAGACTCACGGCTGGAGACTGGTGACGTCCGGGGGCTCCTCATCCACCCCGTTATGCAATTCCTCGATGACCGCCTCGAGGGTTCGGGAGCGGTAGCGGTCCGCGTGGCGTACCCAGCCGAGCTGGCGGGTGATGGGTGGGGCGGGCCAATCGAGGATGGCCAGTTCGTCGGTGGCCATGTCGCGGGGCAGGAAGCCGATCCCGAGGCCGGCGGCGATCATCATGCGGATCACCTCCAGGTAGGGGCTCTCCTGCGCGGCGGCGGGGCGCAGGCCCTCGGTGGCCAGGGCCTGTTCGATGCGCCGGCGGGTGGTGGAGTCGGCCGGAGGCAGGATGGTGGGCCAGTCGCGCAGGCGCTGCAGGGTGTCCGCGGGGGGCTCGTCCGCCCGCCGGCGTGCGATCATCGGGACGAGTTCGTCGGTCCAGACCACATGCGCCTGGGCCTCGGCCGGCAGGTCCTCCGGCAGTGTGGCCAGGGCGAGGTCGGCGTCGCCGCGCAGGACGGCCTGGATACCGGCCTCGGAGTCCATGAAGGCCAGCGACAGCTCCAGCTCCGGGTAGCGNCCGCGCAGCGTGGTCAGCGGNGCNGGGAGGCGGTGCAGCGCGATGTGGTGCGAGGTGGCCAGGCGGATGCGGCCGCGCACTGCAGTGTCCAGATCGGCGATCTGCTGCTCGATGGCGCGCAGGCGGGCGAGGATCTCGCGGGCCTCGGGCAGCAGGCGCTCGGCGACCTCGGTGGGGCGCACGCGGCGGCCGAGGCGCTCGAACAGCGGGCGCCCGAGCGTGCTCTCCAGCGACTGGATGCGCTTGCTGATCGCCGGCTGGGTCAGGTGCAGCCGTTCGGCGGCGGCGGAAAAGGCGCCGCTGTCGACCACCGCGACAAAGGCCTGCAGGGATTCCACACTCAACTGTTCCGGACGCATCCGCCGCCTCCTAGGGATAATGACCGGTCGATCAATGGCCGGCCCGTCGATCCATAACGGTATGGAATCCTTAGTATAAGGAATCGGATTTGAAAGAATACCGGGGCGGCCGCAGACTTGCCTGCAAACGGTCGCAATGACGACGTTGCTGGCAAGGCGGTGCAATGACGCCTGGCGATGCAACGATCGCGGGAGCAGGCAATGGCAGGCAAGACACTGTACGACAAGTTGTGGGAGGCGCATGTGGTGCGCGAGGAGCCGGATGGCTCGACGCTGCTCTACATCGACCGCCATCTGGTGCACGAGGTGACCAGTCCGCAGGCCTTCGAGGGTCTGCGCCTGGCCGGGCGCAAGCCGTGGCGCGGCGATTCCGTGCTGGCGGTGCCGGACCACAACGTGCCCACCACCAACCGCGATGCCGGGATCGAGGATCCGGTCTCGCGCACCCAGGTGGAGACGCTGGAGAGCAACGTGACCAGCTTCGGGCTGAAGTTCTTCCCGATGGCCGACGTGCGTCAGGGCATCGTGCACGTGATCGGCCCGGAACAGGGCGCGACCCTGCCGGGCATGACCGTGGTCTGCGGCGACTCGCATACCTCCACCCATGGCGCGCTGGGCGCGCTGGCGTTCGGCATCGGCACCTCCGAGGTGGAGCATGTGCTGGCCACCCAGTGCCTGTGGCAGAAGAAGTCGAAGGCCATGCAGATCCGCGTGGAGGGCGAGCTGCGCCCGGGCGTGACCGCCAAGGACGTGGTGCTGGCGATCATCGGCCGCATCGGCACTGCCGGTGGCACCGGCTATGCGATCGAGTTCGCCGGCTCGGCGATCCGCAGCCTGTCGGTGGAGGGCCGCATGAGCATCTGCAACATGGCCATCGAGGCCGGGGCCCGTGCGGGCATGGTCGCGGTGGACGAGAAGACCATCGAATATGCCCGCGGCAAGCCGCAGGCGCCGACCGGCGAGATGTTCGAGCAGGCGGCCGCGTACTGGCGCACCCTGGTCTCCGACCCGGATGCCGAGTTCGACGCGGTGGTGGAGCTGGATGCCGCGGAGATTGCACCGCAGGTGAGCTGGGGCACCTCGCCGGAGATGGTCGCGCCGATCGACGGTCGGGTGCCGGATCCGGCGGCCGAGTCCGATGCGGTGCGCGCCGAGGGCATGCAGCGCGCCCTGGAATACATGGACCTGAAGCCGGGCACGCCGATCACCGAGATCCGCCCGGACAAGGTGTTCATCGGCTCCTGCACCAACTCGCGCATCGAGGACCTGCGCGCCGCCGCCGAGGTGGTCAGGGGCCGCAGGAAGGCCGACAACATCAAGCTGGCGATGGTGGTGCCGGGCTCCGGGCTGGTGAAGCAGCAGGCGGAACAGGAAGGGCTGGACCGGATCTTCCTTGACGCCGGCTTCGAGTGGCGCGAGCCGGGCTGCTCCATGTGCCTGGCGATGAACGCCGACCGGCTGGAGCCGGGCGAGCGCTGCGCCTCGACCTCGAACCGCAACTTCGAGGGCCGCCAGGGGCAGGGCGGGCGTACCCACCTGGTCAGCCCCGCGCTGGCGGCCGCGGCGGCCGTCGCCGGGCATTTCATCGAACCGTCGAAGCTGGAGGGCTGAGCGATGCAGGCCTTTACCGTGCACAAGGGGATCGTCGCGCCGCTGGACCGCTCCAATGTCGATACCGACGCGATCATCCCCAAGCAGTACCTGAAGTCGGTGAAGCGCACCGGCTTCGGCCCCAACGCGTTCGACGACTGGCGCTACCTGGACCCGGGCGAGCCGGGCATGGACCACTCGCAACGCCGGCCGAACCCTGATTTCGTGCTCAGCCGGCCGCCGTATGACCAGGCGACCATCCTGCTGGCGCGCAAGAACTTCGGCTGCGGCTCCTCGCGCGAGCACGCGGTGTGGGCGCTGACTGATTTCGGCTTTCGCGCGGTGATCGCGCCGTCGTTCGCCGACATCTTCTTCTCCAACAGCTGCAAGAACGGGCTGCTGCCGGTGGTGCTGGCCGAGGACGAGGTGCAGAACCTGTTCGAGCAGGTGGAGGCGAATCCGGGCGCGCAGGTCGAGGTCAACCTGGA
>SL_3KL_010_SEDDRAFT_10003959_pt1 | contig 13434 bp, 13 predicted proteins | sample SodLakKL_010_SED_2_FD_10381 | JGI IMG/M metagenome (IMG submission 10381)
ATAGAACACGGATGACACCGATGCGACGGATTTGCACGGATAAATTCTAATCCGCGGTTATCTGCTGTATCCGCATTATCCGCGTGCTATGTTTTGTCATAGAACACGGATGACACCGATGCAACGGATTTGCGCTGATTTTTATCCGCGATGATTCGTTATATCCGCATTATCCGCGTGCTATATTTTTTCATGGAACACGGATGACACCAATGCAACGGATTTGCGCTGATTTTTATCCGCGATGATTCGTTATATCCGCATTATCCGCGTGCTATGTTTTGTCATAGAACACGGATGACACCGATGCGACGGATTTGCACGGATAAATTCTAATCCGCGGTTATCTGCTGTATCCGCATTATCCGCGTGCTATGTTTTGTCATGGAACACGGATGACACCGATGCAACGGATTTGCGCTGATTTTTATCCGCGGATTATTCGCTTTCGGTCATTTGAGACGATTTTTCTCCTGAAATCTGGATTTTTGCCAAAACTCAATAACAAACCGATCTCCATATTGGTCGCTCTCAGATAATTGATTAATTGCAATTCATGCTCTTCAATCAAGTATTCACTAGCTTTTAACTCAATGATAATAGTATCTTCTACAATAATATCAGCAAAATATACCCCAACCACAGATTCAGAATAAATTACCTTGACTGGTTTTTGTTTTTCCGCTACTAAACCCTGCTTATTTAATTCTATCATCATGGCATTCTCATATACCTTTTCCAGAAAACCAAAACCAAGGGAGTTATAAACAGTATAAAAACAGTTTATTATCTTTTTGGATAATTCTTTATGAAATAGTTCACTCATTTCGATTGCTTTAAGTATAATTATATTGTTACGGAGCAAATCTACAAAATGCCCCTAAAATTAATTAATCTCAAAATAAGTGTTTTTAAACAATGCCGTTCATAAGTTCGAGGACTATGTTACTTTAACCAGATAAAGAAACGGTTACGCTCGCTCAACGGTAATTTTCTCAGCACAATAATGAAAAAGATGATAGCCGGCGCCGGCTTCACGGGCAAGTTGGAGCAACCTGTCAGAATCGGTTATCAGGGTGGCACCAATCATTGAAACCTTGTGTTCAAACAGCACCTGGGGGATGATGTTGCTGGATGGCCCGGTTACAACTACAGTTTGCGAATTGGAAATATGATCAAGCAGCCCTTCAAAAGTTTTGTTGACCATTGTCATTCCGGTCATGATCACAATATCAGCCTCCGGCAGCACCTTTTTTGCCATTTCAGCAGGTACAAAAAGATGTTTCTGATCTTCAAAAAGGGCATCCTTTTGTAATTCCATCACAAGCAACTCATTATTAGTTTCTTGGATCTTGCGTATGTAGGATTGAAAGGCGCCGATCAGAACAATTTTATTTTTCTTATTCAAAGGTAAGATATCAATGGGATCAGTATTTCCATGGATTTTATATCCTTCGCGGAAAGCCCATTTGGAAGATAGTGCGTTCAGGGTTGCCATTCTCAGGCTCTCCATGATGGGATCATCGTTTTGATGTTCAAAAAAGTCAGCTACCTTACTTCCTTTGATCTTTCCGGGTGAAAAAGGCCCAAAACGCCGCTGATCTTTACGGCACGACTTCACCTTACCGTGGATGGTTGTGGCAACACCTGCCGAACCGTCAGATAACTTCACGGCAGTCAGGTAGGTTCCGATACATACATCCTCAAAAAAAACGCGATCCCAATTGGACTCTCTTTGGTTCTTGAGGAAAGATATGGTTTTATCAATAATCATAACAAAAAATCGGGCAGCCGGAATTTGTCCAACTGCCCGAAAATAATCAAAATTTGTGAATGGAGGGCATTTTAACGCTCTCTTGCTGCTGCACTTTCGTCGCGCAGCTGCCTGAATTCGTTTCCTTCATACCAGTTGGGCCAGCTACGGCTATTTGCAAGGTCATTTCCAACATTGTAGAACAACCACATATCCTGGTGCATTCCTTCCCAAACCCACATGTCTGTGACCACATCGGTAGGTGCATGATAACGTGGGGCAAGGTCTTCGGCCACCATCTGCGCGTACGCTTCATCACGACCAATGTAGTTGGATCCTCCTTGTGCATAAACCATCGGAACCCCTTTCCTGGCAATGCTGATATGGTCTGAACGATAAAAATAACCGGCTTCAGGTGTTGGTTCACGTACAAGATGCCTTTGTTGATCTGCGGCGTGCTTGCGCAGGTAATCTTCAAGCTCGGAATTGCCATAGCCAACTACGGAAACATCCCAGGTTGGGCCATACACATTCAGGGCATCAATGTTGATCCCCCCTACCATGAGTTCCAGTGGGAAAGCGGGATTATCTGCATAAAATTTCGAACCCAGCAACCCGGACTCCTCAGCTGTAACCGCAGCAAAAACGATGGACCGTTTGGGAGCCTCATCATGGGTGAGCATCCTTTCAGCGATCGACAGAAGTGCACCAACGCCGGTAGCATTATCCACCGCACCGTTATAAATCTCAACGCCATCTTCCGTTTCTACCATTCCCAGGTGATCCCAGTGTCCCATGTACAGGATGGTCTCATCCGGATATTCACTACCTTCAATGTAACCAATCAGGTTGTAACACTGTGAGTGTGCAAATTCATTGTAAAATTCAGCATTTGCGGTCAGGCCCAGCTCAAAAGACTGGAAATCGGAACTTGCTGCTTGCGCCAATGCAACATCCAGATCCTTTCCTGCAATCTCAAAGATCTCCCTGGCCACATCAAGCTGAATCCAACCTTCTGCTTCAAGTTTGGGAGCACCCGTTTCGATGCCGATACCATATTGAGTACCAGACCAGGAATTTCTTACCACATCCCAGCCATAGCTTGCAGGTTCAGTTTGATGAATAATTAGTGCTCCGGCAGCGCCCTGGCGGGCTGCTTCTTCAAATTTGTAAGTCCAGCGTCCATAATATGTCATGGCACGACCTGAGAACATCGCCTCATCCAAAAGGGCATATCCAGGGTCATTAATCATAACGACAACCGTTTTACCTTCGACATCAACACCCTCGTAATCGTTCCACCCATATTCGGGAGCAACAACACCATATCCGACAAAAACAAGGTCGCTGTTTTTCAGTTCAGCATAGTCCTGAAGGCGGGTTGTACCGATCACCATTTCGTCGCGATAGGTATAGGCGCGCTCCTGTCCATGACCTTTAATAACCAGGTCAGAAAAATTATATCCTGTTATCTCCACCAGTGGCACGGCCTGTTTGTAGGTATCACCGAAAGCGGGTTTCAGCCCAATGCGCTGAAACTCCCCTTTGATGTAGCTGATGGCTCTTTCGGCTCCGCGTGTAGCAGGTGCACGGCCTTCCATATAATCTGAGGCCAGTGTTTCCACGTGTGTTTGATAGTTTTCACAGAATACGGGAATATCCACCGTTTGCTGTCTTCCACAACCATAAGAAATGCTCAGTACAAAAGCTGCGAGAGCAAATAATGGCAAATAAATCTTTTTTTCATGAATACGCATGATAGGGTCCTCCTTTGTTGGTTTATATGAAACCGCGGAGGGATAAAACCATCTGTCTTATCCCTCCGCAGCATTTGTTAATATTACTTACGTCCTTTTTTCTTTTTCAGAGAGAGCAGGTCATATGCCACCGGGGCAGCATTAAACAGTGACGAATAGGTACCAACGGCCACACCGATCATCAGTGCAAAAGCAAAGCCACGTATCACCTCACCTCCAAACAGGAAGATGATCAGCAACACGGCAATGGTTGTGCCTGAAGTATTGAACGTACGTGAAAGAGTTGCATTCAATGCAGTGTTGATATTGGTTTTCAGATCCCGTTTCGGGAAAAGGCTCATGTTTTCCCTGATCCTGTCAAAGATCACCACGGTATCGTTAACAGAGTACCCTATGATCGTCAAAATGGCAGCAATAAACGCCTGGTCGATCTCCATGGTCCACGGAACGATGTTATATGTAATGGAGTAAAGAGACACCAAAATGATTGAGTCATGAAAGAGGGTTGTTAAACTACCCACACCAAACTGCCATTTCCTGAATCGGGATGCGATATAGGTAAAAATGATCAACAGAGCTATAGCCACACTGATTACTGCACCCACTTTAATGTCGCGGGCAACGGCCGGCCCCACTTTTTGTGAGCTGAGCCTTCCGATCACTTTTGTTTCATCATCTGAAATAAATTCGGCAAAAGTGATCTCTTCATCAAAGAAATCTTTAACACCTTCAAAAATTGCCTGTTCTGCTCTTGCATCTGCTTCATCCGAATCATCGTCGATCATGAAGCTTGTTGTGATGCGCACCTGGTTTGAAGGTCCGAAGGTAATCACCTCCGCTGGTTCTCCAAGGGCGTCAGTCAATGCAGAACGCATGTCAACGGTGTTGATGTCGTTATCAAAGCGAACGACATAGGAGCGACCGCCGGAGAAATCAATGCCATAATTCAATCCGCGGAGCGCAAATGAACTAAGACCCACAAGGATCACGATAGTGGAGATTGTATAAAAACGCTTCCTGGATCCAATGAAGTCGAAGTTGACTTTCGTGAGAATATTTTTTGTGATCTTGGTGTCGAAACGAATGTTTACGTTCTTGTCCAGCCAGTAGGTAAACACCAGTCGTGACAGGAAAATGGCGGTAAACAGTGAGCAAACGATACCGATGATCAAAGTAGTTGCAAAGCCCTGAACCGGACCTGAACCAAAGATATAAAGAACAATACCTGTAAGAAGTGTTGTGATGTTTCCATCGATGATTGCCGAATAGGCATTTTTGTACCCATCTGAAATAGCGAGTCGTAATCCCTTACCCGAACGAATCTCTTCCAGGATTCGTTCGTATATGATCACGTTGGCATCGACGGCCATACCAAGTGTAAGTACAATACCGGCAATACCCGGGAGTGTTAGTACCGCTCCGAGTGAAGCGAGCACACCCATAATAAAGAAAATATTAGCCACCAGGGCCATGTCGGCCACCAGGCCGGCGCGGCTGTAATAGAAGGCCATGTATATCAGTACGATCACGAATGCGATGGCGAATGAGGTAAAACCTGCATTGATCGCTTCGCGACCTAGCGATGGTCCAACAACTGCTTCTTCAACAATTCTGGCAGGCGCCGGTAATGATCCGGCTCGTAGAATGTTGGCAAGGTCTTGCGCTTCCTGAACCGAAAACTGGCCGGATATCTGGGATCTGCCACCTGCAATTTCCGACTGTACGGTTGGGAAAGAATACACATAATCATCCAGAACGATAGCGATCGATCTGCCAATATTATCGGCAGTCAGCCGGCGCCAGGTCCGGGCCCCTTCGCTGTTCATTGCCATGTTGATCTCTACCTGTCCGGTCGGACTGAAATCCTGCCTGGCATCGGTGATCACCTCACCTGTAAGTGGTGCATTGCCATCGCGGGTGGTTTCACGGATGGCGATCAGTTCATGTGTATTTTCGGTACCTCTGGCTGGTTTTACATTCCAATAAAGGCGCAGCGTGCGGGGGAAAATATTACGAACCTGCGGATGCTTCAACATATTATTAACCCTTGCGGTATCCTGAACGGCGGCAAAACCTACGACGGGTCCTTGTCCGGGGCGCATGTTACCTGCCTGATCCTGGAAAAATGCCGGTGTCAGGTATGCAAACAGCGGATTTTCCCTGGCAAAATCCTGGAATTCCTCAAGGTCATCAAATTCGTCGCCCAGCATTTCTGCAATGCTCAGGCTGTCGAGTTCATCCATCTCCCTGGATTCCAAAGTCTCACCATCGAAAATTAAGTCGTCAGCTTCTTCAACATCATCCAGCTCCAGACCGGAAACCTCACCTTCATCATCCACACTGATACCAAGGTCCCTGAGTCTTTCATTGGCATCCCAAAAATATTCATACACTTCTGCAAATTCATAGGTTTCCCAGAATTCCAGTCTTGCCGTTCCCTGAAGGAGGCGTCGTACCCTTTCGGGCTCCTTGATTCCGGGCAGTTCAATCAGGATACGGCCGGTTGTTGCCAATCTCTGGATATTGGGTTGTGCAACACCAAAGCGGTCGATACGTGTACGCAGGATCTGAAACGATCTGTCTACTGCCTGATCCACCTGGCGCCGCAATTCGCGAAGCACCTGATCGTTGGTTGATGTGATGGTTACCCTGTCGCCCATCTCCGGGGTATTGAAGAAAAAGGCAAGGCTGGCGCCCGGGTCAACTTCTTCAACGGCACGGCCGAAAAGGGTAATGAAATCTTCACGGCTTGTACGATGCCACTCTGTTGCCAGCTCCATGGCTTCCTGGAATGTCTGGTCGGTATTGTTTCCAGACAAAGCTCTTACAATGGCCGGCACCGATATCTCCAAGGTTACGTTCATACCACCACGAAGGTCAAGGCCGAGATTCAGTTCCCGCTCCTTCGTTTCACGGAAGGTGTACTGACGCACGCCGAGGTTGTAAACCGGCACGTTCATCATGGAGTCAAGAAAGAACTGCTCTTCCACCCTGGCTATTGAATCCATGATCACCATTTGTAAAATCTCATCACCATCAGCCAATCTGCGTGCTTCGTTTACAAAGCGCTCACTATGAGCATAGTTTCTTGCATCACGCTCCACCTTTCGGGCAAAATAGGTGAATGATAGCTGGTATAAGCATACCAAAGCAAATGCAATGGCAAAAAATCTTATTAAACCTTTATTCTGCATGTTGTTGCAATTTTTTATATATGAAAAAACGACCGCAAAGTTAATTGATTTTTTCTCAAAGGGGAAAAAAACATAAAGGAATTTAACAAATCATCGTTTCACGTTGATTATGAATACTTTATTTTGATAGTCAATGATTGCTTTAAGATACATGAGGAGGTCTCCTCCCAAAACCATGTCAATCCTTGGCAGGTCATAAACGGCATAGGAGCCATTAATCGGTTTGAGGTCAACCAGAACCACGGGCAAGTCAGACAAGCTGAAGGTTCCAATGGAAAATTCGGAAAGCCTGGTAGTCCAGGATTCAATCTTGTCATTTCCCATGCCCATGACCGGCTTATCATAAGCCTTGATCTCAGGATTTGCAAGATAATAAGACACACGCTGGATATCCATAATGGTTTTGGAGGCTCCTGTATCCAGAAGAATATTGGCCTTCAAACCATTAACTTTGCCCGCTATCATCAAGTGACATCCATCAGGCTGGAGAGGGATCACCTGTATCGGGATCTGCATCAATTCAGGCTGTGTTCTTTTTTGATAATGTCCATCCCTTTGTGAATGGCTTCCTCATTAAGCGGTATCAGGTGGTGATACCTTTCCGGTAACACTTTCTGCAAGCCTTTGATCACATTCTCAAGTTCAATGATAGGTTTGACCTTCAGAAACCCTCCGATCACGATCATGTTAAACACTTTGGTGTTGTTCATTCTCACACTCTCATCGTAAGCGGCAATGGAAAAAATGTTAATGTCTTTTCGCTTCGGCTTTCGGGTCATCCCGTTTTCTTCATAGATAAGCAAACCGCCGGGCTTTACAGCGTCTTCAAACTTGTCCATGGAGGGCTGGTTCAAAACAATGGCGGTATCATATTCAGTCAATACCGGGGAACTGATCTCTTTGTCACTGATGATTGCGGTACAGTTTGCCGTTCCACCCCTCATTTCGGGACCGTATGAAGGCATCCAGGTAACCTCCTGTCCTTGCATCACACCGCTGTAGCAAAGGATCTGTCCCATAGATAGGACACCCTGTCCGCCAAAACCTGCTATGATTATTTCTTCTGTCATGATGTTATCTTGTTTTATTTTTCTGGTACTTTGATATCACCCAACGGGTAGAACGGGAACATGTGTTCTTCCATCCACTTATTGGACTGCACTGGTGTCATTTTCCATCCGGACGGACAGTTTGCAACGATTTCCACGAAGCAAGTTCCTTTATTCAGTTTTTGGTATTCCAGGGCTTTTTTAAGTGCCCTGCGGGTTTTCCTGACGTTGCCGGGCGTATGCACCGACTGGCGGGTCACGAAATAGGTTCCCGGAAGCTGGGCAATGAGTTCGGTAATTTTGAGTGGGTTTCCCATTGTTGCCACATCCCTTCCGCGCGGAGATGTTGAACTTTTCATTCCCGGCAATGTGGTAGGTGCCATCTGACCACCTGTCATCCCATAAATGCCGTTGTTGATGAAAACGATCAGTATGTTTTCACCCCGGTTACATGCGTGGATCGTTTCTGCGGTTCCAATGGCTGCCAGGTCGCCATCTCCCTGGTAGGTGAATACATATTTTTCGGGCAATACACGTTTGATGCCTGTTGCAACGGCAGGTGCCCGGCCATGGGCAGCCTCTTGCATATCGACATTAAAATAGTAGTATGCCAAAACCGAGCATCCAACCGGAGCAACGCCAATGGTGTCGCCCTGAATGCCCAACTCATCAATTACTTCTGCCAGCATTCTGTGTGCTGTACCGTGACCGCAACCGGGGCAATAATGCAAAACCCTGTCGGTCATCACTTTGGTTTTTTCGTAAACCAGGTTTTCGGGGGTTATCATATTGTTTTCTGACATGCTTATCCTCCAATAATTTTTTGTTCCAATGCTTTTAAAATTTCATCCGGACTGGGGATCATGCCACCAAAACGTCCGAAATGCTTAACAGGACATTGGCCATTAACTGCCAGTCTCACATCCTCTACCATCTGTCCGGCATTCATTTCAACGGTCAGGACGCCTTTTACGCGACTCCCCATCTCGTTGATGACCTGCTCCGGAAATGGGTAAAGTGTTTGCGGACGGATCAAACCGACCTTATAGCCCTTTTCTCTGGCCATCTCCATCGATTTTCTGGTGATCCTTGCACAAGAGCCAAAGGCAACAAACAGGTATTCCGCATCATCGCACATATAGGTCTCATAGCGAATTTCATTCTTTTCAATTTCGCGATACTTGGCCTGTAAACGAAGGTTTACCTTTTCCTGTTCTTCCGACTGCAACTGAAGTGATGTGACAAAGACACTGTTTTTTCCAGGTTTTTTGCCAACGGTTGCCCAGTCATATTCTTCTTTGCTGCGTGGCATCTGCTCAAACAGCTCCACCTTCTCCATCATCTGTCCGATAATGCCATCAGAGAGAATCATGACAGGGTTCCGGTACTTGAAGGCCAGGTCAAAACCAAGCTTCACGTAATCAACACTTTCCTGAACGGTAGCAGGCGCCAGTACAATCATTTTATAGTCGCCGTGTCCGCCACCCTTTACAGCCTGAAAGTAGTCTGACTGAGATGGCTGGATGGTACCAAGTCCGGGGCCGGCCCGAACCACATTCACAACCACACAGGGAAGCTCAGCACCTGCAATGTAGGAAATACCCTCCATTTTAAGAGAAACCCCGGGGCTTGAAGATGAGGTGATGGCCCGTTTACCACAACCCGCAGCACCATAAATCATGTTGATAGCCGCCACTTCACTTTCAGCCTGCAAAACCTGCATGCCGGTCCGGTCTGCGGGATTTTCGCGCATCAGGTATTCGATAACCTCAGACTGCGGTGTGATTGGATAGCCAAAATAAGCATCCGCACCGGCACGAATTGCCGCCTCTGCCAATGCTTCATTGCCTTTCATTAATCGTAATTCTTTCATTTGCTCTATTTTTTCCAGTCAGATGGTGATGCTAAATCCAGGTAAACACCAGCGGACATCCCACCATCAAAACAATTATTTATCAAAAACTATTTCTTTTCACGATATACGGTAATCACCGCATCAGGACAAACTACGGCACAATTGGCACAACCGGTGCAAGCACTGTTAACCTTAACGGTGTAATGGTAACCTTTGCTGTTTACCTCATTGCTTAATGCGAGAACTTCATGCGGACAAGCCGAAAGGCAAACCTCACAACCTTTGCACTTTTCAATATCTATGACTACATCTCCTTTTCTTGCCATATTTATTATAATTTATTGATGAACGATTCGTTTTTCTGTTGGTCTCTGAGATTAAAAACTGATGGTCAACAAAACTATAATTATTTATTCAAAGAAGCAGTCTTTTTGCTAAATTATTTTTATAAAATCACACTATTTTTAATTAAACCAATGTTTATTTCACATAGCGTTGAATAAAAAAGAAAACATTTTATGGCGTAAAGAGAACAAAGGATTGAAATGTCGAACAAATGCACTATTTTTATCATATGAAAAGCAAAAAGAAAAGAAAGAAGAAATCCATTTTCAGGAAGCTATTGATCCTGTTTGAAATAATGGTTCTTTTTCCATTGGTTTTGCTATTCATAACCAATCAGATAATAACCAATTCAACCAAAAATCATCTTTACGACTCAATTGAACTACTACCCGAGAATCGGGTTGGGCTGGTATTGGGCACATCACCCCGTATAAGGGATGGCAGGCCGAATCCATACTTCAACAATCGCATGGAGGCTGCGGCAAAGCTTTACCATCAGGATAAGGTGAAATACCTGATCGTAAGCGGAGATAATCGCACCAGGTATTATAACGAACCGGAATACATGCGGCAAGCACTTATGGAACTTGGAGTTCCAGCATCCGTAATTTTTCAGGATCATGCCGGAATCCGCACTTATGAGTCCGTGATGCGGGCCCGTGAGGTTTTTGGTCAAACCGACATTACCATCATATCACAACAATTCCATAACCAGAGGGCTGTATACATCGCCAGACAAAAAGGGATGGATGCGGTTGCATTCAATGCTGCAGACGTCCATCAGGACATGAACGACAGAACCCGGATACGGGAATGGTTTGCCAAATCGAGAGTTTTTTATGATTTGTTTTTTATGAGGGAGTCAGTGTATGCGAACGAATCGGTCTCAATAGGAGAATAAAGCAGAAGGTTTTTAATAAGCATAATCAACAACCCTTCCAATATATTTTCCCTCACTAACTATCCAACACACCTCATAAAGGCTGGGCTCCCTGCTATTAAGCATATATATGTAAATGCGCATGCCGTCTTCAGAGAGAAACACTCGCGGATAACAACGGACAGGACTAAACAGATGCCTGCGAACACATAAATTTGGTTCGAAAATATCTCTGTATGCAGCATTAGGTAATTGCATCTGCTGCTGGCCAAAATAAATGTTAACAGAATAGATTTGCCGGTTTGGAACCCTCCCATCATAACCCCAAAAATTGCGCCCGTCAATTTTATGTACATAACCATACGGGCCATGATAATTCAATCGTCGTCCTGCGCGCACAAAAGGGCCTGCATTAATATGCACTTTTATGTCGTCCAGCATTAAAGTAATGGTGTAGTTAGTTTGTGAAACAACCTCAAACTCACGAATGGCTGCTCCATCAGACAGGCCAACAATGGAGCCGGTAAAGGTAAAACTGCCTATTTCACGTCGCATAACAGAGTCGTTTAAAGCGAAGAAGCTTTCATACATGCCTTTGGAGTCGGGCACAACTATGACGCCCGACTGCGCTGATACCATACAAACTAAACAAAGCGTCAGAATGATAATAAATAGGCTGGGCCGAGTTTTTGACATGATAGAATTAGAAAGATGTTTTTGTGTCATAAAAATACAAAAAAGATTATGTAACATTCAATTTTGTATTTAGATTTTGTTTGCTATTTTTGTGCAAGTAATCGCCAGTTTTTATAGAGCTAAACATTTTTCATTCAAACATTTACATAAATCATTTAAATTCATTTACTAACATAAAAACAAAACTCGGTTATGGATATTCAGGAAAAAATCATAAAGGCATTTGAGGAAGCTGGAGAGGCTATGCGCCCAGGAGAAATTGCCGAGAAGGCCGGACTTGATAAGAAAGATGTTGACAAAGCCATAAAGAAGATGAAAGATGCAGGCACCATTTTCTCCCCAAAAAGGTGCTTCTACGACATCAAAAAGTAAAAACCGGTTTATTTCAGGATTTTATGGTACCTGTCACGGATCGCCCTGAGCTGATCTTTGTCAATGTTCTTTTTATATATCCTTACAATATTCAGGATCTGATCCTTGTCAAAGATCATGGCTTTAGCGGCATCAAAGAAAAGGATTGAGGTTTCAAACTTGGCTTCTTCAGTCAGCTTCTTGAATGCTTCCCAGTTGACATATTCGGGAATCAGAAAGTAGCCTTTGGTATTATCCTCAAAATCAAAGTACAATCCATCCCCTATATCTGACAGATATAAAAATTTTGTCAGACGAATTACCGCCATATGATCGACAATCGTGCGTTGTCTTTTTTTAAAAATAATTCCCTCCTCCTGGAATATTTCCTGAATCTCTTTGACCCTGTAATGGTTAATGCCTTTGATCCGGAGTACCGGACAGGATTTGTTCATCAGGTTAATCCGGCCGGGAGCAACATCGATTGACATGTTGAGCTTTTCATTAACTGCTGATGCCGACCGGAGAATTTCTCCAAGGGTATAAAATTGTTCCAGCACTGCATAGATAAACGGCTCCGGTTTTGACAAATGTTCATCATGATAATAGCCAAAGTAGGGGGAGGTGCTTTCCAGAACACAGGTATTCTTCGCAGTCATCTCCTTTTCCAATGTGCTGAGCGGTTCTTCCTTAGTTATTTCAGCATAATATTGAATAGTATTTGCTTTTTCCATATCTGAATCAGTTTATTTAAGGGATTTAAGATTTATAAATTTAACAAAAAAATCAAATAACTCCAAAAAATGCACTTGAATTCTGACAAGAGAGGCTTGTTGACCTCTTCCTGTCTTTCATAACAAAAAATAATGTATTTTTGTACCTCTTTTTACAGGAACAAATGGCCCATGCTTTTTGTAAGTATCAGATAAAAAACATTTTACGAAACAATTACAATCAAAATATCTAAATTATTAAAAAGAAAAAAAAGATGAATAAAACGAGTAAGAAGGTTTATTTTTTTGGAGGAAAGAAGGCTGATGGAGACGCTAGCTTTCGCAACCTGCTTGGAGGGAAAGGAGCCAACCTTGCAGAGATGGTAAACATTGGTGTGCCCGTGCCTCCGGGTTTTACTATCACTACGGAAGTATGTACTCTTTACACCGAAAAAGGCCGTGATTATGTGATCAATGAGATCATGGAAGAAACAAGGGAAAATATGCGTCGTGTTGAGCAGGAGATGGGTTCTGGATTTGGCGACAAAGACAATCCGCTATTGATGTCGGTACGCTCAGGGGCTCGCGCATCCATGCCTGGCATGATGGACACGGTTCTCAACCTGGGCTTAAATGAAGAAACACTTGAGGGGCTTGCCAAAAAAACCGGCAACGACCGATTTGTGTGGGACTCATACCGCCGTTTCATCCAGATGTACGGCGATGTGGTAATGGGGATGAAGCCTGCCTCAAAAGAGGAGGAGGATCCTTTTGACGTGATCATGGAACACCTGAAGGAGGAAAAGGGAGCGGAGAATGACCAGGATCTGACCACCGATGA
>SL_3KL_010_SEDDRAFT_10003960_pt1 | contig 13434 bp, 17 predicted proteins | sample SodLakKL_010_SED_2_FD_10381 | JGI IMG/M metagenome (IMG submission 10381)
ACGACACCCAGGGGGCATTGGCTGCTGGGGCCACGTTCTACTACCGGGTGAGCTTCGTCGATCAGTACGGGCTTGAGACCGCTGCGAGCACCGAGACGTCCGTCCAGACCTTCGCTCCGGTCGAGTCGCCGGACCCACCGTTGCTCGATGCGGTGTCGGGTGGCAGTCTTCCCGAGGGCTTGCACTACTACGCCTTCACGGGCCACTCCGAGGGTGGCGAGACGATCATGTCCTCGCCTGCGTTGGTCTCGATCAGTGACTGGCGCACGGTCAACGTCTACGTGGGGTTCACGCTACCGACGGGGACCGATGGGGTGTCGATCTGGCGTCAAGGGCCATTGGATTCCGGGTTCACGCGTCTCGCCACGGTCTCGGTCGGCGAAGATGATCACCCGGAGATGCCGGGCGACCCCCTGCATCCGATCTTCGTCGATGATGGATCGATTGCCTCCAACCCGGAGAACCCACCGCTCAACAACTACACGAACTCGACGAACTCGGTCGAGGTTGACCTCCCCCCGCTCCCTACTGGCGTGCATCGTTGGCGGATCTACCGGACCCGTTCGTCGGGTCAGTACAGCGACGCCTCCCTCGTTGCCGAGGTCGTCGAGACCGGGGAGTTCGATGACTCGCTCGTCGAGACCTACCTCGACAAGGGCGAGTCCCTCATGCCGGGCAAGCCCCTCGACTCCTCGCAGACGCTCGCACCGAGCCGTCTCATCGAGGCGGGAGCTTCTGGTGGGGGTGGCGGATCTGGACGCCTGTTCATCTCGTCGCCGGATGGGTCGCTCTGGCGGCTCGTGGCCACACTCGCAGGCGAGCTCGAGACGCGCGCGACGGGCTTGGCGACGGACTCGCCGGTTGCGACGCGCGTCCTGACCGACGAGGCGATGGGTCGGTGGCGCGTGACGGTCACCAACGATGGCGAGCTCGAGACCATCGACGCCTCGTCGTCTGCGGGTAGCGAGAACGACATCATCCACGACTACGGCCAGGGCCCGCATGTACCTACGTCGGACCCGAACGTGACCTGGCGGCTCGGGGTCTCGACCGAGGGGGAGTTGCTCACCGAGGGCTCGCCCGTGTCTGGCACCGACCTGCTGCACCTCACCCCGCTGCTTTCCGAGCCTGACGCGCCATCGTCCGGGGGCGTGCTCTACTTCCAGGATGGCCAGCTTCGGTTCAAGAACGCCTCAGACAACGTGACGGTTCTCGCCTAGGAGGACGCTATGCCCCTGCACCTGACCCGCATCGCCCACGTCGAGGCGTTGCCCGACCCTGCTGGCCTGCCCGAGGGCTTCCCCGTGCTCTACGGCGGCGCGCAGTACGCCGTCAAGGATGGAGCGTTCGTTGCGGTGGGTGGTGGCGTCATCAACATCGTCGCTGCATCGGGGACTGCGTTGGACCTGGACGTGAGTCTGGGCTCGGTCCAGGACATCACGCTGACCGGCAACTGCACGTTCACGTTCCTGAACGACGCCCCTGGCTCCGAGCTCCTCCTCGTCCTCCGTCAGGACGCGACGGGTTCCCGAACGGTGACCTGGCCAGGGTCGGTGCTCTGGGCGGGCGCTGCGTCACCCACGCTGACCACGGCTTCAAGCTCCATCGACGTCATCCGTCTGATGCGGGTGGGCAGTGACTGGATCGGAACGGTTGTAGGACTCGATTACGCATAGGAGACTGACATGCCAATGTCCGCAGCTAGGGCAGACGCTGCCCTTGATGAGGCCCTTCGTGGCACAGCAACGCCGCATGTGTGGTTGCACATCGCGAACCCCACCGCTGTTGGTACGGCCGGGGTGGCGCAGGATGATGCTGCGAACATCGTTCGCAAGGCGGTGACCTTCGCAGCGCCCGAGAACCATCCTGACAATGTCGAGCGGCGGGTGCTGTCTACCACGCTCGTGGAGTGGTTGGGCACCGAGATCGATGCCTCGCAGTCGATCACACACGTCTCAGTGTGGTCGGCGGTGTCCGGAGGTCAGGTGGAGTTCATCCACGCTCTGCCGTCGCCTGTTGTTGTTGGTTCCGATGGTGTGCGCATCGAAGAGGGAGACATCGAGCACGCCATCCAGGTCTACGCGAAGCCATGAGGTGAGTCGTGACGATCCACTACGAGACGCTCTCGTATCACAACGCCAACGATGAGGTTGCTCCTCAGGTTCTGGATTGGCTCGTGGTTCAGATCCCCCTGCATGCAAATTGGACGCATGTCAAGACCATCGATGGAGGACTGAGGAGTTCGATTACGAACCCCACGCGTCGCGAGATCTTCAAGTGCGAGGGCGCGGGGATCGAGGATGGCTCGCCGTTCGATCTCTATGTGGGCGTCTGTCTGACCACGTCGGAGACCATTATCAACGTGCAGGTCGCTGAAGACTTCGATGACGTCTCGGATGAGTACTTCAATCCTGTTCCTCGCAAGACCGCGGATTACGCAACGAACGCTGATGGGGGGCTAGGGTGGAGGGACGTTAGTCATACGGAGCTCTACCAGGTCAACGGGACGCACAACTACGGAACGACCGCAGGGACAGCGTACGTTATCGTGCGCGATTACGGGGTCTTTATTGGGTCGTCTAATCAAGCTGCCGAGTACCTCGGCACGTACGAACCTCTGCCCGATTATCGGGTTCGTGGTCCAGCCCTTGAGGGCATCAGTTCCCCCCCCATCTTGGCAACGGACTGCACTGTTTCGTCACACACGACGACAGGTGTCAGTGGAACCATCTGTACGCGCGCTTCTCGGGCCGATATCCCGTCTGGGCACCTACTTGCTGAGCGTCGCGTCAATTGGCGTCGTCATGGTGCCGCTCATGCGAGCAATGCATGGGGTGCATTGCATGGCAGGATCCCCGATTCCACGGAGATGTTCACAGGCAAGGTCATAGGGCGACGCCAGGCCGTTGTCACAATCGCTTCCTTGGCGCAGGCCGTGGAGTGGGGTGCTGTCCTGGGGCTTTATAGGGATATGATCCAGTGGGACGTGACTGGGCTTGCGCTCATGGACACAGTCACCCTTGATGGTGCCAAGTGGATGTGGATATCGAACTTGGGCAATGGTGTCTGGACGCCCATAGAGTAGGAGTGAAGGATGGATCATGGAGCCATCGTCGCCCTACATGATGGGGTCGAGTTCCTTGGGGACAACCTCGCTCTAAGCCCTCGACTCCTGCCCTTGATGAGTACCGAGAACATCCACATCTTCCACGACTGGGGTGGTCACGTTCCGGCAGGATATGAGTGGCCATGGTAGATCATGGCGCAATCGTCGAGCACCACGAGGTTGAGTTTCTTGGGGACGACCTCGCCCTAAGTCCTCGCTCCTTGCCCTTGATGGGCACGGAGAACATCCACATCTTCCACGACTGGGGAGAAGTCGAGAAGTACAGCTACGCCCCCGGCGGCATCGTTGTCAGGGACAGCACCGCGACCGAGATGCGGACGAACTTCCCCTTCGAAGTCCGTGACCTCACGCAGATCTCGGAATCGGTCACCCTCTTCTCCCAGGGCAAGCTCTCGTATGTTGATGCCACAGAGACGCCCGTCTATGTCTCCCTTTACATCCCCATCTCGTTCTTCGAGGTCAGGGACGTCACAGGCACGCGTCTCGTCGCGAGGCTGCCGGGGCTTCGCATTGAGGACTCAACTGCAACGCGTCTCACCTACCTTGAATGGGACCCTTGGGGGCTCGAGATATTCATGGATGGGGACGTCGCCCATCTGACCTGGGACGGTGAAGCTGGTCGCAGATATTGGATCTTTCGTACCAAGGTCGGGCCAGCGGAGGTTGAGCAACCCTCATCGTGGTCGGAGCTCCCCAGCACGTGGTCCGAGATGCCCGCGACCTGGGGTGACAACCCTCCCGTCCCGCTCGGACTTCCAGGGGCTGGCGTCCCGTCGATTGTTGATGTTCCCGAGTATTCGGATGGCCCGTTGCCCCCCGGGGAGTATGCCTGGCAGGTCTTCGAGGAGAATCCGATGGAGGTGGTCTGATGCCCTTCGATCCACTGGACCTCGTTGGGGGGAATGAGCCCTTCGATCCTGCTGACCCACGAACCCTTCCTGCGGGCCTGTCCGTCTGGGAGGACCAGATTCGTGCGGCGCTGGTGCGCGTTCAGTTCCGAACGGAGTCATCCAACTATGCGCCTACGGTTGATGATCTAGGCAAGTTCATTCGGATGGATTCGGCGACGCCCGTCGATGTGACTGTTGAGGCGGGGGGGTGGCCCCTCGGGGCGATGCTTCTCATCCGCCAGGTTGATGCGGCGGTCACTATCGTGTCGGGGGTGGGCGTGACTGTCGTTCTCCCCGAGGGGGCTATTTCTTCGGAGATGAATGGGGCGGGCCAGGAAGTGAGCCTTCATCACATCGGCGATGATGTGTGGGAGGCGACGGGTGGGTTTTCATGAAACTCATATTGCTGCGCCGCAAGATGCTCAGGCCCCCTGGGCCGCTTTATGATTTCAGTTCATTCATGTTCAACAATGGCGGTGCGACGGGTCGTTTCGGCCCATCGTTGGCGAATCTCTTGTCCGGGTACAACACCTCGACGAATCCGTGGCTCGAGAACCCCGCCTTTTTCGATAGTGATGCTGGCGTGCAGCTTTGGACGGTTCCAGAAGGCGCGACGTACCGGATAGAGGTCTGGGGCGCAGAGGGCGGGGAGGCCGACCGTTTCGGAAGTTGGGGGAGGGGCGCTCGCATGCGTGGCGATGTCTACCTCACCCGTGGCCAAGTTGTGTCTATCTTGGTTGGGCAGCAGGGATTTGGGTCGAGTTATTCTGCATCTGGTGGAGGCGCTTCTGCGGTCTGGTCTGGAACTGACCCCTTGGTTATCGCTGGGGGTGGCGGCGGTGGCAGAACGGATGGCACCAACGCGGGGTCGCCCGATGGTCGCACGAGCTTGAATGGGGCCGATGGCGCAGGGAATACGTACTTCGATAACCGGGGGGCTGGATATGGGGGCGTGGACGGCAATGGCGGCGAGGGCACCCTGAATAGGGGGCATGGGGGAGGGGGGTTCTTCACGGCGGGCTATGTCATTGAGGGCACGATTGATGACCCCGACCTCCCTCGGGCTGGCGACGCCCTTCTCAATGGGGGCGTGGGTGGGGACTACACTCGGAACGGTGGGTTCGGCGGGGGGGGAGGGGCGAGACAGGAGAGCGGCTCCGGCCTCCCGGGTGGTGGGGGCGGTGGGGGTTATTCTGGAGGAGGCGGAGGGCGAGCGAGTGGTGGGCATTCGGCAGTCGGAGGGGGGGGAGGCTCGATCAATGTCGGGACGAACCAGTTCAATTCGTCGGGCGTTCGATCCGGGCATGGACAGGTGTCCATAACAAAGCTGGATTAGGAGACGAGAATGGAATGGAAGATCTATTACGGCGACGGGATGGTCTTTTCAAGTGACGATGGCCCCCCCGAGAAGGCTCCCGGGTGGGGGGTTGCTGTCATCGTGCAACTGGATCGTCGTCGCGGGAGGATGAAGGTCTACCAGTGGGGCCACTATTGTTGGCATGGCACCCCTGATGGAGCATGGTGGGGACACGACCACACAGGTTTGATGGATTGTCTCGCCATCCCAGGGTCGTCCAACATCGTGCTCCATGGGAGGACCATCTCGCAGGAGATGTACGCGCGCTTGTTGAAGCGTGCAGATGCAGATCCAGATTTCCCCCCACCTGAGTCCGCTCACCCCCTCGAAACGCCCTAGTGGCGCCCCTGCGCCTAGGAGGTCCTTGCCATGGGGATGGTCAACCTAGAGATTTCAATGACGAGCATCTGGGTACTCCGCCGTGACGACGGTTCAGAACTCCCCCGTGATTGGCGCCTTGACCCCGAAGCTGACCTTTACCCCGAGGGCGCTTCCATCCTCCCCGATGAGGAAGATTGGGTAGGGGGGAACCCGCCCAATCCGTTGACAACGGCAAGTTTCCGTCAAATTCTCGATGGGGGTGCTTTCCGTTTGCGGATTCGCTTGAGCGGGAATTTCGATGGGACGGGCGAGCCCGTCCTCGCGCTCCAGGTGAGACTGAACGGGGGGTCTTGGTCCGACGTGACGACGTCGTCGTCTATTGCAAGAGTCGTCCCGTCGGCTTTCGTATCGAACCTCACGCCAACGACTGACTGGATGTCGACTGCTGGGGTGTTCATCGGGGGCTACACGCTGACGACTCAGGCTGGCGCAGCGGTGACATGGACGGGCGAATCGAATCAGACCGCACATTTCGAATGGTGCCTCGCCCCGTGGGGGGTTCAGGGTGACGACGCTCTGGAGTTCAGGGTTCTGGGGGACGGGCTCGAGCTGCACAGTTATCCGACGACGTTTCCGAACCTGGTGATGGGCAATGATCGACCCGCTGCGCCTGATCTGGTGTCTCCAGAGGCGCATGTTGAGGTGATGCCTTCTGAGTTTGCGTGGTCCTTCCGTGAAGGCCTGCTATCCCCTGACGCCCAGGAGGGCTTCGCGTTGGCTCGGCATGGAGTCGCGAGGCCATCTGGCCCCTGGCGTAACCAGACTTACCCTATGGAGTTCGTGGGAAACAGATTATCCCCTGACGGTCAGTACATTGTTGTCTGCGAGGACACTCAAGAGGGTAATGGTCAAAGTTCAACGAGCAAGATTCCGATTCGGTGCTACAGTCTCAGTACGGGGTCACAATTGGGATCGAGGAGTTATAGCCCTCAGTATGACTCGTTCTTCAATTTCTATCGTCACAGAACTGCGACGGAAGCAACGATGTCACCCAATTCTGACCGCATCGTCGTCCAAATGAGTGCAGCGACGGTAGTGGTGGAGATTCTGAGCCTGCCCAATCTGTCACTCATCAGTCATAGCCATCCTTTCGTGGGGGCGGGCGAATCGTCGTCTCATGCCAGTAGCCCCAACGCGAACCAGCACGCAAGTCAAAGTCCGAGAAATTTCGACGATGGGAGTGGATTGCAGTATGGTCTTTGGTTCCATGGTTTCGACTCTTACTCGCCCACGTCCTCTCCGGCGTACAACGAACGCCTCGTTCCGGGGGCATCTAGCGATTCGTGGGGATTTGGGTGTACGCGTTGGTCGGGCGATGGGAGCCTGGTCGCGTCCTATCAGGACCATGGATTGGGTGGACGAAAGTTCTGGGTGTTCGATCCGTCGACCTGGAGTCAGGTTTCCGGCACCCCGGATCTTGCCGGGACGACGGTAAGCGTAGGGCGCAATATGGGGATGAACTTTTCACACGATGGGGCCTTCCTGGCCATCGTCTTCCCGGATGAGACGCGCGTCTACAGGACGTCAGATTGGGGGGTGGAATATACGTTCTCTCGGTTTGGGGGGCCCTTGTACAACCCCATGTTCTCGTCTGATGGCTTGTTGGTTGGGGCGGCACGTGATTCGCCGCTTGGCTGGACCGGCGTGACCAGCACTGAAGATACTCGTCTGCACATCATAGATGTAGTGTCGGGACATACGATTCGGTCCCAGCCCTTCCCGAGGAAGGGCAGTCGTTTCGCAGGACGCACGGGGCTCTCCGCCTTGACGGACTGGCACCTTGCCCACTCGACCACCCTTTCGAATGAAGTATGGCTCGATGACATCAACGAGGTGATCGGCCTTGCGAATGAATGGTGGAATGCCGACACGGGGCAGTGGGTTGCGGACGAACATGTCAACCTCTCGACCCAGGAGTCAGCCGTCGTCCCGTTTGGTGATTGGTGATGGTTAGCCCTACTGGACCTGTGTCGTGGACTGTTGCCACGCTTGGCTCTGAGGGTCTGGGCGAGTATGCGGAGCCGTCCACGTTCACGGCGGTGCTTTTCTCTAGGATCGAGGCTCGAGATTCAACGGCCGTCCGCTCAGGGGTTGTCGTTGGGGTCTTTCCTATGCGGTTCGGTGTCTCCGATGCGTCGGGGACAACTTCGAGAGTCGACGCATCGGCATCGGAGCCGGAGTTCTCTTCGGGGTCGTGGGTTGTTAGAGCAACTCCTCGCATCGTTTCTCCGTGGTCGAGCCCCGTCTCGGGCACTACGACTGTCCGGTGGGTTGAGGACAGAACTGCGACCGCGTCCCGTTCGCAGTTGTTCTCTCGTTCATCTTTCGCTTTCGGTGACGTCACCGGCACCCGCACGTACGCCCTCATGGGGACCTTCTTCTCGGGGTCCATCGTGTGGGACCTCACGGAGACGCGATTGGGTGCGTCCCTGTACTCGACCTCGTCGCTCGAGGTTCGTGATCGGACGGGCGTCAGAATCGTCGCTGTCCCTTGGGCCCCTGACTGGGAGTTCATCTTCGCGAGCGACGCCACTGCGACTCGTTCCGTCGTCCTCTTCGGGGCGATCCAGTCCGCTCTGGCACTCCAGGATGCCTCGGGTTCAAGGACCTGGGCCGAGGTTGAACCTAAGGCGTGGTTGGAGCCCCCTCGCGCTATCGTTGGTCAAGCGCGGCGTCGCAGTTCGCGCCTCCAGTCAGTCTAGGGACTCACATGACCATCTTTTGCTTCGAGGTCCTTTCTGGGAGGCGTGCGGAGCACCCGGAGCTCTGGGGCATAGACGAGTCCTGGAGACGAGCCTGGCGGATCGACCCGGTGTCCCTCGACCCCGAGTTGGCCCCTTGGGATTCTCTGCTCGTGGATGAGGATAAGCCGGAGGAGATGCCCGGCGATTTCGTGAGTTACGACGTCCATCTCCTGGGGGCGGATGAAGACCGTTTCTACGGAGCCTACGAATGGACGCGCGAGTCGGGCTACGAGGATTGGTTCTTCGCTTTCGACCGTCGCGGTCAAGTCTTGTGGTCGGTTGCTGGCGATGTGGAACATCCCAGGACCGCAAGTGCCATCATCACTGATCGTCGACGCGTGTTCGTTTCCCATCCGGACATCGTCGTTGCCTACGACGCGCTTTCGGGAGAGCAGGTATGGACGTCCGAGGCAACAACCGTGGTGACCTCGGTCACCGAGGACGGCCAGTTCCTCTGGGGCGTCAGCGAGGGGATCGTGTCGCGGTTCGCAACGGATTCAGGTGAGGTCCTTCTCCAGGAAGACCTCTCCAGCATAGGCGCACGGTTCGCGGTGGAGTTCGGTGGGGTTCTGATCGTTGGGGCCGATGAGGATCTTCGGGGGTACGCGCTGCCTTCGATGGACCACAAGTGGACCGTGGCGTACGGGACGCCTTCGCTCGTCGAGGGTCGCTGGTCATTCTCTGAAGGGGTGATCTACGTTCTCGTGTGGGACGTGGGGGGGCAGACGTGTCAGGTGATGAGCGTCGATGCTGCCGGGAATTCGCTCTGGGCAGAGCCGGTGCCTGATGCGTTCATCGGGACGGAGCCGCCCTTCATCGTTGACTATGGACGGGCGTCGGTACTCGTTCTATCGAACGAGTCGGAGGTGTCTCGTCTCGCGCGGTTCTCCAGCGAGGGCGAGGAGTTCACCCGCGACACCCCAGGGCGCGTCAAGGCAGCGCCTCCGTGGGGTGCGCAGTACCTGTTCGTTGCAACGGACCAGTCCCTCTACCGTGTGGATGGCAGGGGCTCGTTCCATGCGCCGTGGAGTGAGCTCCAAGAAGCAGAGGAGAACTGGATGGGCAGTATCTGGGGAGCGATGACCTTCGAGGTGGTGTCGCTCGAAGAGCGGATCTTGGCCATCGAGGGTGAGTTGCGTCGTTCAACGATGAGGTTCCGCTGATGATCGAGGGCTTCCGCACGGCTGAAACGTTCGATGACAACGTCATCATCCCTTCCACCTGGATCGGCGACGACGGGTTCGAGTACTGGCGGGGCGTGGGCAGGAACGGAATCACTGCGGTCCATTGGTTCAGTGAGTACGACTACGTCATCGTCTACACCAGTGGCTCGGGTGGCGCTTATCACTGGGAATGGTGGGTTGTCGCCTCGCCTATCGAGCATCGCTTCATGAAGAGAGAGACCCGGTACTACCCTCCAGGTTCAGACACCTCGTTTTCGGAGCACCACTACGCCAGCAATTTCGTGACGACGAGCAACCCCAATGTTGCCTTCATGACGATCCGGTCCCGTCCGTCAGGCTCCCAGAAAGTGACGGGCGATTCGCGGCTCTGGGGTTACTACGTGACGCGCGATGGGGATGTGGAGCCTGCCGGGCATGTGTACTACATGACGCAGCAGATGGTCTCGGCGACGCTTGTCGATCATGGCGCAGCGGACGAGTCAGTAATGCAGGGTACGAGTCGCCAAGGCCGGGTGTGGATGTCGCAGACGAGCTTCACGGACAAGCTGCTGTGTACCACGGCGGACATGTTCAGACGGACGTATCCTTTCACCAGCTACCGCTCGTACATGAACCTGTTCTCGCTCTCGTTGAATCCCTCGGCAGGCAGTTTCGATCTTGTCGACACCAAAAGGTTCACCGGCTACTCGTACATGAGTGGCTCCATGGTTGCGAGAGGTGGCAACTTGTCAGCCCATTGCTTCGCGGTCAAGGAAGATAGGGGTTTCCGGGTACAGTTCTTCGATTCAGATCCGAATACGGTGGGCAATCAGGGTCACTCTCATTACGTTACATCATGCCGCATCGGCCCAGAGGGCTTCATCTCCGATGTCCAGGAGGTGAAGTCCGACAAGCTCATCCAGGACATGTACACCTACCGCCCAGATCGTAACGTTCATTTCGGGGTACGGGGTGGTGGCATCGCCAGCGATGACGGTGGGCCGCACTCAACGGGGTCGCGAGCGGCGGTCATGGACGATGGGCGCATCTTGATGAGCGTTTTCTGTGAAGGTCTGGTCTACCCAGGGGAGGATCGGCCCTGGTGGGTCGCCGATGCTGGAGATGAATGGCTTCTCAATCCCAAGTTTGGGCGAGAGGTGACTCTAAACAACCACTGGCTCTGGCGTGAGCGACATTGCTACCTGTTCACTCTCGATCCGGACACACTTGGCATGGAATGGGCAGGGTTCGAGCATTGGCATGAACAACCTGTCCTTCCTGGCGTGTCGGTCACCCCGACGTGGGGTTCATCGTTCCACGAAGGTGTCAACGTGACATCCCGTTCCGTAACGTATGCGAATGTCCCTGGGATGTACGTCCCCGAAGGGCATCCGCAACAGGGTGACGGATGGTCGGATTGGATGCCTGGTGCGTTGCATGTTGGGTACATCGATGTCTCGTCGCTTCGCCCAGGGCGGTTCATTCCCCAGAGCACCCCTTCGGTTCAAACGAGTTACTGGCCGGGCTGGAGCGTCGCAGCCGAGCCTCGTCCCGGTAATGAGTTGAACCTTCTTGAGGGGTGGGAGGATTACTTCATCGCCATCTCCCCTTCAGGTAGACATCTCTTCCTTCCATCGAGGGGGCGGGGCAGTTCAAACCAGAGCTGGGATGATTTTCGAGATGTGTGGATCTGCATGGGCTTGTCGCCCGAAGATATGACGGGGGAGCTTGGTCCGCTACGTACGGTCTTTGACTAGGAGTACACGATGGCATGGTCAGATGCTGGCAAGATCCTGCGAGCCGAAGCATCGGCTGGCTTCATCACGCACCTCTCGCTGCACAGTGCCGACCCTGGAACTACGGGTGCCAATGAGGTGTCGGGGAACGGATACGCGCGACTCGCCCCGAATTATGGATCTGCGTCCATAGTGGGGGCGGTCGCTGAGTGCGACCTCGTTGCCGAGCTTGAGTTCGACACTCCTTCCGAGCAGTCGGTTCCCTACCTGGGCTCCTGGCAGAACACGACGTGGTTGGGAGCTTGGGCTCGGGCCTCGGGCGATCCTGCGGCGAACGTGGATGGCAAGTACACCGTGGCATCGGCGAAGGTGAGGTCGTTCTGATGTTGCCGATCAAGGCGTGGCGCATCTACTACGCAGATGGGTCAACGTTCCATTCCGGGATGGGGACGTGGGCCGAGGCCCCTCCCTTCGGGGTGCAGTGCGTGGTGTGGTACCACGATCCTCCCTACAAGACTCTCTATAGAGGCGAAGATGGGAACAACATCTACGTCTACGAAGGCGGGGATGGTTTCAAGATGGGGATGTGGATGGATGAAGGGGGACTGCATCGCATCCATGATCTGGCGAACCAGTCCGTGATGCCGGAGCCGAGCGAATGACGACGATTTACTACATCACGGGCACTAATTACGAGCCATCAAATACTTTGGGCGCGACGCGCAACAGGGCGGTGTTGTTGGACCCAGGGGGCACCTACACCGAGTCCTACAATATACTCGCGCAAGCCGAGCTCACACTTGCAGGCTTCTTCCCGGCAGGCGAGCCGGGGGATCTCGTCATCGCTTCGGGACCCCTGGATTACCTCTTTGAGATAGTCGTCCAGACAGGGAATACAGATATAGATGTTCGGTTGACGATTCATAGCCTCGACGAGACCGGGGCCATCGTTGGATCTTCCACTCCCACGGCATGGCAAACTGCTTCGGCGGGGGTCATGTCTTTCCAAGTGCTCCAATGGGACGGCGATTGGGCTCCTGGATATCGACTCGCCGTCCTATATGACATTGTCAACAGCCACATGCACGACACCAATTCGGTTTCGTTCCAATTGGGTAATCCGGATGCAGAGTATGTCATGCCCTGGGTCATCCCGGCCGATCCCGTCTACGGGTTCTTCGACCTCGATGACGAGACCGATGTCGCGTGGTCGGGGACGAGGGCATCGAAGGGTGCTTTCGACCTCGATGACGAGACCGATTTCGAGTGGTCGGGCTATGCGCCGGTCCCTGAAATCACCCCCATCCCGTTCCAGGACCAGACGCCGTCTCGTTCCCGAGCAGTCCTTCGCCCCAATTACATCGCTACCCCGAATGGGCTAACCGTCTGGGTGGTTTCGGGCACGGAGTTGGGCGTGTCCTGGAACCCGGTCGCTGAGGCATCTGCCTACGACCTGGAGCGCGACGGGGAGATCCTCCTCCAGGATTATGAGCTGACCGAGTATCTGGACGAGGATCTGGAGATGAACCAGACCTACACCTATCGCGTTCGCTCGGTCCTGTAGTCGCTCCTCGCGTTGGTCCGACCACGCATCTAGTCGATGTAGCAGGTGGCCGACGAGCGGATGGGGTGATGGATGCCTACGCAGAGGGAGCGGGACCTATGGTCGCGCTGGGACAAGCGTGTCCGGGACTCGATCATCTTCCTCGTGGGGACAGCGGGGGTGGTTCACGAGTTGTTCATCGTCCCCGAACCTCGCGTCTCGATCCTGATCTTCCTGGGGTCGCTCGTTGGGGTTCCGTTCGTGCTCTCTGCCGATGAACGTAGAGGGAACGGAGACGCAGGGAAGGACGACAGATGATGTCCTTCCTGGACAGGCATCGGTATCTGTTCACCTACGTGGGCATCATCGCAACGATAACGCTCTTGGTCGTCCTGTTGGGGAGGTTGTCATGAACGAACCAAGGCTGAGTTTCCTCATCTACTACACCGCCGTGGTGACCACGGCGGTCCTCGTGGCGGTGATCGTTCAATGA
>SL_3KL_010_SEDDRAFT_10003961_pt1 | contig 13433 bp, 10 predicted proteins | sample SodLakKL_010_SED_2_FD_10381 | JGI IMG/M metagenome (IMG submission 10381)
CCATCCATCAGCTGCTTAATCTCGGCATTTTGAGAAAAACCGAGCCGCCGCAAAGCACACCACGCTTCAAACACATGCTGATCGGCCAGGCTGTAGTAGTTGTATTTCCATTGCCTCTCTGAGCTGACCAGCCGCGCATTCTTCAACACCTGCAGGTGCTGCGAAGCATTGCCCACCGTCAGGTTTGCATGTTTTGCAATATACTCCACCGGCGCCGGGCCCTGTGCCAGCAGGTCAAGAATTTCGAGACGGTGCGGATTTCCAAGTGCCTTGGTGATGCCGGCCATCTCGTTGTAAATCGAATTTTTGAATGCGCGAGTATTCATTGGTCATTTGTTTTGTTCACTACTATGATAAGCAGCAAAAACCTGTCATTCAATAAGTCTATGGAATGACATTATGAATATTTTAATGAGTTTATCTTATTGATATTATATAATATATGGACTTAGTATTTGTCGGTTTGCAGGCTGTAAAGTAACATTTGTTACAAACCGTTGAGAGTAATAGGAACAAAAGAAGTGATTATCTGAATAAACAACCTGACAGAGCACGAAGCGGGGGCGCATTTTTTGAACACGCAGTGAAATTCCTGCCAGAGTTGTGGTGTTTTGGCTAAGTACGTTGGGAAAGATATTTGGCAATAGACCGGTAACACTTCCAGGGATCCGGAGAAACGCAGTGCAGGTCGTTGGATAAAAAAGATCAACCCAAAATGGGTATTGAACCAATCCTTGTATCAGATTTCACAGGGTAATATAAGCTACTCTGCTTCAATGGTAGCCCGGAGCGAAAATCGGTTTGATGGCAGGTTTGGGTTTAATGGTACCAGGTGAGTTATTCATCCTCTCCGTAAATCAAGTTCAGTACATCACCCTTTTCAATTTTGCCAAAATACTGGCTGGTATCCACGGGCTGAAGAGTGGTTTGAATGTCTTCAGGATGATATCGAACCCCGGTCAAGAGCTCTTCAATTTCATGAACCGGCTGCTGACCAAAGAAATCCCCATAAATCGTGAGATTTTCTATATGCCCGTTTTCAACGTGGAGCCGAAGGTCAATTTCGCCTGCCTGAAACCGTTCTGAACGCTGAATGTTGAACTTCGGGGATTTTCCAAAATTCCAGTCCCAATTGCCATATTTCTTATCTTTGAGCCGGTGTACTGCCTCCCATTCATCTTCAGAAAGCCTGTATGTTTCAAAGTGATCCCTCTGATTGTAAAGTCCGTCAAGAATTTTCTGCCGGAAATCTGAAACCGACCGACTCTTGTCATCGATAAATTCTATGATATTTGCCACGCGGCTTCTGACTGATTTGTGGCCTTTCGACTGAATCTTGCTCATCTTTACATTAAGAGCGTTACTCACTTCATCCAGATCACTGCAATAGAGCAGTGTGCCATGGCTGAACATCCGTTTGCCGGTAGAGAATTGTGCATTACCGGAAATTTTTCGCCCATTGGCAAGAATATCATTCCTGCCGCTCATTTCTGCAGGTACCCCCATTTGGTTGAGAATTTGAATGACCGGCTCGTTGAACTTCAAAAAGTTGTTCAGGTTTTCCTTTTTATATTCGGTTATAAAACTAAAATTCAAATTTCCGAGATCGTGATAAACCGCACCTCCGCCTGACATTCGGCGCACTACATTAATTCCGTTCTTTCTCACGTAATCATCATTAATCTCCTCAAGCGTATTTTGATTTCGTCCGATTATAATTGATGGTTCATTGATATAAAAGAGCAGATAATCATCATTTTCCCCGAAATTCCGGAGGGCATACTCTTCAAGTGCAAGATTAATTCTGGGGTCAGTTATTCCTTCGTTATCTATAAATATCATGATTTTATGAACTTTCTCGGTACATTCAGGTAGTAGGTTTACACAAATAAACCGACAATGGTAACCTTTTCATGTTAAATTAATATGAATCTGAATCGGGCCAGGCGGCTGTGACATTTTGATAAGCAAACAGCGGAATCATCAAAGAAGTTCGAATAGTATTGTAGTCCGATTTATTAAACCGATTTTTTCTTATCTATCGGGATCGCCCAAACGAGGAGTGGATCTTCAGTGATGACGGGGCGATTGAGATGGTCACCGAACCCCTCGATCTTGAAGATTTATTGAATGAATTGAATAACGAATGATCAATAAAGAGGAGTAAATCTCCAGGGTTTCATTTAAATTAATCACTGAAATTCCCATCCTTGAAAAGGAGGGGAAACGCTTTGTTTTAATTCATTTAACAAACCTGCTTATAAACTAATTTTTCACATTTACCTTTTTACTTTTCATTAAATCATGATACCACTCTCAATTTTAGATCTTGCCGTAGTTACAGAAGGTGGTTCACCCCGCGAAGCGATCAAACAGAGCCGGGATCTCGCTCAAAAAGCTGAAAATCTGGGTTATTACCGGTTCTGGATGGCAGAGCACCACAATATGGAAAATATTGCAAGTTCAGCCACATCTGTATTGCTGGGACACATCGCCGAGGCAACCGAGAAAATCCGTGTCGGTTCGGGCGGCATCATGCTTCCAAATCACTCCCCGCTGATCATCGCCGAACAGTTTGGCACACTGGCAACCATCTACCCGGACAGGGTGGATCTGGGCCTTGGCAGAGCTCCCGGAACCGACCAGCTAACGGCAAGTGCTATTCGACCCGACCGGATGAAACATGTTCAGAACTTTCCGCAGAATGTTCGTGAGCTTCAGAAATATCTCTCATCAGATAACAGCAAGAGCAAAGTGCGGGCATTTCCCGGTGAGGGAACCAAAGTTCCGGTCTGGCTACTGGGGTCCAGTACCGACAGTGCTTTTCTGGCTGCCCAGCTGGGTCTTCCGTACGCGTTTGCGAGTCATTTTGCGCCTCAGCAGTTCATCCCCGCACTTCGAATTTACCGCGAGCATTTTAAGCCGTCTGATCAGCTTGAGAAGCCCTGGTTTATGCCGTGTGTGAATGTAATTGCTGCGGAAACAGATGAACAGGCAGAATTTCTCTCCACGTCGATGCTGCAGATGTTTTTGGGTGTGGTAACCGGAGATCGTTCACCGATGAAACCGCCCGTGGACAGCATGGCCGGCATCTGGAACGAACACACAAAATACGCTGTGAAGAAGATGCTGGCTTACTCTTTTATTGGAAGTGCACAGAATGTGAAGAGCGATATTGAGCAGTTTCTGGAACAGACCGGGGCCGATGAACTGATGGTTTCGACCTATATTTATGATCACGATCAGCGATTGCGGTCTTACGAGCTGCTTGCGGATGTGATGACGGGTTAGGTTTTGCTGATTGATGACAAGATATTTTGCCAACAAGTTGACAGGCTTGCATTTCGGCACTTGCAAAATATTATTAAGATGACAGTTCTGAAAGGTTGCCTGAATCGAACAGATTTTGATGAAGTAATTTCTGCCGAAAAAGGAATTATCTATCAGGTTAATTGATTATATAGAAAGGATTTAGATATATGAAATCTGTATATTAATACAGCAGAGAGCAACTAATAAATCAAAAATAAACCAAATATTATGAGTGAAAAAAATCTAATAGGACTTGACAGCGAAAAGACAAAAAAGTTAGCAGATCATCTAAACGTACTTCTGGCTAATTATTCTGTGTTTTATCAGAATACAAGAGGATATCACTGGAATATTAAAGGAGACTCCTTCTTTGTTCTCCATGAAAAATTTGAAGAGCTTTATGATGATTTGAAAGTGAAAATTGATGAGATTGCAGAGAGAATTCTGACAGTTGGTTATACACCGGATCATCAATACTCAAAATATGTGGAGTTGTCCGAAATTTCTGAAAGCGGGAAAGTAACGGATGGAAAAGCGGCTGTGAAAGAGGTATTGGATGCGTTTTACGTAACACTGAAAATTCAGCGTGAAATCCTGGAAATCTCTGATGATGCCAATGATGAAGGAACCAACGCCCTGATGAGCGACTACATCAGCGAGCAGGAGAAGCTGGTTTGGATGTACGCATCGTACGTGAATAAGTAAGGAGCCAGTGGTTTAAAACGTTTAGATACGTAAACATAAAAAGAGCCGGTGCTTGTAAAAGTGCCGGCTTTTTTCATTTCTGCCGGGTTGATCTTGTGGGGCGCTGATCTCAAACAAGCTGGCAGAGTGGGCAATGTATCCGCGACTCTCCCAGGAGGCCTTGAAAGGCACAAGGCCACTCTGCAAGGTCGCTTGGTTCATTCATCACAGAGCAACTCTCAGCGAAACATATATATTTCTGCCTGCTCCCGGCATGGAATTTACGCTGAGGTGATCGGTGTAAAATGTATTCAGCAAATTCTCAAACCCGGTCTGTAAGGTCAGATTCTGTGAGATGTGTGTTGATGCAAACAGATCCCAAAGAGCATATCCGTCGGTTCGCGTCTCAAGGCTGTTCTGTTCGGCGATGCGGTTTTGGGATGCCGCCCAGCGAAGCCGTGACTCAACCGAAACGGTATCCGACTGACGCTGAATGAAAAGGGTTCCTTTCAGAGGCGGGATCATCGGCAGCGGTTCGTCCAGCTCCCGGTGCTGACCCAAAACAAACGAAGCGGATGCGCCTCCCGTCCATCTTCCGGTAATTTGAACGTTTACATCTGTTTCGAAACCGGTTAACACGGCCACACCCATATTTTCATATCGCTTGAACAGGTCACCGGTACGAATTCCGGCGATGTAATTATCCATCCGGTTCAGCCAAACCGAAGTGGTTCCGCTCCAGCGTGTGTGGCTGTTGCCAAATGTGAGATAAAGTTCAGCCTGACTGCTTCGCTCGGTTTTTAAACCGGGATTCCCGATGTAGAAAAAATCGTCGAGAGGCTGGTAAATGTAATAACCGTACCGCTCGATGTGATCGGGCAAGCGGGTTCCGTCCGATAAGCGGATGCCGGCCAGAAATTGTTTCGAGAGCTCTTTTTCTGCACTGATTCCAACAGTATAAACCAGGTTAGTGGGCTCCAGATCATCCAGTTCTGGGTATTCCGCCCGGTAGGTGGCAACAGCACTCTGTTCATCGAGGTGGTTCATTCCGATTTCTGACTGAAGATCGGCACCGAAAATCCAGCCGTTACCTGCAAGATACTGGTAGGAAACAGCTGCCGATGCGTTGCGCCGGGTCACATCCCCCAGGTTCACCAGATACATATCCTGAACATCGGGGTTGATGTGTTCCATCAGCATATCGGCGAATGCCTGTATGGTGAATGCCTCCAGTTTCAGGTTTGCAAGGTGCCGGTTTTTTGTAGCGCTCCACTCGCTGGTAATCCCGGCGGTGAGTGTTTCTCCGTACATGGGCATGTACATGTTTCTCATTACGCTGCGCTCTGTTACATCCCGGTCGTAATCGTCCATCCAGTGTTCCACCCGGTTCAGGTAGAGATTGGTTTTTGCAGAATGGATGGTGGATGAAGGCCGGTTCCAGGCATGCTCCAGTCCCGCAATATGTGCATCGGCACGGCGGGTATCCATAATCAGCATGGGGTANCCGATTTTTCCGGCAAAATCGCCAATGTAACGGGCGTTAAATTGATGTCTNTCNGATGCTTTGAAGAGCAGGGAGGCAAATAAATTCCCTTTTTCGAGGCCGGAATCTCCAATTCGGCTTCCATCGCCTGAACGCAAATCTCCGGCGTTGCGGTAAGTACCGGAAACCCGCACGGCCATGTCATCACCCCCGTAAGAAATAGCGGTCTGGCCGATCTGCTGTCGGCTGACCGAATGATAACCCGTTTCTGCAGTGGCTGTAAGCCCGGTGTTGAATGAAGGCCGGGCCATTGCAAAATTAACCGAGCCGCCCGGTGCGGTAGTGGTAACCGGGGAGGCATCCTGGCCGCGGGTGATTTCAATCGACTGAAGATTATCGGCTTCCACATAAGCCGTTGCCGGATCCATGCCATCCACACAGGCCGGAGTAAGCCTCATGCCGTCAATCAGCACATTTACGCGGCCGTCGCGCATTCCGCGAATGACCGGATCTTTGGCAAAGTTGGCTCGCGTTACCATATCGAGTCCGGAGATGGAGTTCATATGATCTTCCGCCGTTCGGGTTTTAGAGTGGCTGTAGATGCCTGAGTAGTTCATCTGCATCCGACCCGCCGTAATGATTATATCATCGCCGCGAACTTGCAGGGGATCAAGAAAAATGGTAACCGAAGAGTGAAAACTCTCCTCAGAAAGGCTCAAAAAAGATTCCCTGTAGCCGATGTGGCTGATGATCAGGCTGTTGCTGTCGGAAGGAAGAGAAATTTCAAAGAAACCGTCCGGGCCCGTAACGGTGCCATTTTGATGTTCGGATGTGTAGATATGGGCACCGGGTACGGGTTCGTTGGTTTCAGAATCCAGGACGGTGCCTGTAATGGTATCTTGTCCCAATCCTGCGGCGGTGATCATCATACTGAGGAGTGTGAAGAGTGTTATGAATTTCATAGTGATGGATTATTGGAGATTAAAAAATCAGCTCAAAAATGTGGGTTCCCAGATCATCCCCGTCCAGTTCAATCTCAAACCGGAGCTCCCAGTCTCCCGTCATGTTAAAGTTCACCTGGCCGTGGTAAAAGCCGTTTTCTTCATGAACAGGGGAGACATTGTTGCTGGAGCCGTGATCCATCGACGGCATCCAGGGTTCAAATCCAAAAACAGCACCGGCTGCGGGCGGAAAATTCATCATCGATTCGCGTTTGTGAAGGGCAATCACCAAATCGTTCATGCCTACTTCAGGGTCCTGAGGCTCAACCCATGTCAAAACAAATCGCTCTTCGTTGTCTGTCATAAAAGTTTTAACACGGTTCGATTGCTCCACCTCGATGTCGATAATGCCTTCGGCGGATCGTCCCTGGCCGTCTTGAACCGTAAGCTGCAGTTCCCAGCTGCCCATCATACCGCTCGGCATGGTGAAAATGGCCCATGCGTGATAGAGTTCGTGAGCCTCATCGCGTGAACCGTCAGGAACATCATAAGGCGAGGCGTGCGAATGGGCTTCCATATGCATCATCGGGGTGAAATCAAAGGTGGCCTGGTCAACACGTACTTCCTCTTCATGTACTTCAAAAAAGATTTTGTGGTAACCCACAGCGAGCGGAGCTTCGGAATAGGCTTCAACAGTAAGCCCGTTGTCGGTAAATTCTCCGAGTTTGTAGAGGTCGGGCTCGGAGATCAGATCAGAATCGTCGTTGTTAGAGTCGCTGCAGGATGCTGCCACCAGGAGAAAAGCCAACAGCAAGCCCGTAAACTGATTAAATTTTTTGTATAGCATATCTATAGTAAGTAAGCTGAAAATTTTTGGTTTGATTATCACAGAACAGAGGTATCCCATGATATTTTTTATGAAATTTTGGACGGAACAGGGTTTATTTCTGATGATGTCCTTCAAAATGAGGTCATCCTATTTTTCAGAAACCTGTTCAGTTCAAGATGTAATCAGCTACCTTTGGGAGGGGGGAGTTCGGTTGAGGGTGAAAGATTCACACCATAAACCAACAGATCCGGAAAACGATCCTCTTTTTCAGGATAAACAATCAGGCCGGATTGAAAATGGGTTAGAACGGCACCGGGGTAGTAATCTATGTGATTGGTCCGAAGGTCATTTTGTTGTTGCTCCGTTTCTTCGATTTGATTGGTCAGATAACAAAACCCGTCGCAGTCAGAGTCGGGCACATCCCGGTTCACGCAAAAAAGTTCGATGATACTCTCCTTGAAAAAATGGTACTCCAACAGCGGTACAATGGGCTGAATGGCGCCAATCAGAAAAGAAAAAAATAATATTGCGGAGTAGATTTTTTTCATCGGAAAGCAATTTAAGAGTAACCACTCTTTATTGCAATCAATTTAAGATAAATATATCTTATTTTGTGATTGCCCGATATGATCAATAAAATTAATGCTGAGAATAATTCAGATTGAAATGAAAATTTGAGTAGCACCAAACTTTAAAACAGGGTAAAATCTGTTTATTGCGCATCGGGTTTCAGGTATTTTTTAATAATTTCTTCCAGCTTGTCGCGCGAAACAGGTTTACTCAAAAAGTCATCGATTCCAACATTCAGGCACTGTTTTTCAATATCGGAAATATTCATCCCGGTAAGTGCAATAATGGGTGTATGTTGTTCAGACTGAGCCTCCATTGCCCTGATCTCTTCCGACGCTTCAATTCCATTTTTTTCCGGCATGTTAATATCCATCAAAATCAGATGGATGCTGTGCTGCCTGAATAGTTCAATGGCTTCAAGTCCGTTTTCAGCCTGCAGAATTCGATATTCGGGATATTGTTTTTTGAAGATCGTACGGGTCAGGATCAGATTAAGTGTATCATCTTCTGCATGAAGAATCAGCGGGCGTTCGGGAGCTTTATCAAAGCCGGACTTAATCTCATCTAAGTCATCTTTTTCAGGCATTTCATCCATGTGAGCAATATTAACAAATTGTTTTATAATATTTTTCAATCTAATACTTGAAAACTTCGCAAGCCCCATCAAACTACTGAGCTTATCGTCAGATCAGTGTCTTAAATAGTGCTTAGCCCATTTGGTACAAAAATCAGCGACCGGTCGGCCAGTATTGCAAAGTCTCGAATTTTAATATGTTTTTAAATTATTCCTGGTAAAGATGTTTCGTCATTGAATGTGAATGATCATTACAATTTCATTTCACCGGTTTGTTCAGCCGGTTCATTCCGGCCATAATCCAGCCGGCAGACGCAATGGCCAATGCACCGGTTAAAATGATGGCCAGATTGATATCAAAAAGATCAGCTATGATTCCGGAAAAAATGGCACCGATAGCATAGCCGCCATCACGCCAGAGCCGAAACACTCCCACACTTTCAGCGCGATCCTGCGGATGGGTCAAATCGGCTATAGCAGCGAGAAATGTGGGATAGACCATGGCGGTTCCGGTTCCGAGCAGTGCGGCAACCAACACAAAGAGATAAAACTGTTCCAGAAACGGAAACATAAGCAGGCTCATACCTTGCACCAGCATACCTGCCCAGAGCATTTTTTTGCGCCCGGTATAGTCGGATATTTTTCCGGTAACCACTTGCAAAATTCCCCAAAATGCGGGATAAACGGCAACGACAATTCCAATCTGAGTCATCGACAAGCCGGCTGCGGCAAGAAACAGCGGAAAAGCACCCCAGGCCATGCCGTCTTTAAAGTTGGTCATCATTCCTGCCTGAGATACCGCCTGCATGTTTCTGTCGCCGAAACTCACCTCCCAAAAAAGATTTTTTTTGATGTGTTCTTCTTTTGAATTTTTCGACTCATACTCAACAAATGGTGCTGTATCGCGAACAAACAGGATGGACATTACCAGCCCAAGTACAGCCAGTACAATACCCAGAACGAAGGGATAGGGCCTCAAGCCCATTTCGGTGGCAATCCAGCCGGTGAGGAACGCTACCACGGCAACGGCCACATATCCGGCAAATTCATTCAGTCCCATGGCCAGGCCGCGGTCTTTTTCACCAGCAAGATCAATTTTCATAATCACGTTGGCCGACCATGCCAAGCCCTGGTTAATCCCCAAAAAGAGGTTAGCAACCACGATCCAGTTCCAGTCCGGGGCGTACATCAAAATAAAAGGAACGGGAAGACCAAAAAGCCAGCCCACAACCAGCATCTTTTTTCTGCCAAATTGCTGTGCAAACCGGCCCGCAAAATAGTTCGACACCGCTTTGGTAATTCCAAAAACAACAATGAATGAAAATATCGCCGAGCGGGCTGCAATTCCAAAATCGGTTTCAGCAATTTCCGGCAGAATGGTTCGCTCCAGCCCTACCATGCCTCCAACAAAAGCATTTATCAGAACCAGCAGAGCAAATTGTTTCCAGTTATCTTTAAGTCCGGGTTTATGTTGTTGAGATGATCTGTTTTGTGTTTTCACCTGATCGTTTTATTTGACGTCTGATTTATGATCCACAGGAAGTCCCCGTGATGCCCATTCCGGAAATCCGCCCGCAAGCCTCACTGATTGAAAGCCGTGATTTTGAAGAATCTGCACGGCATCATCGGCCATGGCACAGAGCGGGCCTCTGCAATATGCAATAATCTGTTTGTCTTTGGGAAGATCACGCAGTTTTTCGGTCAGCTCTTCGCTCGGGATGGAAATCGATGAGCGGATATGCCCCTGTTCATACTCATCGGCCGGCCTCACATCCAGCAGCAGAATATCCTGTTGTTTAAGCCGCTTAGACAACTCATCTATCGAAACCGATTCGAGGCTGTTTTTTGATCTGCGAAACTCATTTATCAAACTGTTGATTTCAGCATTTTGTGAAAAACCGAGCTCTCTCATTGCCAGCCATGCTTTATATACTTTCATAGTAGCGAGAGAATAATAACTGTATTTTCCTCTCTTTTCAGCTTTTACCAGCCGTGCTTTTTTTAATATTTGCAAATGCTGCGATGCATTGGCGATGCTTAGGCCGGTATTTTCAGCAATATATTCCACATGTCGGGCGCCCTGCGCAAGAAGTTCGATGATTTCAAGCCTGTGCGGACTTGCCAGCGATTTGGTAATTGCCGCCAGTTCATTGTAAACGTGAGTTTTAAATTCCCGGGTTTTCATAGCTGCATATAATTTTTGATAGGCCTAATAATAAATATTAATAATGCATTATTCAATAGATTGTTTGAATGAAATTTTTGGCTCCTTTGTCACGTTCTCAAATGAACATTTATTGACAAACCATTCTGCTTATTTTTCGTAAGTTTCAGCCTTATTTTATTTCAGTGCCGAATACTGACGAATGGTGGGCACTGAAAGACCATTTGTATGTATAGTTTGATTCAAAATTGAGATATGAAAAAAAGCACCAACAACAGACCAAAATCGGGCAACGAAAAAAAGATTCAAAAACCGGATAAACCATCAGATCAAAAAAAACCGCCGGCCGGCAGCAGGATTGGGTTTGTTTATATAGCTCTGTTTGCGTTTCTCTTGATCTGGTACTTGTTTGCAATCGGTATTTTTGAAACAGATCCCGAAATCGATTACAGTCAGTTCAGGAGTTTACTGCAGCAGGAGCAGATTGAGAAAATCCATGTTCAGGGGGATGAAATACGCGGTGAGCTCAGGCAGGAGATGCAGCTCCGGATTCAACAAAACGATACCACCCACTACAATCATTTCAGAACCTATATTCCCTCATTTGGCGATGAACAACTCTTTTCCATGCTTGAGGATTACGATGTAACGGTTTCTGCAGAACCCGAAAGCGAAGGCTTTTGGTGGTATATCCTCATATTTTCATTTCCGTTACTCATTTTCATTGTCATCGCATACTTTTTTTACCAGCGTATGCAGGCACAGGGGCGTGGGATGTTGAACATCGGCAAAAGCCAGGCAAAGCTGCATGACCCAAGTAAAAACAAAACTACATTCGATGATGTTGCCGGGCAGGAGGGTGCAAAAGTTGAATTGAGAGAAGTCATTGAATTTCTCAAAAAACCAGAACTATTTCAGAAACTGGGTGCCAAACTGCCTAAAGGCCTGCTTCTGGTAGGACCGCCAGGTACAGGAAAAACCCTGCTTGCCCGTGCAGCCGCCGGTGAAGCCGGGGTTCCGTTTTTTACCATAACCGGATCCGATTTTATGGAGATGTTTGTGGGCGTAGGTGCCAAACGAGTGCGCGAAATGTTCAATAAAGCGAAAGAGATGTCGCCAAGCATTATTTTTGTAGACGAGATTGATTCAATCGGCCGCTCGCGCGGAGCCGGGCTGGGCGGCGGACATGATGAGCGCGAACAGACACTAAACCAGCTCTTGTCGGAACTTGACGGATTTGAACCAAGTGAAAATGTGATTGTGATTGCAGCGACAAACCGCCCAGATATATTGGACAAGGCACTTCTGCGTCCCGGCCGTTTTGACCGGCAGATCACCATCGACCTTCCATCGCAGGAAGCAAGAAAAGATATCCTGGAAATTCACGCCAAAAACAAACCGATGGATGATGATGTGGATATGGATAAAGTGGCTCGGTCAACACCCGGTTTCAGCGGGGCTGATCTCGAAAATTTATTGAATGAAGCCTCACTTTATGCCGGCCGCGATAAACAGGAAACTGTTACCATGGCAGACATTGAAAAAGCCCGTGATAAAGTACTGATGGGATTGGAGCGTGAAGGCATGAAGATTGATGATGAAGAGAAAAAAATACTGGCATACCACGAAGCCGGCCATGCGCTTGTTGCGGCATACCTGCCCAATGCCGATCCGGTACACAAAGTTACCATCATACCGAGGGGCCGGGCAATGGGTGTAACACAGCAGCTTCCGAAAAAAGAGAAATATCTCTATAACAGAGATTATATGCTCGACCGCCTGGCCGTAATTATGGGAGGACGTGCTGCAGAACAGCTAATCTTTAAAACCTCAACCAGTGGCGCACAAAATGACTTGCAGCAGGTTGCAAAAATGGCGCGAAAAATGGTGATGGACTGGGGCATGAGCGATAAGTTTGGCCACATTGCTTTCGGCAGCAATCAAGAAGAAGTATTCCTCGGTCGGGAGATGGGAAAAACGAAAGAGTTTAGCGATGCCACAGCCCGCGAAATTGATGAGGAGATTCAGAAAATTTCAAGAGAGGCGTACGACCGTGCCGTGCAAACACTGAAAGACCACCGTGACATTCTTGACAGGATTGCCGACCTATTGCTGGAACGTGAAGAAATTCCGGGAGACTTGATAATCAAACTGCTGGGTATAGATGATGACGCAGAATCGAGCAACTCTGATAATGGAAAAGATACAGAGATAGCCGAAGATCAGGAAGAACCAAAAGAAGCAGATAAGTAAATAATCAATCTGGTCCATTTTTCTGAATTATGAAATGCTCAAAGTGAACATCAAACATACAGTATGAACTGTAAAGGTATTTTATCTATGTCAGTTGTTTTGTTGATGATTATTGCAGCATCCGGATGTTCAACAGACTCCGGATCGGATGGATTTCGAGGCGAGCTTCAACAAATTTCTGTTCATGATGTTGATTTCAATGATCCGTCGGGGCTGACAATAGATTTTTCAGGAGAATTTCTATGGTGTGTGAGCAGTGAGCGTGGCGGCCATATTTACCGGTTAAGTTTTGAGGGAGAAAGCCTTGCCGTTCTGCCCTACGAAGGCGATGATATGGAAGGAATAACCATGAACCCCAACGACAAAACATTGTGGGTTGCCGAAGAGAGGCTGCGGCAGGTGATCCAGTTCGACACGCTGGGTTCCATTTTGCAAATTGTGGATGTTTCGGTGGAAAAGGTTAATGAGAATGACGGACTTGAAGGGATTTCAGTAAACCCGGAAAATAATCATCTGTTTGTACTGAATGAAAAAAACCCGAGGGCATTTATTGAATTGAATGAGCAAATGGACATGGTTCGTTACGAAGAAATTGATTTTGATCCACCTTTCGTTATGACGGA
>SL_3KL_010_SEDDRAFT_10003962_pt1 | contig 13432 bp, 7 predicted proteins | sample SodLakKL_010_SED_2_FD_10381 | JGI IMG/M metagenome (IMG submission 10381)
ATGGGTTTGCCGATTTCTGCACGGGTTACCATACCGGCAACAGCCCATGAGGCCCCGGGCAATATGCCTTCTTCGTTCCCGATCCTGGTCATTTCATTCTGGTTATAGGCTCCGTTGACCCCAATTGAGTAACGGACATTGTTGGTCTGATGCCGCCAGTCCAGTGACATTTCCACGCCCCTGTTCCGGACACTTCCGACATTTGCAAAGGGTGGATCATTGCCCACGTGAGCCGGTATGGGAATTCTTTCCAAAAGGCCGCTTGTGGTTTTAATGTAATAATCAAAGACTGCGTTAAGCCGGTTGTCAAAGGCTGCCAGATCAAGCCCGATATCAATTTGCTCGGACTCTTCCCAGCGCAGATCCGGGTTCTCTAAAAAAGATGGCGATGCACCGAACGCTCTTCCTCCGCCGAAGATGTAGCCACGGCTCATATCCATGGTGGAGAGATACTGGAAGTCACCAATTTCCTGGTTTCCATTGATCCCCCATGAAGCCCTGAGTCTTACGAGGTCTACAGGCCCCAGGTCAGGAAAGAAATCCTCATAGCTGATGTTCCATGTTGTGCCCACTGAGGGAAAGAACCCGTAACGGTTAAACTCTCCAAATCTGGATGATCCGTCTCTGCGAAGAGTGACGTTCACAGAATAGGTACTTCTGTAATCATAAAGTATCCGGCCAAACTGTGACAGCAGGGCGGAATGGTTTGCCCCTCCGTAAGCCGTCCAGACAGTGTCGCGGGCCATGCTGAGATACACATTATTCGGATCAGCTGTGGATACATCGGCATTGAATCCAAACAGGTCTTCGAAGTTGGACTTCCTCGCCGTTATTCCGAGCAGGGCCGAAATATTGTGTTCCTCGATCTGCCTGTTGTATGATAGTGTGTTTTCAAACTGCCAGGTATGGTACCGGTCCATGTTTTTGGATACCGTTGTTTTATTTGTATTGTTCTGTGCCCCGTTGAGGTAGAACAAGGGAGTGTGGGTGTCAAATAGTACATATCCAAGGTCAAGTCCCACACTGGATTTAAACCTCAGGTTCTCAATTATTTCAACTTCTCCGTACATATTGCCCACGAATTTGTCTACCCGTGTTTCACCATGTTGAGTTTCAAGTAATGCCAGGGGGTTGACAATTTCTGCACCTACCAGGTTGGAGATGCCGTATACCCTCCCTGCTCCATCTGTGACAACAGGTTCAGTGGAGTAGGGACGCTGTGCAAGTATGTTTTCATCTTCCTGGAAAAGAGGGGTCAGCGGATCCATATTCAGTGCGCTTCCGTAGGCTGCATTGAAAGATGCATTACTGGCAATGCCCCTTTGTGTGGTATGTGTATAGGCAAGGTTGGTGCCAAAATTGAAAAAATCAGTGACCTTGTGGTCTGAATTCAGCCTGGCAGTAATCCGGTCAAACTTTGATTTGTCTCCGCCAATGATGCCTTCCTGGGAAAAATAAGAAAGGGAAGAAGCGTAAGTGGATCGTTCTGTTCCTCCATTGACAGATATCTGGTGATTGAACATGGGGGCATCTGACTGAAAGAGGGCATCCTGCCAGTCTGTGTCGTGTGCTGGTATTTCGTTGAGGTCAAAGGGTTCAGTGAGTCCGGCGTTTCTTGCTCCCTCATTCATCATCATGCGGTATTGTTCCGCGTTCAGCATGTCAATGGTACGGGCCACATTCTGTATGCCATGGTATCCGGAGTAACTTACATTCATCTGGCCTTCCGTGCCACTTTTGGTGGTAATGAGTACCACGCCGTTGGCTGCCCTTGCCCCGTATATGGCCGCAGATGCAGCATCTTTGAGTACGTCAATGGATTCAATATCTCCGGGGTTCAGGTAGTCAATCCCGCCTACGGCCATCCCGTCAACAATATAAAGTGGTTGTGCGTTTCCGGTGGTACCTGCCCCACGGATCCTTACCGTAGGTGCTTCACCGGGCTGCCCGGAAAGATGGGTGACCTGTACGCCTGCAGTTTGTCCTTGTAATGCCTGCTCTGTCCGGAGCACGGGGATTCTCTCTATCGCCTCCGAATCCATGCGTGAAATGGAACCTGTTGATACAATTCTTGGCTGACTGCCATACCCGATCACGACAGTTTCCTCAAAAGTTAGTGCGGCAGGCTCCAGGGCAATGTCGCGGACAATGGTTTCTCCTTCTTCAATGGTGATTGTAATTTCCTGTGTGCTGAACCCGATAAAGCTGTAAGCAATGGTATGGGTCCCCGGGGGAATGGTTAAATTGTAATCGCCATCTACCTCAGTAATTGTTCCCCTTGTGGTATCCAATACTCTGATACTGGCACCCGGTAGTGTTTCGCCGCTTGAGGCGTCTGTAACTACCCCTCTGATCGTCTGACCCTGTGCTGATGAGGCAAGAAGTATTCCTGCGACCAGTATCAAGAGGGTAAAAAAGGATCGTTTCATGTTCTTGAATATTTTGGTTGGTTATTCAAACAATGTTATTTTTCCTGGAAAACACGGACATAATCCACTTTCATCTGCTGTGGAAATGTGGTTGTTTCATCAGGATTGCCGGGCCAGTTTCCGCCCACTGCCACATTGAAAATGAAAAAGAATTCCTGATGAAATTCGGTCATATGGGCCGGTGTAATGTTGATCTCATGGAATTCAATGTCATTTACGAACCATTTGATGGACGTTTCATCCCAGATGATGGAGAAAACATGGTATTCATCGGCAAAGATTCCTGAAGATTTTGTGTAACGGCCTCCCGCGGAAGCGTGTCCGTTGCTGTCCCAGTGAAGGGTTCCGTGTACCTGGTTTTCCCTGCCGTTGCCGCCGATCATTTCCATGATGTCGATCTCTCCGCACCGGGGCCATCCGACGGTTTGGATGTCATTGCCCAGCATCCAGAGGGCCGGCCATATTCCCTGCCCTTCGGGCAGTAATGCCCTGATATCAATCCGGCCGTATTTAAATGATTGTTTACCCTCGGTTTTTATCCGGGTGGATGTATATCGTTTCCCGCCAAAATCTTCCCGTCTTGCTTCAATGGTCAATACCCCATCGGCAACCCGGGCATTCTCCTGCCGGTAATATTGTAACTCATTGTTGCCCCATCCGCAAAGATTCGGGCAACCGTCTCCTGTTTCAAATACCCAGTAGTCCGGATTGAGCCTTTCTCCTTCGAACTCATCGTGCCAGACAAGGTCATATTCGTCATACGAAAGCGGAGTACTATACCCTTCCCCGACAGAAACGCTGTCCTCCTCGATGATCACCTGGTAGGGGATCTCCTGCCTCAGGTATCTGCCGGAACTGCCATAGGCCCTGACTTCAATATTGAAAAGCCCTGAACGCTCAAATGTATATTCGAAACTGCCGGAAGTATTTGTTTTTGCAGGCTCTTCGCTTTTGCCGATCCGGAGTTGATACTCCACGGTATTCTCTGCTGAGGCTTCAATCAGTACCTTTCCGCTTGTTTCCGGATCTTCAGTGACCTCAACCTGCAGGTTTGCCGGCTCAGTATTGTCAGGGACTTCCTCGCTTTCGCAGGCAATTATTGCTGTCAGCAGAAAGATTGCAATAATTGTGTGAACCAATCTGATGGTATTCCAGGCTTTATGTGAAGGCCGGATCAGCCTGAACCTGAATGGCAGTGGGTTGGGTATGGAATAGGAGTGGCTCATCAAACTGTAATAATGGGTTGCAGGAACCAAATGTCCCTGCAACCCTGAATTAAGATTATTCAAAAATGAGATTGCGTATATAAAATATTCCTTCCTCTTCGTGGCCGCCACCACCAATACCCAGGTAAATCATATCCAGGTCTTCACGCTCTTTCACATCTGTAAGGTCAAACTCGTAGGTGTGCCACTCACCAAGGATCACTTCGTCATTTTCCATTACGAATTGAACCGGACTGTTCCACCACTCTGCAGTCGTATGCACATCAGCAAACCCAAACACAATATGTCTTTGCAAGCCGTTAAATGCTGTATCGTCCGGTACATAAATATCAATTTTGGCTACATCAAAATTATCAAACTGAATATTGTATAATTCCGGAGCAGTTCTCATCTGGAGCTCTTGATATTGAACGCCCCCCGTTCTGATAAATTTACCAACAGCTGCGGCAGCGTCATCCAGCGGGTCTTCAACACCAAACTCAACAGTAGAACCGGAGTCGACGGTATCCAACAACGCCATGTTTTCCGCATCCCTTGCAGCAAAAGTAATGAACAGCTCATCAGGAGTAATGGGATCCAGAGGTTCTACTTCGTCGGGTTCTTCAACGACTTCCGGCTCAAGTGAAGGATCATGGTAATGGGCATAAGTGAAGTCCCAGTAAACCCCTTCATAAGTGTAGGAAACGTGCATCAGATCATATCCGTCATGTTCTTCCACCCTGGCCTGGAAGGATTTCTGTTCAACCAGCGTAGAGCTTTCCTCGGTGGTTGTCAGGTGGGGGAGGCCGATCCAGGCGCCGAGACCTTTGAGGGTAATGGTATGGCTGCCGGGATCATATTCGTACTCATGTGTGCCGCCAAGAAGCGGACTCAGGTCATCTCCGTCTGCGCTGACCATGTTTGCAGGAATGGCTTCAAAGCAGATATCTGCAAAATCGGTGTCGCCAAACAATACAGCATCTCCGAAAAATACCCCGTTGTCATCAAATTCAAAAGTTCCGTCCAGGTGGAAGGTGAAGTCATGGTAATACCTGCAAGGCGTGGTTCCGTCATTGGACAATGACCACCAGTTGCGTGCACCATCCGGATCGGGGCCGACACCAAGGCTGGTTCCCTCTCCCCGCCAGAGTCGCCAGGTTTTTTGGTCATCGCCGGCAATTCTTCGCAGCGCTTCAAAAGGATCTTCAATTTCAATATTTTCGGAGAATGTGGAAGTTGCTCCAACTTCATTTGTTGCGGTAAGTGTTACTTCATATTCACCGGCCTCTTCGTACTCATGTGTCGGATTTTCTTCGGTGGAAGAATTGCCGTCACCAAAATCCCAGCCATAAGATGTGGCATTCTGAGAAAAGTTGGTAAATGTAACCATTTGCCAGTTGTCTTCGCTGACCTCAAACTGAAAGCTGGCTACAGGATCATCCGGGATAGGTTCCGGATCATCATCCTCGCACGATGGCAAAAAAGCCATAATGCTTAACGCTCCGATGAAATAGAGCGCATGCCTGAAAAGTTTTTCAAATTTGTGTTTTTTCATGATCATGTTGTTTAAGGTGTTTAATTAATGAATTTACGATAAGCCTTTGATCTGAGGCGATCACTTTGAAAGCAAACATAGGGGAGGGAGGGCTGTATTCAAAATATTTGATTACATCATGATTGCAGCAAAGAAAATATTCACTACATCATGAATACATCATTTAAAATGTATGTGTTGTGAAAAACAGGAGGTTATAATATATTTTATATGGGAAGGGGGTTTCTCAGCAGCTGGTGGTTTATTGTGACATCATATAATCGGTGAGATTGGTATGCTTATCCAGTTTCAGTTTCTTACGCAGCCGGTATCTGCTGATTTCCACCCCACGCACAGAAATATTCATCAGGGGGGCAATTTCTTTGGTTGACAGGTTCATTCGGAGATAAGCGCAAAGGCGTAACTCTTTAGGCATTAAGTCACTATGTTTTTTCTTAAGCCTGTTAAGAAAATCCTGGTGTACTTCATCAAAATAACTGTTGAACAGCTCCCAGTGTTTTTCATTGCGCAGGTCTCTGTTTACCTTTCTTAACAGGGTATTTACATTCTGTCGGTCGGGGTCGTCAGACGGCATGTTTTTTAATAACCTGCTAAGGTCATTTTTTAATTCTGTAAGTGTTTTGTTCTTCTGAATGAGGTGCATGGTGGCATTGGCCAGCTCTTTGTTTTTATGCTGCATCTCATTTTCAAGCCCCTCGTTGCGCAACTCGATAATTTCTTTTTCGCTCAGGGCTGTCTGCGCCTTGAATATTTCCTCTTTTCTTGCCAGCCTTTTTTCATGCCGGATCTTTTCTCTTTGCCTGATACGCAGCATTCTTTTTCTGAAGTAATATACATTTGCGCCAATGATGACCAACAATAACAAACTGTATATTACATAAGCAATGGTTGAGCGCAGAAACGGCGGTTCTATGGTGAAATGAAATTTTTTAGTTTCACTTTCAACTCCGAAAGCATTCTGGGCTTTAACTTCAAACACATAGTCTCCTTCCCGCAAATTGGTGTATTCTTTGAAATTATTTACAGTCCACTCAGACCAATCAGTTTCAAAGCCCAGCAGTCTGAATGAATACCTGATTTTATCCGGGTTTTCATAAATGGGGGTGGTAAACCGGAACCTGACGGAATTCATGGCGTGAGGCTTTACAGGCATATATGCTTGGTTATCCTGAACTTCATTGCTGTATGTCAATAATGAATCACTTTTTTGCCGGCCGTAGAATAGGATCTCCGTATAGAAGATATCTTCTGTTTGCTGGTAGTCGTTAATAATACCGGGGTCATAATGAATGAGGCCGTTCTGAGAACCAATAAATACATGATGCCGGTCGAATTTGAAGAGATTCTGAAATGCCGGCAGCAAATAGGGGTTCACCCTGGTAAATGGGGAAGTAATGTCCCGATAGGTGCCGTCTTCCAGCATTCTCATCACACCGATGTATTCATCGGTATAATACCATAGGTTCCCGTTCTCATCCTGGTGAATTTTGTCTATGAATCCCTTGTGCGCAAATAAAGCATTCAGGGTATTGTCCGGAATGAAGGTCTGAAGGTTGTGGTCATAATAATAGATGCCACTGCGGGTGGTCACACGCATCTCATCGTTGATTTCCTGAAGGTTATATGGAAGATCAGCAGGAAGGTTTGCTTCGTTGTGGTAAAGGTACACGTTTTGCACCCGTGACAAGTCACTGTTTATATCAAGTTTAAATAAACCCCTGTATCCGTGGGCGACCCACAATACGTTGTTACGGTCAAGAAAAATACTGCGGCTTGATTCCCTGAATCCGCCGATCTCGCCATCCATTTTCCAGTTTCCATCCTCGTTCCTCAACCTGACCAACCCGTTATAAGTCCCTGCGATTATTATATTACCGGTTATGTCAGGGTTTAAAAATGACCAGAACCCCCTGATGTCTGAGATTTGCCTTGCATTGAATCCTTCCACCTGGAAGGCACCGTAATTGTGGCCGCAAAGCAGTGCATCATCAATCACCTCCAGGCTCCATACCTGCCCCCTTGTTCCTTCTATCAGACGGAATCCTGTATGTTCTTCTGCCCAATCGCCCATATGTTCCATGCTTGCTGCAAAAAGACCCTGATTGGTTCCGACGTACAGGATATCATTGTGCACCATGGTTGCGTAGACGCTTTCTATATTGTAATTATGGTCAAACATGGTTAGAGGAGAACTGATCTCCACATAGTCTATTCCGTTGTCCAGCCCCATCCACAAATTATTGTGCCGATCCTGGAACATGTCCAGTATGGTATTGTTCTGCAGGCCCTTTGTCCGGTTCAGGTGTTGCAGGATGTGTCCGCTCCGGTCAGTGATAAATACTCCTTCACTGACAGAGCCAAATGCCAGGTTTTCGCCATTGAGCCTGATTCCGGAATACAGGTTGTCTGCAAGTAAAAAATCGTTAACCTCACTTTCCCAGGGGGTCATATCATTGCCATCCATGATGAATATCCCTTCATTTGACGTTCCGATCAGGAGTTGCCCATATTCATAGGAGATAATGCAGCTGATTTCATTGCGAAAAAATACGGGGTGATCACTGACTGGTATCAGTGTTTCATTCTCAAGACGCATCAAACCTCTCTCTTCGTCATTTACATAAAATCCCTCATCAGCCTGATGCATAAAACCGAAACTACTTTCCGGCTCTATTACTTCAACCCGGGTTCCCTCGATGATGAATATGTATTCGAATGACTGAAAAATAATTCTGCCCCGGTCTTCAAAAATATTCCATACTTCACCAAAGTTGCGATATTGTGTGGGGATGAGATGGGTTAAGGAATTCCACGAAAGGCGGCCGTCATCGCCCGGTGCGAGGTAACCAATTTCCTCGAAAGCCCCTGCAAAAATTGAATCTCCGCTCGCAATCACTTTACGGACAACCGAATTATTGGGCATGGGATATAAATTCCACTCGGTTCCGTTATACTCCAGTATCCCGTCATTATTGCCGAAATACATAAAGCCATTGCTGCCCTGTGTAGTGGCCCAGTTCTGAGTGCCTGCATTGTAGGTATCGCGTGAATGGTTTACAATAAAAGGCAACCCGATTCCTTTAATCTGGGCGATGCCGGACAAACACAGCAGCTGAAGTACAAAAATCAGAAAAAATGTTTTGCCTGATCCTGACATAATTATTGCGTTATCTTACTCAAAGATAGTCTTCTTTTTTTTTTAATTATTCATACATTTACATCGAATACGCCCAGGGCGAAAACAAAATAACGATCAGGAATAATGAGAAATTTTATCATCTCTGCAGAGGGTATCTCAAATAAAGGGCTGGTGCGTAACCACAATGAGGATCATGTGCTGTTTGGTGACATTGTTTTCACGGATGATTATGTCAAACGTTCTTTCCTGGTTAAGGATAATCCGGTTTTTGCGGTGGCTGACGGACTCGGCGGGCACAGGGCAGGAGAGGTGGCAAGTCGTGAGGTGCTGGAGCACCTTAAAGATTTTACAGAGAACCTGCCGCCTGATGCTAAAATCGCCACCCTCAGGGAGCCTGACATCGCCACCCTCAGAGAGCAGTTCACGGGCTGGGTAACAAATGTTCACCAGCACCTGGTGCATCTGGGCAACATAAACCCTGCTTTTACCGGTATGGGGACCACGGTTTGTGGTTTATTGTTTTTACATGATAAGGTAATCTGGATTCATGCAGGTGACAGCCGGCTGTACCATTTTTCAGGGGGTGAACTGGCAAGGGTTACCGAAGATCACAGTCAGGCTGCCCTGATGAATGACCCCCGCATCCCGTCAAATATGATCGCCAATTGTATCGGTGCGGGACCGGCGCCTTACATTGAGGTGGGTGAGATCAGCAGCATCGCAGAAGGAGATGTGCTGTTGCTTTGTTCCGACGGGCTCAGCGATATGCTGGATGATCACAGGATCGCTTCACTGATTGCATCCAAAGATGTTCGGGCACTGGCAGAAGCTGCCAATGAAATTGGAGGCATAGACAATATTTCGGTGATCAGATTGGTTTTTACTGTATGAAATTTAAACTGAATATGCAGATTACATTCAAAAAGTATATCGGATTTTTTGTCTTTGTTACGTTGTTGCTTGCCCTGAGTCCGGCCGGGGCCGATGAGATCAACAGGACAGTGGATAAAACCCTGCTGCTGGAATTGATCAATGATCACCGCATCAGCGGAACAGAGTGCGGCGGGGAATATCAGCCCCCGGCTGAGCCGCTGACCTGGAATGATACCCTTGCAGTTGCTGCCCAGATTCACAGTGACGATATGTATGGGAATGATTTTCTGGCCCATACGGGCAGTGATGGTTCTGTGCTTGCTGATCGCATTGACCGGGTCGGGTACGACTGGCGTACCATAGGGGAGAATGTTGCGATGGTTCACAGGGAAGCTGAATACCGGGTCGTGGAGGGCTGGATGGCCAGCCCGCAGCATTGTCTGAACATTATGCGGGGTGATTTTGAAGAGATGGGGGCAGCCCGCTCTGATAAGTTCTGGACCCAGGTGCTGGCAAAACCAAGGAAATAATTCGTGGCCCTACAGATTCAGTTGCTTTTTTTTTATCGCCGATGGGGGCTCTCCGAAAAATGCCTTAAAGGTTCTGGTAAAATATGCGGGGTCGTCAAAGCCTACCTTGTAAGCAGTTTCCGCAATATTTCCTGTGTTTTTTTCCAGCAGTTCCATAGCCCTGTGCATCCTTGCTGACCTGATGAACTGAATGGCAGACTGGCCGGTCAGGGCTTTCAGTTTCCTGTGCAGCTGTGATGGACTCATTCCGGCGCTCCTTGCAAATAATTCAACCGTGAATTTTTCATTGTCAATATTTTCTTCAATTAATTGAAGTATCTTTTCAATGAACATTCTGTCACGTGAAGTAACCGAGATTTCCTCAGCTTTGACCAGGGTATTCGGGGTAAATTTTTTACGTAAAGTGAGGCGACTTTGGATCATGTTTTTTACCCTGATCTTTAATTCTATGGTATTGAATGGCTTAATCAGATAGTCGTCTGCTCCCGTTTCCAGTCCGTGAATGATGTCGGTCTGATTTGTTTTGGCTGTGAGAAAAATTACCGGTATATGACTGGTTTTTTCATTGGATTTTATTTCCTCGCAAAAGGCATATCCATCCATGCCTGGCATCATGATGTCTGTAATAATCAGATCAGGGATTTTTTCCTGTGCCAGTTCCAGTCCGTCGACTGCATTAGAGGCCCCCATTGTAATATAGTCTGCCTTCAGTGTTTCCCTGAGATAACGCATCATTTCCGGATGATCTTCCACGATCAGAATAATATGGCGACCCTGAGAATGAGTGTTTTTTTCAATGAATTCAGTCAGGCAGGGATGAGTCTCATTCACAGTTGGATGAGCTTCGGATTTTCGCTGGGTGTAAAACGCTGAAAGCAGTTCTGCGGAGGTATAAGCCTGCTGATCAACCGGCAGTCTCAGACGGACGGTGGTGCCTTTGTGTTCTTTGCTCATGACCACAATTCTTCCTTTGTGGACCCCAACGAGTTCCCTGACGTAGGCAAGGCCGATTCCGGCACCTTCAAACTTTCTGCCCGGGGAATTGTCAACCTGGTAAAACCGCTCGTAGATGAAAGGTAACTTTTCCGGAGGGATCCCGATGCCTGAGTCCTTAATAACGATTTCCAGAAAGTTGCTGCGTTTTCTTGATTGATGAATGCCTGCACAGATATCAACCCATCCTCCTGTTGGTGTGAACTTAATCGCATTGAACAACAGGTTGGCCAGTATTTTTTCCATCACATCCATATCGAAATACAGATGATCGCAGCTTTGGCTCTTAGACAATGCGGTCTTTTTTCTGAACCTGATGCGGATCTTTTTCTGCTCTGCAAGGGGAGTAAATGAAAGGATCAGCGTGTCAATAAGGCGGATAATGTTTCCCCTGGTAACCCTAATCTGAAATGCGCCGCTTTCAAGTTTAGACAAATCAAGTAACTGGTTCATCAGTTCCATGAGTCTGCGTGCGTTAATATCAATTACAGAAAGCGAGTGTTTTGTCTCCTTGTTTTCGCTACTCTCAGATATCTTTTCAACAGCACTCAGAATGAGGGTGAGTGGTGTCCTGATTTCATGGCTGATATTTGAAAAGTGTCTGGATCTGACCAGGTCAAGTTCCCTGAGATTGGTTGCTTCTGCGCTTGCCAGATCCATTTTTTCTCGCAGACTGATACGGGACGATTCAAATCTCCTTACTCTATATGCGACAACAAAAGCGAATAAAAAAATACCTGACAGCACAAGACTGTGCTTCCAGCCAAAACGAAATTTTTTATCTGTGTGTGGGGATTCCTGAATCGACCAGGCTTTGTCCTCATCGTCCCCGGATATAATCATGGAAGAAATCTGAACCGGTCGGGGAAAAGATATCCTCCCGCTGCCTGAAAGCAATAAAGCCAGCAGAAACAGTACAGCAAAAAAGCCCCGGAAGCAGCATTTGTGCAGTCTGGGGGTGATGGTTGTTCTTTTCATGAAAAAAACTTCCTGCAGACCTGACCAGGGTTACAGAACCCGTAAGGGAGCAGGTGAAATGTGAACTGTTCCATAAAACAGGAAAATCACATTCAAGTCTCAGGTAAAGTTAAGCAAATCTACCCACTATTCCCCGTTAGAATCGTTATTTTTCCAATATATCATGAACCATGAATACTGAAAGTAGATGGGGCTTTCCAGTTGCATGTTTTCGATCATCTGCGGGTTGGTGTGTCCTACCATGAGGGGTTCTCCCGGTTGCCAGTTGGCGGGAATTTTATAGTCGAAATTGTCGTCCGACATTTGCAGGGCAAGCAGTGTGCGAAGAATTTCATCTGTGCTTCTGCCCACCTCATTGGGATAATACTGAATGGCCCTGATCTTGTCATTGCGATCCACATAAAAAACCCCCCTGATGTTTGTTCCTCTTTTTGCATTCGGATGATGCATCCCGTAAAGGGAAGATATGGAGTAGTCGTTGTCATCAACAAAAGGAAAGTAAATTTTCCTTTTCCCCCTTCCTTTGAAGTCAATCTCCTCCATGGCTTCCTTCCAGCTGAAATGTGTTTCAAGTTTATCAGTGGAAACAACAATCAGCCGGGCATCCAGGTTTTCAAACTCTCTTTGCATACTGGCCAGCTCAAGAATCTCGCTTGAACACACCGGGGTGAAATCCTGGGGGTGGGAGAAGATTATTTTCCAGTTTTTGCCGAAATCCTCAGGGAAGTTGATGGTTCCCTGTGTGGATTCAGCCACAAAATGCGGTGCATTGTCCCCGATCATGGGGATAAAATTTCTTTCTGTTTGCTGGGGGTGCCCCGATAAAGGAAAATATAGCAGCAATCCCATAATTAAGGTGAGCGTTTTCATAAGGATTTGTTTATAAGTGAAAAAATTAAGGTTAAAATTACGGCCTTAATCTTGGAATTGGTTAGGACATTTTCACCAATAAACAGGATGTATAATGCATTTCGGTGAAGAGTTTATCCGGATTATTTTAAATCGAATCGGATCAATGTGTAACTTTACAGAGGGTATCGTCGTTTCACAGTTCAGAGAATAGTTGGTGTTCATGTTTGCGATCACAAAACAATAAAATTCCTGATTCAACCTTACAATAAGTTTGCTATGAAAAACCCAACCGTCAAGCTGTTTGCACTTTCAATGGTTTATTTAACCTTAACCTTTGCATCGGTCAATGAACTTCATGCCGGTGATTCCCCGCCAGAGCCTGCATCAGTTGTCAGGCAGTTGCTTGAAGAGTATGACAATGAGGAAACTCCCGGTGGAGTGATCATGGTCATGCGGGATAATCAGCTGTTATATCAACAAGCCTTTGGGATGGCCAACCTCTCATACAATGTCCCATTTGGTCCCGCCACGCCTACCAATATTGGTTCTACATCCAAACAATTTACCGCTTTTGCCATTGCTCTACTGGAAGACCAGGGGCGATTATCGGTTGATGACGATATCCGTAAATATCTTCCGGAACTTCCCCACCTGGGCGATACAGTCCGTTTGCGTCACCTGATTTCGCATACCAGCGGTTACAGGGAGTATTTGAACTCGCTGGCGATGGCCGGGCAGCGACTGAATGATCATATCAGTCGTGAAGAGATTATCCCACTGATTCAAAGACAACCTGCACTTCAGAATACCCCGGGTGGCATGTATAATTACAACAATACCGGTTATGCCCTTCTTGCAATGGTTGTGGAGGAGGTCAC
>SL_3KL_010_SEDDRAFT_10003963_pt1 | contig 13428 bp, 11 predicted proteins | sample SodLakKL_010_SED_2_FD_10381 | JGI IMG/M metagenome (IMG submission 10381)
TGCAAGGGGCTCGAGCTGAGCGGCCACACCTTCGCTCAGTGCATCTCGTCCGCCGCCCCCACGAGCTCCCGGACCTGCGCGACCACCTCCTCCTCGGTAGGGTCGAAGAGTCCGACCCAGCGGCGCATGAGTCGGCCCTCGTGGTCCACAAGGTGGGAGTAGGTGGCGGTGGTCCGGAGCCGAGTGTAGCCCAGGGAGTCCCCCTCCAGCGCCCCTCGAACTCAGGCTCCAGTGAGGGCCGCCTCGTTTGGACGTCCACCACTCCGCCCACGGCATCGCTCCCGTAGAGTGCGGTGCCCGGCCCCTTGATCACCTCCATCCCGTCGGCGTGGGGGGAGTTCACCTCGTAGAGGGCGTTGTGGTTGAAGAATCCGCTGGACCGGGTGGGCACACCGTCCTCGGTGAAGAGGAAGACGGGGCTGGCGGTCACCGGCTGCCGGATGGCGGTGAAGTGCCCTTCGGTGCTGGTGGGGCTCACGTAGACCCCGGGAATCCGGTTCGCCGCCTCGGCCGGCTGCGCGGGCCGCAGCTCCCGGAGCCGGTCGCCGTCCACCGAACCGATACTGACGGCGGTCTCCGGGGGGGATCCATTCTTGTCAGGGGTGGTCCTCCCGCGGGGGGAGGCTCAGCGAATGGCCGGAGGGGCGTTGGCCAGGGGAAGGGTGTGCTCCGGCCGGCTGGGAAGCTCCTTAGCGGCGACGGTGGCCGTGGGCCGGGGCGTTTCCGGAGGGAGTAGGGAGGCGACAGTACGAGCGGATGTGGCAAAGCTCGCCGCGCCACCGACGGGGCAGAAGGAACCGCAGTCACAGGGATGGGCGTCGCCGTGGGAATCGTGCGAGCCCTGATCGTGGGAGTCCGCCGTGTGGTGCGAGTCCTGGTGGTCCCCGGCGTGCTCCCCGGGGGCCGCCTCGGCCTCCTGAGCATGTGGGGCATGCCCGCCCGGAGGGGGCGCCGCCGGCTCGTGCGCTTCGGTCCCGTGGAGTTGGATGTGGTGCGGACACGGGGAGACCCCGAACGCCGATCCTGCCCCCGCAAGGAAGAAGGCCAGAAGACCGAGGAGGGCCGAGAGCCTCACAGTGAAGGGTCGACGGATCATTCCCGGTACGAGTTGGATTCGGTCGGGTCGGGTCCGCGGCACCAGAGGAGCGAACCCCGATGGCTGCGCAACCCAAAATGCTCTCTTGCCACACGAATCTGCACGTGGCACAGGAGGTTCCCGGGGATGCGAGGCGAAGGCCCCGGGTTCGTCCCCTCCTCGGCGAACTTCAGGTCAAACGAGCATGCCTTCCCTGGGAGCTTTTCCGGCTGGACCTCGCCGCCGCTGTACGGGAACCTGACCCAGGTCTCGCAAAGTGCATCGTTTTTGCTTTTGCGCAGCTAGGGCTCCCCCCGAGCGAGAGCCACAGGATCACAGCCGTCCTCGACAGCGAGGCAGACGCCGGAAGGGGCGTAATGAAAGGCTTTTCGTCTCTTCGCCCCTGCGTATCGCCCCCCCGGCTTCCATCCAGGTGGCACGATCCTTGTGGCCTCGTCCCCGCGTCTGGACTGACCGGCCCTGTTCCCATAAGGAGAGAAACTCCATGGTATGGCTTTTCCACAGGACCCCTTGGCTCACGGTGATCATGCTCGCAGTGGTGGGACTCACGGCGTGCTCCGACGACGTAGGGGTGACGGAGCCCGACCCTCCTCCTGCTCTTGCGGTGGCAGTCAACCCATCAGCGGTGACGCTGACTGCTGGAGAGACGGTCGACCTGGACGTCTCCGTCACCGGCGGGGATCCCGACCAGCCGCCAAGCCTCAGTTGCACCAGCTCCACCCCCGCTACGGCCACGGCCACCGCGGGTGATGGGGTATGCAGTATCGAGGGGGTCGATGCGGGAGAGGCCACCATCACGGTTTCAGTGGAACGCGGTGCGCAGAGCGCCACCAACACGGCCGACGTGTCGGTGAACCCGCGCCCCAACCCCATGGGCGAGGTGGGTGCGGAGCACAACGCGCTGCTGTCGTGTCTGCGGGAGGAAGATCCACGAGGGGAAGCGGACCCGTTCCGACTGATGGTGGAGTCGTGTGGATTCGATCCGCCGGGGGGCTCGGTGGAAGCGTTCACGGAGGCGTACCGGCCGTATACGCGGGACCTGCCGGACTGGATCGACTGGCTGATCTCATCGCCCTTCAACCCCTACGAGGCACAGCTCCCGGCGGGTGGGACGGATCTGATTGAGGCGGTATGGCCGGTCCTGGCCGCGCTGGACACCACGGACCCGGATGTGGACGAGGCCCGGGAGGCGCTGCGGGAACTGGAGGCGCAGGCGGTGGCGCAGTATGGCGAGTCGGAGTCGGACGGGGCGAAGGCGGTGCTGGCGGGGATGAGCATCGCGCGCGCTTCGCTGGACTACTGGGTCGATCACCAGCCGCCGGTGCCCATGGCCAGCGGGCCGAAGTGGTGGCAAGTGGTGGCGGCGGACGTGGCGGGCGGCGTAGTGGGCGGCATCTTCGGCGGCGGTGTGGGCGCCGTGGGGCTGGGCACGGCGGCCTCCAAGTACGTGGGCGATCTGGCCGACGGCGAGGAGGGGGGTATGGCGGGCAACCCCATGGGCGAGGTGGGGGCGGAGCACAACGCGCTCCTGGCCTGCCTGCGCCACGAAGATCCGAACGGACAAGAGGATCCACTCCGTCTGCTGGTCAACTCGTGCGGGTTCGATCCGGGGATGGATCCCGACCGGTTCGTGCGGGAGTTCGGGGCGCTCCTTCCCGAGACGCTCTACCCGGACTGGCTGCTTCCCTGGCCCTCCCCGTTCAACCCGTACGAGGACCGGTTCACCCCGACCCAGATGGATGTGCTCGACGAGGTGGGCCTGATCTTCGGACGGCTGGAGGGGACGGAGCCCGAAGGCGAGGAAGGATCGACGGTCCGGGTGGAGGGACCGGCCATCGACCGGGCCCACACGGCGCTGCGGTTCCTGGAGGGGCGGGCGGTCGCCGACCTGGACCGCGGTGAGACGGACATGGCCGTGCTGGCAGGGCTCAGCATCGCGCGCTCGTCGCTGGAGTTCTGGCAGGACAACGCGTCTCCCACACCGAAGGCGGCCGGTGGACCCAAGTGGTGGCAGGTGGGGCTGGCGGATGTGGCCGGTGGCGTGGTGGGCGGCATCTTCGGCGGCGGCGTGGGCGCCGTAGGACTGGGCACCGCGGCTTCCAAGTACGTAGGCGATCTGGCCAACGGGGACGACGGCGGAGGCGGGTGACCCCCGCCTCGCCGCGATCGACGGCCTCCTCCCCTTCCGTCCCTATTCCAGGAGCGTAGGCGTGGTAGGCTGCGCGTCGGGTGCGATCTCCGGATGGTCCATGATGATCCGGGCACAGGTGTTCCATCGGAGTCTGGCCGAGTCGTTGCCCTGGGGGCGGAGCTCCTCGGCCCGCTCATATAACTCCATGGCCTCCCGGAGGCGTCCGTAGATGACCGCGCCGGACCCCGGACCCCGACGGTGCAGGATCGCCGTGCCCCTGCGCTCCCAGATGATCCCCGCGTAGTAGGCCTTCTCGTAGTCCCCCTCGAGCTCCGCCAGAATCTCCTTGGCGTCGTTGACCCGCTTGCCCCCCTCCGACTTGAACTGGTCGGTGATCGAGAGGAGGAGGGCGATGAGGGCCTCCTGGTTGTCCGGCTCCCGGGCCACGATGTCCCGGCAAATGCTCTCCGCCTGCCAGGGCTCGTTGAGAAGCCGGTACCGCTCCGCCTTCTCCATGGCCGAAGGGATGGCCTCGAGGGAGATTGGTTTCAGCTCGAACATGGCGTGCCTCCATCGGTTCAGCCCAGAGTCCACAAGATCCAGAGGGCCAGTGCCGAGAGCGCCGAGGCGATCCCGTAGGTGGCCACGGCGATGAGCAGGTTCAGGTGATAGAGCTGCAGGCCGTCGTACAGCGTATACCGGAACCGGTGGGCCCAGTGAAAGAAGAAGAGAGTCAGCAGAACAGCCACCGCCGCCCGGGTGAGCGGGTGGGTGGCCACCGCCAGGATGGCGCCGTGCTCCGGGGCGGCCACCCAGCCTGCCGGAACGGCGATCCACAGCATCCCGGCCAGCGCCGGAAGCAGCATGGCTGAGGCCATCCCTCCCGCGCTGAACAGGGACCACAGCAGGGGCTCCCGCGACCGGGTGACCGGGCCCGCATCGGCCACCTGGGTGCCGCCGGCCTCCTTCGCGACCGGGTTCATCTCGCCACCCCCACAAGGGCGCCGACCACGAGGGCCGACACGGCGATCCAGGCCAGGTAGTGGCCCACGAGGACGGCCTGAGGAGGAACCCGGATCTTCCCGACCCGCACCACCAGCGCCTTGGGCGCCAGGTTCAGCCACGTGATCGTGTGGAAGATCAGCCCGGCCACGACGAAGGCGTGGAGCGCCAGGGCCCAGGGCTGCGCAAGCCACTCCTGGAAGGCCTCGTAGCTCTCCGGTCCTCGTCCGATGGCCACCAACTGGGCCAGTAGGAGGAGGCCCGAGTACAGGACGAGGACGGCGGTGAGCTCCCGGACGATGAACAGGGTGTAGCGACGGTTTCGCACCCACCAGAAGATGGGGATCCGCTCCCGGTGCCATCGCGGATGGTGGCGGGTGTGGCGGGGATTCAGTGCGGAGCGCGGGGCGTAGCGATCCCAATCGTCCCGTCCCCCTTGTGCGCCCCCGCCCCCTGGCGCGCCCTTCACGGCTTCCTCCCGGGCATGAGCACGGAGCGGACCCAGTCCACCGTGGCCGACACCTTGTATCGCTGGATGGCCCCGGCCGGATCCACGTTCTTGGGGCACACCACCGAGCACTCGCCGATGAAGGTGCACGCCCAGACCCCGTCATGCTGGGAGAGGACGTCCATGCGCTTCTCCTGGCCCTGGTCCCGGGAATCCAGGTTGTAGCGCTGCGCCAGGGCGATCGCCGCGGGTCCGATGAAGGCGGGCTCGAGCTCGTAGATGGGACAGGCGGCATAGCAGAGCATACAGTTGATGCACATGCTGTACTGCTTGTAGTCGGCCACCTCCTGGGGGGTCTGGAGGTACTCCCCCTCCTCCAGCGACCTTGGTTCGTCGCGGATGAGCCAGGGTTTGACCCGGCCCAACTTCTCCATGAAGTCGGTGATGTCCCCCACTAGGTCCCGGATCACGGGAAATCCCCGGAGGGGTTCGATCACCACCGGCCCGGGGAGCACGTCCTCCACGTACGTGGCGCACGTGAGGACCGGGGTCCCGTTCACCGTCATTCCGCAGCTCCCACAGACCCCCATCCGGCAGGCCCACCGATACGAGAGGGTCCGGTCGAGGCGCTCCTTCACGTGGTTGAGGGCGTCCAGGATCATCCAGTTCTCCTGGCACGGCACCTCATACTCCTGGTAGGTCGGCTCCACCTCCTCCTCGGGCCGATAGCGAAGCACCTTCAGCGTCACGGGCTCCACGGTCTCCTCCTTGTCCAGGCTACCGGACCCGGCGGGAGGGCCGGGGCCGTTGGGCCGGAAGCGGATCGGGCGTGGGCCCGTCGCCACCGGCCAAGTACAGGACTACGATCCGTATACGCGCTCCGCGGGGGGCCAGCGCGTGATGGTCACCGGTTCGAACTCGATCCTGGGGTCCCCGTTTTCGTCCCGGTGACAGAGGGTGTGGGCGAGAAACCTGTCGTCGTCCCGGTCGGGATGATCGGTCCGCTGGTGGGCCCCCCGGGACTCCCGTCGCTCCCGGGCCGACGCGAGGACGGTCTCGGCCACGTCCAACAGGTTCTCCAGCTCCAGGTACTGGACGAGCTCGGTGTTGAAGGTCTGGCTGCGGTCGTCCAGAGAGATCCGGGCGAACCGCTCGCGGAGCTCGGTGATCCGGTCCAGACCCCGGCGAAGCCCCTCCTCGTCCCGGTAGATGCCGGCTTCCGCCTCCATCGTCTCCTGGAGGGCTTCACGCACAGCAGCCACCCGCTCCTTGCCCCGCCGCCTGGGACCCAGAACGTCGCGAATGATGCGGCCTTCCTCGTCCAGTGCCTGGGCCGGGATCGTCGAGGGCGGATCTCCGGCCGTCTCGGCGAACTCGGCGGCGGCTCGACCGGCACGGGCTCCGAAGACCAGAAGCTCGGTCAGGGAGTTGGATCCCAGCCGGTTGGCCCCATTGATGTTCACGCAGGCCGTCTCCCCCGCGGCATAGAGACCCTCCACCGGCGTGGCACCGTCCAGGTCCGTGTGGATCCCCCCCATCATGTAGTGCACGACGGGACGCACGGGAATCAGCTCCTCCACCGGATCGATCTTCTCGTACTTGAGGCAGAGCTCTCGCACGAACGGGATCTTCGTCTTGATGACGTCCGCACCCAGGTGCCGGATGTCCAGGTGAACCACCTCCCCGTGGGGGGACGCCACCGTCCGGCCTTTCTCCATCTCCTTGACGAAGGCCTGGGAGAGGCGATCCCGGGGACCCAGCTCCATGGAGCGCTTCACCGGCTTGGGGGTGGGCTCGCCCAGGGCGTAGTCCTGCAGGTAGCGGTAGCCGTCCTTGTTGAGGAGCCAGCCGCCTTCGGCCCGGGCCGCTTCGGTGATGAGGATCCCGGTGAATGGAAGGCCCGTCGGATGGTACTGGACGAACTCCATGTCCTTCAGAGGCGCGCCGGCCCGGTAGGCCATGGCAATCCCGTCGCCCGTCTTGATGTTGGCGTTGGTCGTGTAGGGGAAGACCTTTCCCCCGCCGCCTGTGCAGAGGATCACCGATCGGGCCAGGACGGCGTACACCTTCCCGGTGGCCACGTCGATGGCGGTCACCCCGTGGCATCGCCCGTCCTCCACCAGGAGGCGGGTGGCGAACCATTCGTCGTGCCGCTTGACGGGAGGGTAGGAGAGGGTGGTCTGGAAGAGCGCGTGGAGCAGGTGGAAGCCGGTCTTGTCGGCGGCGAACCAGGTCCGCTCGATCTTCATTCCGCCAAAGGGACGCGTGGCGATGGTCCCGTCGGGATTCCGGCTCCAGGGGCAACCCCAGTGCTCCAGGCGGAGCATCTCGCGCGGGGCCTCCTCCACGAAGAGCTCCACGGCATCCTGGTCGCACAGCCAGTCGCCCCCGCTGATGGTGTCGTAGGCGTGGGCGTCCAGGCTGTCTTCGGGACGGATGACGGCGGCGGCCCCCCCCTCGGCGGACACGGTGTGACTCCGCATGGGATAGACCTTTGAGAGAACCCCGACTCGCAGGGCGGGATTGCGGTCCGCTACTGCGATGGCCGCACGAAGCCCTGCGCCTCCTCCCCCTACGAGGAGCACATCGTGCGTAACCGTCTCCATGGACCACTCCCGTGTGCGAGAAGTCCCTGGCGGGAACCGGTGCTACGCCTCACCTGGCGGGTAGGGCCCGGCTGCCCACGATTTCCACAATAGGGCGGGCGTGGCTGGGGTGCCAGTGTGACGGTGGGGCCAGCCGGCGGCGGTGCGTGGCAGTCATGACCGAAGGGCCTCCAGATCCAGCCGGATGACGCGCCACAGCCCGGGCCGCAACCGCACCGCGAAGGTGAGCCCGTCCGGATCGTTTCGGATGCAGGGCCACGGGAGGGCGTCGTGGGGAGCGGTCACCTGAATATCGGCGAGCATCGACCGGAGACCATGGGTGGGCCCCGTTGGACCCCTTCCCACGGATTGGTGCGGGGGCTGGCCCCCCGATCCGCGCGGGCATAGCTTGACAGCCTTCCCGTTACCGGACACGCTGATCCGAGGAATCGTCCCATGTCGAATTCCCCCGCGCCCGCGCGCCCGCCCTTCCGCAGGACCCACCTCTCGGTCCTTTCCTTCCTGATCCTGGCGCTCGCCGGCTCTCCCCTGCTGGCCCAGGATCCACCGGCCTCTCCCCCAGCCGATTGGGGTCCCGTCTCCATCACCATGGAAGACGTCCCCTATCCCCACCCGGTCTCCCACATCGAGTTCACCCTCTACGGCCAGGACGTTCGGATGGCCTTCATGGACGTGGAGCCGGCCGGCGGGGGGAACGGACAGGTCGTGGTGCTCCTCCACGGTGGGAACTACTGGGCCGCCTCGTGGGAGAGCGTGATCGACCGCCTCGTGGACGCGGGGTTTCGTGTCGTGGCCATGGACCAGATCGGCTACGGACGGTCCTCGAAGCCGATCCTCCCCTACTCCCTGAACATGCACGCCTCCAACATCGCCCGGGTGCTGGACCACCTGGAGATCGATCGGGCGGCGGTCTTCGGGCACTCCTTCGGGGGGATGAAGGCGAGCCGATTCGCCCTCCTTTACCCTGAGCGCACGAGCCATGTGGGGCTCGTGAACGCCATCGGGCTCGCGGACAATCGGGCCGGTCGGGAGTGGAGCGAGCCAACCCCCGCACCGGACCGGACCTACGACGCCGCCCGGAACACGATCCGTGGGCATGTGGCGGAGTGGGACGACGCCTATCTCGAGTACGTCCGGATCCATTACGGATGGGGGCTCAGCGGGGACTGGCCCCGGAAGGCCATGGTCCGGGCGCTGAACGGCGACGTGATCCGCTCGGAGACCGTCGTCTACGACTGGCCCCAGATCGAGGCCCCCGCCCTGGTGATCGGAGGGGAGATCGACGGCCCCAACTTCCCCGAGCTGGCCACGAACGCCGCCGAAACCTTCCAGAACGGCGAGGTCGTCCTCTTCCCGGGGGTCGGGCACAACCCCCACTGGGAGGCACCGGAGCGGCTGAGTCAGGAGCTCATCGAGTTCCTGAACCGCTAAAAGGCTGTGGAAGAACAGGAGCGCCCCCACGACCTCTCACGCCTCGGGCGACCCCACCTGCCCCAGCGCCACGCACACGTTCCGGGCGAACCCCGCCCGCCCCGCCTCGCTTGCCCTTCCAAGATGCCCCCCATAGCTTGCCGTCCCGGGTTGGAGGGCGTTTGAGTTGCCTATCTCTCGGCAACTGCATCGGCCCCGCTATCTGCATGGCCGAGAACCACTTTTCCATCGTCCGGGACTAAGAGGCTGTTGAAGAAGGGCAGGGACCACCGGGACGGGGTCTTGCGTGTGCCGGTCGAGGAGGGTCGCTGGAAGCGATCGGGCACCCGGCGAAGCCGGGTCGGCATCGGTGAAGCGGCCCAACGAAGATCCAGGGCCGCAACCCCCCGTCCCCCTTCGGGTTGGGGCCCCTGGGGCCGCCAACGGTGGCGCCCTGCCCTTCTTCAACAGCCTTCTAGAGCTTCGCCCCCATCCTCTACCTCATGCGGTAAAGCGAGCTGGAGGGGGCCCCGGGCTACCACAACGGGGGGAGGCAGGGGCTTAGCTCCTCCGCCTTCACCAGCGACCTCCGCGAGGCCGAGACCTTCCTCAGCGCCCGGCGCTCGGACCGCAGCATCGCCAACGTGAACATCGGGGCCAGTGGCGCAGAGATCGGCGGGGCCTTCGGAGGTGGGAAGGAGACGGGAGGCGGACTCCGAATCCTGGAAGGCCTACAGGCACCGCCACACCACTATCCTCAACTTGGGCACGGCCCTTCCTCCGGCTCAGGGAATCAAGTTCGACGTGTGACCCATTCGGAGGGCCTATGCCCAAGCCGGTTGTTGAGCGATCCACTCTTCTGGCCCGATGCGAGATGGAGGTGAGCCCGGTGGCCGTAGCGAGGCGGCGCACCAGAGTCGCTTTGATGCCCACCGCAGACCTCGTGCTGGAGGCCGCACGAACACTCCGGGCGGGCGCGGGGATGGCGGCGAGGGTAGCGACCCGGGTGACGGCCCATGCCAGGCCGGAGGCCGATGCGACGGCTCCATTTGCCATGAGGGTAGGAGTCATCGCGGCACTCAGCGCGGCGTCGATGGCGACCCCTGCCCTGGCCCTCCAGACGCCCCTGGCCACTTGCCCTGATGGAACGGCCGGCCAGCCCCTGTCCCTGACCCAGCTCTGGGAGCGGGCCCAGGGGGTGGAGCCGGGCTACGACGCACGTCTCGAGACGGAGGCGGCCCAGGCGGCGGCTCGTGGGGCGGTGACGCGCGAGTGGTTCCCCACCTTCGCCCTGGAGGCAGTGGGGAGCCAGGGCCAGCGGTTGAGTCCAGGGGAGGAGCGAGTCCTGGGGGTAGGTCCCCGAGGTGAGCTTCGACTGGTGGGGGCCTGGACCCTCCTGGATAGCAGTCGGCGCTGGCGGACCAACGAAGCCCAGCGGCGCCATATCGAAGCCCGCTTCGCCGGGGACGCCTTCTCCGATCAGCACCGGGGGGAAGTGACCCGGGCCTACCTGGAGGCAGCTCGGGCCCGGTCGGTGTGGATCCTCCTGAACGAGCAGCGAGAGGAGCTCGAGGGGCTGGCCGCCCTGGTGAAGCAGCGGATTACTGCAGGGGTGGAGCCGTACTGGGAGGGATCGCTCCTGGACCAAGCCCGGGCCCGCTCCGATGGCCGACTCACCGCTGCCCGGCAGGAACTGGAGGTGGCTCAGGCCGAACTGGCCGGATTGGCCGGGGTCTGCGTCCAGCCCCGACTTCCCGGGACGGAATCCGGGGGACTGGCGGACCGCCTCCCTGACGGGTTTCCTGCCAAACTGGAGGAAGAGGCTGGGGAGGGGAACCCGGAGGTTCTCCGGCTTCAGGAGGAGGCCCGGGCCCAGGAGGCGTTCGCCGGGTCCGTCGGCGCCCAGGACCGGCTTCAGCTTCAACTCCTGGGGATCGCCGGACCCAACTATTCCCGAGCCTTCGATGACGGCCGGGTGGAGCAGGAGTACCTGGTGGGCGTAAGCGGAAGCTGGCGGCCGGACATCTTCGGAGCCAGGAGGCAACAGGCGGCGGCGGAAGGGAGACGGGCCCGAGCCCTCCGTGCCCAGGCAACCAGCCACCAGCAGCGGGTTCAGCGGCAGGTAGCCGGGCTGACCGAATATTGGGCCCACGCCCATGCGCGGGAGGTCCAGCTCTCCAGGGAACTGGAAGCCACACGCCAACGGGATCAGATTGCCCGCCTCCGGTGGCAGGAGGGAGTGGGAGGATGGAGCCAGGTCCTGGAGGCCCGGGAGCGGCTGGATGAACTCCGGGTGGAGGCGGCCGGTCTGCGGCAGGAGATGGGACTGGTGCTCCTGGAGTATGCTGAATGGACCGGGCGGCTGGATCGACTTCCTGGATGGTTGGAAGGGGAGGTGGAGCAATGATGGAGACCGGTGCAGAGACCCTGGTCCAGACCTTCCGACGGCGGGAGGCTCGGGCGCCCGAAGCGGATCTCACGGAGCTCGACCCAGGGGACGATGGGACGGAGGAGCGCCGCCTGCCAGGGGAGCCGGTCCGTAGTCCGATGCGGAAACGAGGATCCCGCCCTCCGGCCGCTCTCCTCCGGGCCGCCNTCGTGGGCTTCGCCCTCCTCCTGCCCGGATGCGGTGCCGAGGACGAGACCGATGACCCCGCGTCTGATCCGGCGGTGGAGCTGGAGGTCTGGACGATGGGATTCGAGTCTCTCCGGGAGCACCGGGACTGGTCTGGCCGGCTGGAAGCCCTCCGGGCGCTCCAACTCCAGGCACCGGGCCCGGCCCAGGTGGCGGCGGTGGAGGTGCGGGACGGGGATCGGGTGGCGCGCGGGGACCTCCTGATCCGCCTGGCGGCGCCTGAGCTGGAGGCTCGCCGAGGCGTGCTGGCAGACCGACTAGACCACCTCCAGGAGGAGCTGGATCGCTGGCGCCGCTTGGCCGAGGCCGGTGCAGCCGGCCCGGCTGAGCTGAGCGAAGCCACCCTCCGGGTCCTGGAGGTTCAGGAGAACCTGGCGGCGATGGAGGCCGACCTGGATCGCTACCAGATCCGGGCTCCCTCCCCGGGTCAGGTGGCGGCTCTGGCGGTCGGGGTCGGGTCCCAGGTGGATGGAGGCCAGCTCCTATTGCGCCTGGATGACGCCGAGACCTTCGGAGTCCGTCTCACCGTGCCGGCCCGAGAAGCCGCCTACCTGGAGGTCGGAGACCAGCTCAGTCTTCGGGATGATGCGGGCAACCCCCTGGGGTTGGACCGGGTGGCCTTCTCCCCTCACGAACACCCGGCCTTCGTCAGCGCCGATCTGTACCTGATGGCGGATGGCCAGCTGCCTGGGAATGGCCGGGTCGGTCAGGTGGATGTCCGCTGGGAATCGGAGGAGGAGGTCCTCCTCGTCCCCTGGACCGCGGTGGCCAGCGACGAGGATGGCGACTGGGTGGCGCTCCTCATCGGCGATCCCCCAGCCATCGAGCGTCGCTTCGTGGAGCTGGGGCGGGCCCATCCCGTAGGGATCGAGGTCCTGGACGGGCTGGAGGAAGGGGACCGGGTGATCCGGTATGAGCCCCGGGCTCACCCGGAGGGTCGGGAAGTGGAACCGGCGGGGCCCCGGCCGTGACAGGACCCCGGGCTCTCCTTCTCGCCCTCCTGGAGGGACTGTCCCATCGTCGCCTGGCGGTGGGGGCCATCGCCGCAGCCACCGTGGTGCTCGCCATCGTCTCCCTCTTCCAGATGCCCCTCCAGCTCCTTCCGGAGATCCGCTATCCCCAGATCCGGATCATCGGCGATCTGCCGGGCCAGACCTCCCGGGTCATTGAAGAGGGCATCAACGAGCCCATGGAGGCGGCGCTGGAAGGGGTGCCGGGGATCGTCCAGCTCGAGAGTCGCTCTGGCGATGGGCGGGCCTACCTGGATCTCTTCTTCGAACCCGACTACGACCTGGACCGGGCCCTCCGGGACGTAACCCAGGCGGCCCAGCGGGCCCAGTCCCAGATCCCGCCTGAATTTCCCGAACCTCGGATCTTCGCCGTCTCCACCATGGAGGATCCGGTCATTCAGTTCGCCTTCGGCTCCACCACCCACTCGGTGGTGGAGTTGCGTCAGCGGATCCGGGCCAATCTCCTCCCCCGCCTCCGGTCCATCCCCGGGGTGGAAGCGGTCTACCTGGGCCGTGAGGAGGTCTCGGAGCTCGTCATCGAAGTGGATCCCCTCCGGCAGGCGTCCAGCGGCGTGCGGCTGGATGCCCTGGAGGGGGTCCTGCATCGGGCGACCGACCCGGCCCCCAGCAGCGCCATGCGCACCCCCTCCTTTGAGGGTATCGGAGTCCTGGGCGCCAACGGGTGGGATGCGGGGTGGTTGAACCGCCAGCCCGTTCCAGTGGAAGGGACAGCGCAGGCCATTCCGTTGCAGGCCATCGGAAGCGCCCACCGGGCTCCCTCCGAGGAGAGCCTCCGGACCCGTCTGGATGGGAGTTCAGCGGTCCTGGTGACGGTTCACCGGTCTCCGCATGCCCACTCCCTTCGCCTGGCCAGGGAGGCCCGGGAGGTGGTGGAGGATGTGGCGTCCGCCTCGGCCATGGAGGGAATCCTGTCCACCGTCCTGTACGATGACTCGGTGGTGACCCGGAGCGCGGTACAGAGCGTCGTGGTGGCGGCGGTCGGGGGGGCCTTCCTGGCCATGATCCTCCTCTTCTTCACCCTCCGGAACCGCCGGTACGTGCCCCTCGTGGCGGCGGTTGTGGGGGTCAG
>SL_3KL_010_SEDDRAFT_10003964_pt1 | contig 13428 bp, 15 predicted proteins | sample SodLakKL_010_SED_2_FD_10381 | JGI IMG/M metagenome (IMG submission 10381)
CAGNCTGTCGCCGCCTTCAAGGTGGACTATTTCCAGTTCCTGAAGCCAGACGGCAAGCTCGTGGAAGACCAGCAGGTGCCGGCTCTGGCCCGGGACTACGACCGGCTGGTGGAACTGTACAAGCTCATGGTACTGACCCGAACCTTCGACAAGAAGGCGGTCGCTCTGCAGCGCACGGGCAAACTGGGCACCTATGCATCCTGCCTCGGGCACGAAGCCGCTCACGTCTCGATCGGGGCGGCCATGCGCGAGGAGGATTGCTTTGCGCCCATGTACCGCGAGTACGGTGCTCAGTTCTATCGCGGCGTAAAGATGTCCGAAGTCCTGATGTACTGGGGCGGTGACGAGCGCGGCAACGACTTTTCCGGGCCGAAACACGATTTTGCCTGGTGCGTCCCGATCGCCACGCAGTGCCTGCATGCAGCCGGTGCCGCCCTGGCCTACAAGCTGCGCGGGGAAGAGCGCGTTGCGGTGTCGGTCGTAGGCGACGGCGGCTCGTCGAAAGGCGATTTCCTCGAAGCCATCAATGCCGGCAGCGCCTGGAAGCTGCCTCTGGTTCTGGTCATCGTCAACAACCAGTGGGCGATTTCCGTGCCGCGCGAGAAACAGAACACGGCCGCCACCCTGGCACAGAAAGGGATTGCCGGTGGCCTGCCCAGTATCCAGGTCGACGGCAACGACCTGATCGCGTGTCTGTGGGCCATGGACAAGGCGGTCAACGCGGCCCGCGCCGGCAAGGGCGCATTTGTCATCGAGATGATGACCTACCGACTGAGCGACCACACCACCGCCGATGACGCCCGCCGCTACCGTCCGAACGACGAGGTCGAGGATGCCTGGGACAAGGAACCGCTCAAGCGCCTCAAGGCCTACCTGCTTGACCAGGGCGCCTGGAACGAAGAACGGGAGGCCGAACTTCTCGAAGAGTGCAGCCAATGGGTCCAGCAAGCGGCCGACGAGTACATCGACCAGGTCGAGAACAATCCACAAGGTGTGACCGCCATGTTCGACTACATGTTCGCCGAGTTGCCTCATGACCTCGAAGAGCAGCGTGCCTACGCTGAGCAATTTCCGGAAGACGGAGGACACCACTGATGGCCCAGATCACTCTCATTGAAGGCGTGACGATGGCGCTCGCCCGCGCCATGGAAGAAGATCCTTCCGTCGTTGTTCTCGGCGAGGACGTGGGGGTCAACGGCGGCGTCTTCCGCGCCACCGCCGGCCTGCATCAGCGTTTTGGCGATGACCGTGTCATCGACACCCCCCTGGCGGAAGTCATGATTGCCGGCATGAGCGTTGGCGCCGCGTCACAAGGCATCAAACCCGTGGCCGAGGCCCAGTTCTGCGGTTTCACCATGCCGATGATCGACCACATCATGTGCCACGCCGGGCGCATGCGTAATCGTACGCGCGGGCGCTTGTCCTGCCCGATGGTGTTGCGCTTCCCGTCCGGTGGCGGCATCCATGCACCGGAACATCACTCGGAAAGCCCAGAGGCGCTCTTTGCCCACATGCCGGGCGTCCGGGTTGTCATTCCCTCTTCACCCTCGCGCGCCTACGGCCTGATGCTTGCCGCCATTCGTGATCCAGATCCGGTCATCTTCATGGAGCCCAAGCGAATTTATCGCTGGCAGAAGGAAGAAGTCGTCGACGACGGTGAGGAACTGCCGCTGGATGTCTGCTACACGCTACGTGACGGAGAAGATCTCACCCTGGTGACCTGGGGCTCGATGATCAAGGAAACCATGCAGGCTGCCGATGAGCTGGAATCTCAGGGTGTGAGCGTGGAAGTCATCGACGTGGCCACGGTCAGCCCGCTGGACATGGACACCATCATCGAATCGGTCGAACGCACCGGACGTTGCGTGATTGTCCAGGAAGCGCCGAAACATTGCGGCGTGGCCAGCGAAATCGCCGCCGGGCTGGCCGACGCCGGTATCTGGCACCTGCACGCGCCGGTCAAGCGCGTGTGCGGCTATGATGTGATCATGCCGCTCTATCGAAACGAAATGAAGTACATGCCGAGCGCCAAGCGCATCGTGCATGCCGCACAACAGGTTCTGGAGGTGTCATGAAGGTTTTCAATCTACCCGATCTCGGCGAGGGACTGCCGGATGCCGAAATCGTCGAATGGCTGGTCAACGAGGGCGACGAGGTCAAGATCGACCAGCCGCTGGTTTCGATGGAAACGGCCAAGGCCGTGGTCGAAGTTCCCAGCCCGTTCACCGGCAAGGTGGCCAAGTTCCACGGCGGCCCGGGTGACGTGATCAAGACAGGCGCGCCGCTGGCCGAGTTCCAGGTCGAAGGTGATGCCGGTGCCGAAGAGTCCACCCAGAGCGAACCACCGGCCACGGAGGCCCGCGCCAACAGCCGGGAAGCGGCAGAGGAGAACAGCAGCGCTGGCGGGGAATCCGCCGATTCTGCAGACCGCGAGGATTCCGGTACCGTAGTTGGCAAGATGCAAGCCGGTGGTGAAGTGCTGCGCGAGCGCACATCGACTGTAGGCGGCGTCAAGGTCACCCCTGCCGTGCGTGCGCTGGCGCGCAAGCTCAAGGTCGACCTCTCTGCCGTACAGGCCAGCGGTGCAGACGGTGTTGTTACCGCTGCGGATGTGCGCAAGGCGGCCGAGGAAGGCACCGCCCCAGCCCGCCCGCAACAGGCCAAACCGGAACCACAACCTGTATCCAGACCTGAACCCGCTCCCGAAGCGCGCAGCGAGCCGGCCGAATCTCGCGCCCCCGCTCCGGCTCCGGCTCCGAAACCGTCGGCGACCCAGGCCAGTGGCGACTGGGAACCAGTCCGTGGCACCCGCCGGACCATGGCACGAGTGATGAGCGAATCGCACAAGTCGGTGGTTCCGACCACGCTCATGGACGATGCCGACATTCATGCCTGGCGTCCGGGTGAAGACATCACCGTACGCCTGCTGCGCGCGCTTTGGGCCGGCGCTCAGGCCGAACCCGGGCTCAACGGCTGGTTCGATGGCGAGCAGGAAATGCGCGTGGTTCACAAGAACATGCACGTAGGCATGGCGGTCGATACGCCCGACGGCCTGTTCGTCGCTGCATTGCGTGACGTAAACAAGGCCGACAAATCCGGTCTCCGTCAGGAAATCAACCGCTTGCGCGAGAATGTTCAGAGTCGATCAATCCCGCCGGAGGACCTCAAGGACTACACCATCATCCTGTCGAACTTCGGCAAGTTCGCCGGCCGCTACGCCACACCGGTAATCACACCGCCGTGTGTCGCCATCGTTGCCGCCGGTGCACTGCGGCACGAGGTCGTGCCGGTACTCGGCGGCGTCGAGGTCCACAAGATGATCCCGCTGTCGCTGACCTTCGACCATCGTGCCTGTACCGGTGGCGAAGCCGCCCGCTTCCTCAAGGCCATGCTCGACGACCTCGCGAAGGCCGAGTAGGCAACGAGGCCTTGAGACCATGACAACTCGCGCAGAGACGGGGAGACGCGGAGACCACCAGGGGAAAAATCTCACTTTTTTCCCTGCGTCTTCGCAGCTCTGCGCGAGAAATCTAACCTGTTGCATGTTGTAGCGCCCATGCCCTCGCATATTGCTCCCAACATGATCATTGGTGCCTGTGAGTGGGTTGCGCTGCCCGAGCTCGGTATCCGTCGGCTGCGGGCGCGGGTGGATACCGGTGCAAAGTCCTGTGCCTTGCACGCCAGCGATATCCAGCCGATCGAAATTGACGGACGCCGTCGTGTGGTTTTTCAGGTCCACATGGGCCACCCTGAACCGAATCGCTGGCAACGATGCGAAGCAGACCTTCTGGTACATCGGCGCGTACGCAACACATCCGGTGAACTGGAGGAGCGCTGCACCATTCGCACCCCACTGGTCATCGGCCACTCGCGCTGGGAGGTCGACATCACACTGACCAATCGGGAGAAAATGCGCTACCGTATGCTGCTGGGACGCACCGCAATGGAGAACCATGCCCTGGTTTATCCGGCACGGACGTTCCTGCAGGGCAAACCACGTCTCGATTGATCACGGCAGGAAAACGAAGACCATGCGCATCTCCATACTTTCACGTAGCCGCAGAATCTACTCCACCCGGCGTCTGATGGAGGCGGCACGCGAGCGCGGTCATGAAGTCGAGGTCGTCGATACCCTGCGCTGCTACATGAACATTGCATCGCATCGACCGACCATCCATTACCGCGGCCACCAGCTCGACCCCTGCGACGCCGTGATTCCACGCATCGGTGCATCGATCACCTTCTACGGCACGGCCGTCCTCCGCCAATTCGAAATGATGGGCACCTTTCCGCTCAATGAGTCGGTGGCCGTCACGCGTTCCCGGGACAAGCTCAGATCACTTCAACTACTCTCGCGCAAGGGTATCGGCATGCCGGTGACAGGCTTCTGCCGGGCCGCGGCCGACATCGGCGATGTCATTGAAATGGTCGGTGGCGCGCCGCTGGTGGTCAAGCTACTCGAAGGCACCCAGGGAATCGGTGTGGTCCTTTGCGAGACGCGCAAGGCGGCCGAAAGCGTACTGGAGGCCTTCATGGGTCTCAATGTCTCCATCATGGTGCAGGAGTACATCAAGGAAGCCGGCGGCGCCGACATCCGCTGCTTCGTGGTTGGTGACAAGGTAGTTGCCGCCATCAAGCGCCAGGCCAAGCCTGGTGAATTCCGCTCCAACCTCCACCGTGGCGGCACCGCATCGTTGATCAAGATCACACCGGAAGAGCGCTCTACCGCGGTACGTGCCGCCAAAGTCATGGGTTTGAACGTGGCCGGCGTCGACCTGCTTCGCTCCAATCACGGACCGCTGGTCATGGAAGTCAATTCCTCGCCCGGGCTGGAAGGGATCGAGACGGCAACCGGCAAGGATGTGGCCGGCATGATCATCACGTTCATGGAGAAGAACGCGAAAAAGAACAAGACCCGCACCCGCGGCCGCGGGTGATCATCAGGTGCGAAGATCCAGCCGATCAAACTCCTGGATGTTGATCAGCATCTCGTGCATGCTGGCTTCGATGCCGGTACGATCGCGGGCCGTCGCCAGGCGGTGAATGCTGTCGACGATGGCAATCCACCAGTTCATGTGGGTAGCCGACAACTGGGCCGCGACACCCACAAGGCTTCGAGTGAGCGGCAACGATTCCTGCCCTTCCATTTTCAGCGCGACCAGACTGTCCAGGTCGGGATGCTTCCGTTCCAGCTCCTGGAGCAGATGAACGACAACCCGCGGATCGGATTCAAGTTCACGCGATGAGGTAGGTTCAGCATTCGGTTCGAGGAAGGCGACGTCCATCAGCGATAGCAGGTCACGAAAGGATCCACGCAGGCTGAGCCACATTTGACGCCGGCGCCGGTTCTCGAGGTAGCGCTGGATCAGACCAAGAAGGCCGACCAGCACGAAGGCCTCGATGCAGAACACAACGAGTTCCGGCACCAGCTCCTCTCGAAAGGGACCCTCAGTCGTACCGAAAAGAAAAAACAGCCACAGTCCAACCCCGCAAAGCGCGAAGATCACCATCAGCGTGATGATGAACAAACGACTCATCCATCACGCTCCGTGCCATTGCCCGCAACGCCATTGTTGGCAAAAGCCCTGATCACCCGGGCGATTTTTTCCGCCTCCACCGCGGTGAGATCAAGTGGCAGATTGGCCACGTACACTGATAATTCGGGACGCAGCGCGATGGGAATGATATTGGAGGGGTTGTCGGTTGCCTCCAGCGTGATGCGCTCGGCAACCTCCTGTTCACGCGACAGTGACCCCCGGGTGACGGCTCGCTTCTTCTCTCCGCCTACACTGACGAAACCGGTCGGATCTTCGAGCCAGGCCAGGTAGTCGGTCAATGCCATCCGAAAACGCTCGGCATAAAGATCAAGCGTTTCCATGCGGATGCTGGACCCTTCCAGCTTGTGGAAACGCGACGCCAGATCATCCACATCGATACGAGCCACGTCACCGCTTTCCTCGGGCGTCAATTCTCCGGATAACTGGGCGATGGCATTACGCCGCGCCCGCGCCACCGCGGGATTGATCAGGCCCTCCATGCCGGCCTGCTTGAGAAACTGCAGCAATGATTCGATGGTGTGGGATTGCTCTGAGCTCATCCCGTTCGCCCTCCAGGTTTGCAATCTGCACGACGAAGCTGTGCCCGACGTTCAGTTGTCACGGACTGGTCCGTCATTGACCGGCCTCGCTTGCGATGCGTGCAGGTACCAACGGACTAGCCAAATCGCGCCCATCGCTGCGATGAAAGTCAGGTAGGACGCAGCCACCACAATGATACTGCGGTCCATGCCCTCAATGTCCAGCCAGCCATGCAGCCCGATGAAAACCGCCCCACTCAAAAGACAAGCCGTCGCAGCCAGCCCCACATCCATCATCCGAAGTCGCATCGAACGCCCGGCCGGTGCCGTGTACCAATACAACCACAACAGAAACGCCATAACCGGAGAAAGAATAAGAATATCAACTAGAACAGCTACCTGCATCATTTTTCTCAAAAAGCTTCTCAGCGAGGAAGCAACCCATTGCATGGCCAGACCAGACGGCACACAGCCAAAGGGTAGCCGAAGCGATCACGTAACCCACGGCCAGCCACCATCGGCCCGCCTCGACCAGCAGCAAGGTCTCGAGACTGAAAATCGAAAAAGTGGTCAGCCCACCACAGAATCCGGCCATTATCGCTGACTGCACACGCACTGATGTGTACCACTGACGACCAGCTGACGAAAGCGCGAACCAGAAACCGATCAGCACGCAACCGATCACATTGGCCAGCAGCGTGGCCCATGGCAACGAGTCGACCGGTTGATCCAACCAGGGTAGCGCCACCAGGTATCGCAAGGCGCCACCGGCCAGGCTTCCCAGGCCAACCAGAATCAGAAGTTGGCGATCTTCACCCTTCACGAGCTTCCTGCCATACCAACCAGAAAGTAGCCGACTTGCAAACCTACTGCGGCACCCAACAGGCAACCGCCGATCGACAGCGCAACATGAAAAAGCGCCTTCCGCAATGCGCCCTGGTGCACCATGACCATGGTCTGCAGACCGAACGCCGACACAGTGGTGTAACTGCCGAGGAAGCCCGTGACTAGAAGTGCCGCAGGAAGGGAAACGCGACCGTCGTCAAACAAGGCCAAGGGGGCGACAAGCATCCCGACAAGCAGGGCACCACTGAGGTTGACTACGATCGTCCCCCACGGCAGTCGCCCCGCCTGGCGCCGGTCAATCACAAGCCCCAGCCAGAACCGCAGCATGCCCCCCGTTGCACTGCCTGCAGCCACTAAAACCAGACTGTTCGACGACAGCACGCCCTCAGCCTTCCGCTTGGGGTTGTCTTACAGTGAAAGCCAGGCTAGGTAAACCGGCAATCCGCGCGACCACCCGATCGCCGATTTCCAGCGCAGCCACACCGGCCGGCGTGCCTGTGAACACTGCGTCGCCGGGATGGAGGGTGACTTCGCATGAAAGCCGGGCAATCAGCTCTCCCACCGACCAGATCATGTCGCCGAGGACGGCCTGCTGGCGCACCATGCCGTTAACCTGCAACTCGATCAACGACTCCTCCGAGGGAACCCACTGCCCGGCCGGAACGATGGGACCGATCGGGGCTGACTGGTCAAAACCCTTGCTCAACTCCCACGGGTGCCCGGCTTGCTTGGCCTTCGCCTGCACATCACGCCGGGTCAGGTCCACGCCAACGGCATAGCCATAAATCCGCTCAAGGCATTCGACTGGATCGAGGTTGCGGCCACCCCGCCCCAGAAACACAACCAGTTCGACCTCGTGGTGCAACGAATCGGTACTGGCGGGATAGTCAACGGTATCGGAATTGATCAGGGCTGCCGCCGGCTTGCTGAAGAACACAGGAGCCCTCGCCTTCGGATCAGCACCCATCTCCCGGGCATGCTCGGCATAGTTCCTGCCCACGCACCAGACATGGCGCGCCGGGAACGTCTCGTCGCCGACCACCGCAAACTCCGGCGGCAGCCATTCGACCCTCCCCGGACTCATCCGAGACGTCGGATGCCGACAGCGTCTCGCAGATCAGCGATGAAGGGGCGGGACAGTTCACGGGCACGCTCCGCGCCGCGCTGCAGCTCCTTCTCCACCTTGTCGGGATTATTGATCAACGCCTCGTAGCGCTCGCGCGGCGCCTCGAGCTCGGTATTGATCAGCTCGAACAGTTGCTGCTTGACCTCGCCCCAGGCAATGCCATCGGCAAAGGCCTGGCGCATGGAATCGCGCTGGGCCGGAGTAGCGAAGGCAGCATAGACGGCATATACAGCGGCCGTGTCCGGATCCTTCGGCTCACCCGGCTCGAGCGAGTTCGTCTTGATCTTCATGATCGCCTTGCGCAGCTTTTTTTCCGGCAGCCACAAGGGAATGGTGTTGTCGTAGCTCTTCGACATCTTGCGGCCATCCGTGCCCGGGAGCGTGGCGACATGATCGTCCACCTCCGCCTCCGGCAGCACGAAGTGATCGCCGTATCGGTGGTTGAAGCGCTGGGCGATATCGCGGGCCATTTCCAGGTGCTGCACCTGATCCTTGCCCACCGGCACGCGCTGGGCGTTGAACATCAGGATATCGGCTGCCATCAACACGGGATAGCAGAACAACCCCATGGTGATACCGAAATCCGGGTCTTCACCGGCCTTGGCATTCTCATCGACTGCGGCCTTGTAAGCATGCGCCCGATTCATCAAGCCCTTGGCCGTCACGCAGGTCAGCAACCAGGTCAGCTCGGGGATCTCGGGGATGTCGGATTGGCGGTAAAACACGGATCGGCCGGTATCCAGGCCCAGCGCCAGCCAGGTGGCGGCAATCTCCAGCGTCGACTGCCTGACCCGCCCCGGTTCCTCGCACTTGACCAGGGCGTGGTAATCGGCCAGAAAATAGAATGAATCGGTGTCGGCATCCCGGCTGGCGGCAATCGCCGGCTTGATCGCGCCAACGTAGTTGCCAAGGTGCGGGGTTCCGGTCGTGGTGATGCCGGTGAGAACTCGCTGGGTGGCGGTCATGACTGACTACTGGCTTGAGTGGAAACACGTTATTGTAAGCGGTGTTACATGTCAGTTGTTGATCGCGAGTGGAACTGGAACAGACAACTGGCCTGGCCCGACTGAAATCTTCCGAAACCCGAATAATGTCGCCCGAACTCATCAAAGCCACCTACATCGCAACGCGACCGGACCGTGATCCCGAGATGCTGGCCGAAAATATCGCCCGAGAGCAGAGTCTCGAGTTGACCCGCTCGCTCATCCCGGAGCCCATAGCCGATCGGCTGCTGGGTCATATCCTGTCGGTCAGGGAGGTTGACACCCAGCACTGGCAACTGGAGATTGGATACCCGGCCGAACTCGCCAGCGACCAGGTCGGCCAGCTACTGCACCTGGTCTACGGCAATGTGTCCTTCTATCCGCGCATTCGTCTGGTCGGGATGATCCTGCCACACTCACTGCATTCTGCCCTGCCCGGCCCGATGGCCGGGATCCCGGGCATCCGGGCCTGGACCGACGTCGAAGGTCGTGCTCTGCTGATGACGGTACTCAAGCCCCGCGGGTCGGACCCCGCCGACCTCGCCCAACTGGCCGAACGCTTCGCCCGTGCCGGCGGCGACATTGTCAAGGACGACCAGAATCTCGTCGAAAACGATCTCGATGACTTTAGAAATCGAATCAACTTATGTGCTCAGGCAATTGATAATGCATCACAAGTTACTGGCCGTCAATGCTTGTACTTACCTCATGTCGCCGGCAGTGGCTCGCACCTGCAGCACCAACTCGACCATGTAGCCCGCCTGGGGTTGGGGGGAGTCGTGATGTGTCCCTGGGTCATCGGGCTGGAGACGGCCGCAACGGCTGCACGGGAACACGGCCTGATGTGGCTGGCGCATCCGGCCGTAGCCGGTGTATTCACAGAAGGCAGTACCCGCGGCATCGCCACACCCGTGCTGCTGGGAACTCTGGTGCGCCTTGCAGGCGCCGACATCAGCATTTTTCCGGGCAGCGGCGGGCGCATCACATCACAACACGTCGATGATGAAGGAGCTACTTGTGCAGCCTTGACCGAGACCCTTGGAACCCTTCGTCCAAGCCTGCCCTGCACCGGCGGCGGCAAGACACTGGAACTTGCCCCGGAAACTGCCCGACGACATGGTCCCNACTGTGCAGTACTGATCGGAGGCGATCTGATCGGTCGCGGGGAAGCACTGGAAACCGCCGTGCAGAAAACGGTTGCAGGGTTGGCATCGGCGGGTCGGCCGGTCAGTCCAGATTGACCGGCTTCATGGCCTCGTCCACAGCCACCATCACCAGCGTTCCTTCGATGGCCAGTTCCTGAGTGCTGGCACGGGCATCTTCCTGCAGAATCTTGACGTTGACGGTCATTGAACTGCGGCCCACCCGCACGACCTCGCCCACCAATTCAACGATGGCGCCTTCGGGGATAGGGACCTTGAAGTCGACCCGATCCATCGAGACCGTTACCACCTGGCAGCGCGCATAACGCGTGGCGGTGAGAAAGGCCACCTCGTCCATCCAGTGCAACGCCGTACCACCGTAAAGGGTACCAATCGGGTTGGTGTCTTGCGGGAATACCAGCTTGGTGATCCGAGTGCGGGATCTTTCGATACGAGATGCTTGTTCGTTCATGAGCACCAGTATAGCCGGCGCGGCAAAAAAAGGCCCCGCAAAAGCGGGGCCAGAAGCAGGTTGAGGTTTGGGGCACCTTCAACCGTTGGAGGGTTCAGGCGGCTGCCTCGACGCCGGTGGTCGCCTGCTCGGCATCCAGCAGCGCGGCTACAGCATGAACGACCGAGGCAATGCGCACCGCATGCTGGATGAGCTCGGAACTGACTCCTGCCTGCTTGAGAATGCGCTCGTGGCTGTCGATGCACATGCCACAGCCGTTGATAGCCGAAACAGCCAATGACATCAGTTCAAAATCAGCCTTTTCGATACCCGGGTTGCCGATGGCGCTCATCCGCAATCGGGCCGGCAACTTGCCGTATTCGTCGTTGGACGCCAAATGAACAAATCGGTAGTAAATGTTGTTCATACCCATGATCGCGGCGGCGGCACGCGATGCCTTGAGCCAGGCTTCATCCAGGTGTCGGGATGCTTCGTCTTCGATCAGGGCAATCAATTCTGCATTTCGGCTGGCGCGTGCCGTAGCCACCGCCGTGCCGAAGATCTGGTCGGCACTCATGCCGTCGGCGCGTTCCGGATCGAGCACGTTGCCGATATTGATGCGCAGATCCTTGGCATAGTCGGGAATTCGCTGCTTGATCTTGTCGATACTCATTGAACCTCCTTGGAAGTTCCTGCTGGTTCGGGGTGCCCGGCACCGAGGGCGGCGCCGGTTAACTAGCTGATTCTATTTGTCTACCTTCAGGCGGCCTTCAACACGTCCTCGCCTGGCTGCCAGTTGCACGGGCACAGTTCGTCGGTCTGCAGTGCGTCGAGAATGCGCAGCACTTCCTTTGGATTGCGGCCCACGCTCATGTCGGTTACCGAAACGTGGCGAATGATGCCCTGGGGATCGACCAGGAACGTCGCGCGCGTCGCCACGCCCTCTTCCTTGTGCAGGATTCCAAGTGCCGAGCTCAGTTCACGCTTGACGTCGGCCAGCATCGGAATCTTCAGATCATTGAGGTCTTCGTGATGCTGACGCCAGGCCAGGTGCACGAACTCGGTGTCGGTGCTGGCCGCCAGCACCTGGCAGTCACGATCGGCAAATTCATCGGCCAGATCGCTGAAAGCCTTGATCTCGGTCGGGCAGACAAAGGTGAAGTCCTTCGGGTAGAAGAACACAAGCTGCCACTTGCCTTCGTAGGTGCTGTTTTCGACCTCGGTGAAGGCAGATTCCATGTCGGTATCGACAGTGGCTTTCAGCTTGTAGTTCGGGAACTGGTCACCAATCGTCAACATCTTGAATTTTCTCCTTTTTAAGTTTTCAGCGGACATAAAAAGGACGCGCAACCGCGCGTCCGGCAACCTAGATAGGGGCAAGACCACAGTCTCACAAATTGATTCTAACTATGGGTGCGATGCGCACTATCAATCAGGCTGGCACCGACAAGAAACAAATGCCGGTGCCAGCCTCCACGAATGGACGATCAATGACGTAATCGAACTGCTCGGAATGGACCGGCCACACCGATCAACAGTACAAGCAAGGCCAGCAGAACCATCGCTGAACGATCCAGAAGTGGCACCGGCACTGGCGCCATTTCTGGTGGCGCTTCAGACTCGACTGGCGTCACCACCGTATCGTCTTCTCCGTCAGTTTGATCGCTGTCTGCCATGCCCGTATTGACGATCTCGCCAGCGCTCACATCAGTCGGCGTGACCGTGTAGGTACCGGTCAGAACGCACTCGGCGCCCACCGCCAGCGTGGCACAAGTCGCGCTCGACGGGTCGATCAGGGTGTCGGTGACCACTACATCGGTCAGCGTCACGTTGCCGGTATTGGTCGCAGTGACGGTGTACTCGAGCACACTGCCCTCGACGATCGGATCCGGGGCATCGGTCAGCTCCTTGACAACGGACAAGGCCGGGGTACCCGTACCGGTCGCCGTGGCACTGTCACTGTCACCAACTGCATCCTCATTCGGATCCAATGCCTCAACCGTCGCCAGGTTCGTGAAGCTGCCGGCGTCGATATCGTCCTGCGTCACCGTATAGCTGGCGTCACAGACCAGAGTCGCACCCGGTGTGAGTTCGGCCGGTTGCAACGGCGTACAGGTGCCAAGCACCGCATCCGGATCATCGATCACCACATCGGTGAGCGTCACGTTGCCCGTGTTGGTCGCCGTCAGCGCATACTCGATCACATCACCAACCTGCGCATATGGATCACCACCGGTGATCTCCTTGACCAACTCCAGCTCGCCCGCTGCAGGAACGATCGGTGTGGCCGTACTGTCCTCATCGATAAGCTCTTCGCCCGGATCGGTCGGATCCGGTGCACTGGCCAGGGCCTCGTTGAGGATGTCCTCGCCAGCATCCACATCGGCCTGCGTGACCGTGTAGCTGCCCGTGCACACCAGGCTCTCGCCCGGATCGAGTTGTGCCGGCTGCACCGGAACACACTCCAGACCTTCGGCCGTGTCGTCGAGCAGGTCGTCCAGGATCACCACGTCTGTCAGCGTCACGTTACCCGTGTTGGTCGCCGTTAGCGTGTAGTCGATCACCTCACCGGCATCGGCAAAGCCGTTGCCATTGGCATCATCCAGGTCGGCATCCTTGATCAGCTCCAGGGCCGGGGACTGGTCGATCGGTGTGGTCACCGTATCCTCTTCCGGATCGGTCTCGTCACTGTCGGCCGTGCCGGTGTTCTGGATCTGACCGGCATCGATATCGGCCTGGGTCACCGTATAGGTGCCGGTCAGCACGCAGTCATCGCCAACCGCCAAGGTCGCGCAGCTGGCACT
>SL_3KL_010_SEDDRAFT_10003965_pt1 | contig 13423 bp, 6 predicted proteins | sample SodLakKL_010_SED_2_FD_10381 | JGI IMG/M metagenome (IMG submission 10381)
GGGTTATTTCAGGAACCGACGGGTCGCTGATCTCGGTCGGGGCGGGTACTCTGACCCTGACCGGAGCCAACACGTACAGCGGCGGCACGATGGTTTCCGCGGGCGGACTGCGGGGGACGACCACCAGCCTGCAGGGGAGCATCGCGAACAACGCCTCCCTGATTTTCGACCAAAGCAGCGACGGCACCTATTCCGGGTCGCTGTCCGGCTCCGGAACGGTAACCCGCCGCGGCAGCGGCGTTGTCACATTCTCGGGTGGTAACATTCACACCGGCGACACGATCATTGAGAGCGGGACGCTTCGCGTCAGCGGCGGTTCAGCGATCGGAGACAGCTCGCGGGTGATCCTCTCGAACGCTTCCGGAGCGATGTTTGACCTCGACGGGAGCAGCGAAACCATCGGCTCGCTCTCCGGTGGCGGTAGTGCCGGGGGCGATGTGACACTCGGAGCCGGCACGCTGACGGTCGGTTCGGATCATACCGACAGCACCTACGGAGGCATCATCTCGGGCACCGGAGCCCTGGTTAAAACGGGCGGCGGCACGCTGACGGTGACCGGCGCGCATACGTACAGCGGCGGCACGACGGTTTCGGGCGGTGAACTCCAGGGGACTACAACCAGCCTTCAGCAGGCGATCACCAACAACGCGATCGTCTCATTCGACCAGTCCTTCGCCGGCACCTACGCGGGGAGTATCACCGGTTCGGGTGATTTGATCAAGCGTGGTTCGGGAACGGTGACGCTGGCGGGGAACGTGAATCTCAGCGGCGGCACGGGAGTCGGGATCAACCGTGGGAGCATCCTCCTCGGCTCCGACAACGTCATAAGCAGCAGCACAAACCTGTTCGTCGGCGACGGCGCCAGCCTGAATATGGACGGGAAATCGGTTCGGATCAACGAACTGAGCTTCGACAATGGGATTGTTGATTTCGGGGCCGGCGACAACTTTTTTCTTTTCAACGACGCCGGAACACATGACGGCGTGTTGACGATGCAGAATTGGCAGGAGGCGTGGGCGGACAACCTGAACGGAGGGATTGCATTTGAATCCGGGGCTGGAAACGTCGGTTCCGATCTGCTGAACAGCATCTATTTCTCCGGACTCGGGTCCGGGGTGCTTGGCGATACGAACCAGAGCATCAGCGGCTATTCGGACAGCTGGAATTTCATTGTGGCCAACACGGAGCCCTTCTTCACATGGGACGGCGGCGGGAATAATAACAATTGGAGCACGGACGCGAACTGGGAAGGCGGTGTCGCGCCACCTTCCGACGACGCAACCACGCGCGTTGCATTTGACGGTGACCAACGCACGACCCCGTCCTTAAACGAGGATTTCACGATCAACGCACTGCGTTTCAACGAGAGTGCGGATGCGTTCACCCTGGATGCTGCCGGCAACCGCGAACTTACCATGGACGGGCCGGTCCCGAGCATTATCCAGATGTCTCCGAACGACCAGGTGATCAACCTCGGTATCATCATGGGCGGTACCACGGTGATCGACACGCTCGGGGGAGGGACGCTGACCGTCAACGGGGTTGTTTCCGGCGCCGGCGGAATCAGCAAAGTGGGCGAGCACACATTGATTGTGACCGGCGACAACACCTACTCCGGGCATACGACCGTCGCCGAGGGGGTTCTCAACATTCGTCACGGCAACGCGCTCGGCGCTGTCACCGCCGGCACCTCGGTCGAAGGGGGAGCACGATTGGAACTTCAGGACGGAATTGCCGTGGGCGACGAAGCGCTCAACCTCGAAGGAACGCTACGCAACGTTTCCGGCTCGAACATCTACGGCGGTGCCATCGCCGGAGATGGGCTGATCGACGTGCAATCGGGGACGCTCACCCTGACAGGTTCCTCGGACAACACGTTCATCGGTGACATCTCGATCGCCGAGGGCATGCTGCAGCTCAACAAGAGCGGCGTCGCGCTCGCCGTGTCCGGCGCCGTTTCCGTGGGAACCGGCACCGGGACCAGCACATTGAGTCTCCTCCGCCCGAATCAGATTGCGGAAGGGTCGGCGATCACCCTGCATGCGGCGGGATCACCGGTTTTTAACTTCAACGATAACAACGAGCGGATCGGCGCGCTCATCAGTGACAACGCAGCGGCTCAGGTGAACCTCGGTTCCGCCACGTTGACCGTCGGAGACGGATCCGATCGCACCTACGCAGGCGTCATCTCCGGGTCCGGCGAGCTTGTGAAAGAGGGCGGCGGTAACTGGACCCTCACCGGCGACAGCGATTACACCGGACACACAACCGTCGCCGATGGAGCCCTACGGATCCGCCACAGCAACGCCCTCGGAGCGGCCGGCGGTGGTGCGACGGTATCGGGCGACGCCCGTTTGGAGATGAGCGACGGCATCGCCGTCGGCGACGAACCCCTGTCGCTCTCCGGAACGCTGCGGAATGTATCCGACTCGAACCAATGGGGCGGGGCGATTTCCGGAAACGGGACGATCGATGTGGCGTCCGGTTCTTTGACGCTTTCGGGCGGTTCCGCGAACACATTTTCCGGGTCCACGCAAATAGGCGCCGGGGCCACCCTCGAGCTGAACAAGAGCGGAGGCGTTCAGGCTCTCGGCGGAGCGATCACGATCGGTGACGGTTCCGGAACGAGTACCGTGCGTTTGCAGGCTGCAGACCAGATTGCCAACGCCGCCGCACTCACGCTTTCGGAAGGCGGTACGCCGCTGTTCGACCTGAACAACCACAACGAGCGTATCGGTTCGTTGAGCAGCGCGAACGCCGACGCTTCGGTGACGCTCGGCAGCGGAACGCTGACGGTCGGGGACGGGAACAGCACTGCGTTCGACGGCGTGATCTCAGGGACCGGTGGATTCACCAAGACCGGGAGCGGCGCCCTGACGTTGAATAATCAGAACAGTTTCACCGGGACAACCACCGTGAACCAGGGAACGCTCAGTCTCGGTGTCACCGACGCTCTGAGCAGCTCGAGCAACCTGCATCTGGCTGGGGATTCGGCGCTGAGCCTCGGCGGAACGTCCTCATTGCGGGTTAACCAATTCAGCTTTGGGGATTCGACTCTCGAATTCGGTGCGACCGACGCGGACCTCTCGTTCCTCTTCGAGACCGACGGCGCAGCGAACGGCACGTTCCGGATTCGGGACTGGACCTTCGACGGATCCAACGCCATTGGCGTCAAGGTTGATTCCGTCGACCAGGACTTCCTCAACAACATGTTCTTTACCGGAATCGGTGTCGGCATCGGGGCGAATATCGCCGAGACCGCAACCACGGTTTCCGGGTACGGCGACTTTTTCCTGATCACCCCGATCGAGAGTTTTGTTTGGAGCGGCGGGACGAGTCCCCAGGGCGGAGGTCAGTCGAGTACCGTCAACTGGAGCGAGGATTCGAACTGGGAGGGCGGCGTCGGCCCCGGGACGGGAATGGTTCGACAGGCGATTATCATGGCCGGTTCGTCGAAAACCGAGAACAACATGGACAACGCGTACCGGACGAACAGCCTGGTCTTCCGCGACTCGGCGTTCACGATCAACAGCTCCACCCTTGATACGATCACCATCGGCGGAGGCGGGGTGCTGAACGAGGCGGAGGATCGTGATCAGACGATAAACGTGGCGGTGACGCTCAGCGACAGTCAGATTTGGAATGCCCAGGAGGGAAATATCACCGCTTCGAACACCGTCGACCTGCAGAATTACCATCTCACGCTCGACGGGGAGAACGATTTCACGTTCAGTGGGACGATCGACGAATCGGGAACCGGCACTCCCGGCCGCGTCACCCAGACCGGATCCGGCACCACCACGCTCAGCGGTTCCGAGGCCAACACCTACACCGGTCCGACCGTGATCGAGAACGGCGTTTTCCGGTTGGAGAAGGATGCAAACGTCACGGCGGTTGCCGGAAATGTCACGGTCAACACCGGCGGCACCCTCCTGCTCGCCTCGACCGAACAAATTGTCGATACAGCGAATATCACGCTCGGAGGCGGAACGATTCAGATCGGCGGCAATATCACCGAGACGATGAACAATCTGACCCTCACCGCCGATTCCGTGATCGATTTCGGGGGGGGCGATGGAATTTTGGAGTTCAACGATTTCATCTTTTCCGACGGGACCGACGACTACACCCTGACCGTGCGCAATTGGACCGGCAACATCGGTGTGAACGGTGGAGGCGGCCCCGATCAGCTCGTCTTCGGAACCGAACTGACCGAAAACCAGCTTGCCCAGATCCGGTTCGAAGGATACGACCCGAGTATCCAGCTCGACGACCTGGAGGTGGTTCCGATTCCCGAGCCGGGTGCGGTTGCCGCCGGAGTCGGATTGCTTGGGTTGCTCGGATGGCGTGAACGCCGGCGCTTGCGGGCTCTTCTGGGCGATAGAGTCCCATTCTTGAGCAGGCAGGAGTAGGACCCGGCACGCGAGGCGCGGGTGTACCCATTGAACGGATTTGTGGCGTCGCCCATCCCGGGGTTCAGAGGGGACATGACAGCGCGCCCCAAGGTTGCAGATCCCGCAAAATTTTATTGCTCTTACAGAGAGGCTGGTGCACGTTTCCACAGGTGAATCCACGGAGAATGCCATCGCTTTTCCCGTCCAACCGCCACCGGTTCGCATGGGAGAGCTAATCAAGCACGAGTGCGGGATCGCCCTGATCCGCCTGAAGAAGGATCTGCAGTTCTACGAGCAGAAGTATGGATCCGCCCTGTACGGCTTCAACAAGCTGTTTCTGCTGATGGAGAAACAGCACAACCGCGGTCAGGACGGGGCGGGGATCGGCTGCGCGAAGCTGAACATGCCGCTCGGCAAAGCCTACCTGTTCCGCGAGCGAACCCTGGAAGACGACTCGCTCGAGCGGCTGTTCGGGCGCGAAATGGCGCGTTTCGAACGATTGGTCGGCTCCGGCGCAATCATGCCGGCCTACGCACCCAGCGTAAAGGAGCATTTCGACTTCGGCGGCGAGGTGCTGATCGGACACCTGCGCTACGGCACGAGCGGTGCATTCGATCGGAGCAGTTGTCATCCCTACTTCCGCCGCAGCAACTGGCCCACCCGCAATTTGATGATCCTGGGAAATTTCAACATGACCAATACCGCGGAGTTGAACCGCAGGCTCACCGATCGCGGGCAGCATCCGATTTACGAGACCGATACGCAGACAGTGCTCGAAGAGATCGGGTTTCATCTCGATGAGGCCCACCAGGAACTCTATCACCAATACCGGGATGCAGGACTCAGCGGCAAAGAGATTCAGTCGCGCATCAGTGCGAATCTCGACCTGCCCGCGATCCTTCATGAGAGCGCCTCAATCTGGGACGGAGGGTACGCCATCGTCGGGCTGGTGGGAAATGGCGACTCGTTTGTGATTCGCGACCCGCGCGGGATCCGTCCCGCCTACTACTTCGAGGATGACGAAATCGTCGCGGTCGCCTCGGAACGGGTCGCGCTGATGAGCGTTTTCGATAAGAGCAGGGAGAGCATCCAGGCGGTTCGTCCCGGGCACGTTCTCTTGGTTTCGCATGATACCACGGTACGCGAGGCGCCTTTCCACGATCCGTTGCCGCCAGCATCCTGTTCGTTTGAGAGGATCTACTTTTCGCGCGGAAACGATCCGGAGATCTACGAGGAGCGCATGCGCTTGGGAGGGACGCTGTGCGATCAGATTCTAGAAGCGATCGACAACAACCTTGTCGATACGGTTTTCAGCTTCGTACCCAATACCGCCGAGATCGCGTATTACGGGTTGCTGCGCCGCTTGCGCGAAATCCGCCGTGACGCGGTCAAGGCCGCCGTTCTCGAGGCACAGAAGAACGGTCCGCTCTCCGAGGCGTTGATCGACAATCTGATCATAGGCAACTGGCCCCGCAGCGAGAAAATCGCGCACAAGGACATCAAACTGCGGACCTTTATCTCGCAGGAAGTCGGGCGCAGCAAACTGGTCAGTCACGTGTACGACATCACATACGGTGTTCTCGAACCGAAGGATACTCTCGTGGTGCTCGATGATTCCATCGTGCGCGGGACGACGATGCGGGAGTCGACCCTCCGGATTTTATCTCGTACCAACCCGAAGAAGATTATCATCGTTTCGACGGCGCCACAGATCCGCTACCCGGATTGCTACGGAATCGACATGAGCGAGATTGGGAAATTTGTGGCGTTTCAGGCGGCGGTGGCGCTCCTGAAAGAGTCCGGGCGCGATTACGTTCTGCGCGATATTTATTCCGCCTGCATCCGGGAAGTGGCAAAGCCTCGCGCGGAGCAAATCAACCTCGTCCGCGGTGTTTACGAGCCCTTCGAGCCGGAGGAGATCGCCGCCAGGATCGCCGAACTGGTGCGCCCGCCTGACCTGGAATGGCAAGGTGAGATTGAGATCATCTTCCAGACTATCGAGAACCTTCACCAGGCCATTCCTGACCACTCCGGCGATTGGTATTTTACCGGTCACTACCCCACGCCCGGGGGGACCGCCGTCGCCAATCAAGCGTTTATTCATTATCACGAAAAACGGGATGGCCGTTCGTATTGAGCGAATCCCAGGCGCGCGGACCGATTCCACACAGTTATGGCACAACAACAGAAAGCATACGTTCGGGCCGGCGTAGATATCGCCCTCGCCGATCGCCTCCTGAACCGGGCGAAACCGGCACTGAAGCAAGCGACGAGGCCTGAAGTCGTCGGTGGCATCGGGGCATTTGGGGGCCTCTTTGATATCTCGCGCCTGAAGCACCGCCATCCCGTCCTGGCCTCGAGCACGGACAGCGTGGGGACGAAGCTCAAGGTCGCCACTTTGGCCGGACGACACGACGGGGTGGGGCGCGACATCGTGAATCACTGTATGAACGACATCGCCGTGATGGGGGCCGAACCGCTCTACTTCCTCGATTACTTCGCCTGTAACAAGCTCGATTCCGCGGTGTACCCCGCGGTGTTGCGAAGCGTCGCGCGGGCCTGCCGCGACGGAAACTGTGCGCTCCTCGGCGGCGAAACCTGCGAGCTTCCCGGTGTCTACGCCGAAGGCGAGTACGATCTGGTCGGGACGGTCACCGGATGCGTCGACAAGCCTCGGATCGTTTCAGGGCGGGCTATTCGCGCCGGCGACCTGATCCTTGGGGTCGCTTCCAATGGACTTCACACAAACGGGTATTCGCTCGCCCGCCGAATTGTATTCGAGACGCTCGCGATGTCCGCCGGAGACCCTGTCCCCGGCACGCGGACTGCTGTGGGCGCCGCGCTCCTCAAGCCGCACCTCAATTATGCCACCGCGCTGGTGGACCTCTTCCGGACGTGCAATACCGGGCGGCGTGCGGACGTTCGCCGCGGAAACGCGATCTTCGGCGCCGCGCATATTACCGGAGGTGGGCTGACCGGAAACCTGCCGCGGGTTCTCCCCGAAGGCCTTTCTGCGGAGATTGATACCGGATCCTGGACGGTCCCGCCCCTTTTTCGCTTTCTCGCCCGAGAGGGGAAGGTCGACTTTGAGGAGTGCTATGAAGTTTGGAACATGGGTATCGGACTGGCGCTTGTCCTCGATCCCGGTTCGGCGGACTCCGTGATTCGGCGATTGCGACGGCACCGGCACCGGGCTCGGGTGATCGGGATTGTGCGCAAGGGCGGGGCAGGCGTTGTTCTGTAAGCTGTTCCGTCCTGGAATCGGTTGAGAGTTTGAAAGGGGACTTGCATCGACATAGGGATCGGTCTTGTGTGTTCCGCCTATGCGAATTCGAGCATTTCAAGGATTGCGTCCACGCGAGGACGTTGTAGAGCGAGTCGCCTCGTTGCCTTACGATGTGGTGACAACCGAGGAGGCGAGGGAGCTTGCATCGGCGAATCCACTGTCGATGTTGCATGTCGTGCGGCCTGAGATCGACCTTCCGATCGGTAGCGATCCGTACTCGAACGAGGCGTATGCCCGGGCGGTGGAGAACTTTCGCCGTATGCAGGGCGAGGAGGTACTCGTGCGCGAAACCGAGCCGGTGCTCTATCTGTACGAGCAGGTGATGGGGTCGCATCGTCAACGTGGAATCGCAGCGCTTTGCTTTGTGGAGGACTACGAAGATGATCGCATCAAGAAACATGAGAAGACCCGTCGCGATAAGGAGGACGATCGGACACGGCTGACCAGTGACCTTTCCGCGAATCCTGGACCGGTTTTTCTCGCGTACCGTGATCGGCCGGAGATCGATCGGTTGGTCGAGGGCATTGCGCGCGACGAACCGCTCGTGGATTTCGTGACGCCCGACGCCGTGACTCACCGGGTATGGCGAATTTCCGATCCGGCGCCGTTCGTGGATGCGTTTCAACCGGTCCCCTCGTTTTATGTTGCTGACGGGCACCACCGCGCCGCGAGCGCGGCGCGCGTCGGGAAGGAGCGCGCAGCTGCGAACCCCCGCCACACGGGAGAGGAAGATTACAATGCGTTTCTGTGTGTGCTCTTCCCCGGTTCCCAGCTGAATATCCTGCCGTACAACCGTCTCGTTCTCGATTTAAACGGGTTGACGCCGGAGGCGCTCCTCGCCCGGGTCCGAACCGTCGCGGAGGTTGAGGCGAACGGGCCGCCACAGCCGCATCGAACCGGGGAGATCAGCATGTACCTCGACGGGGCCTGGTACCGGCTGCGCTTTCGTCCGGATGATGGCCTCGATCCGGCCGCCCGCCTCGATGTGAGTCTCCTGCAGGAGAGCATCCTGGCTCCCTTCCTGAATATCGCCGATCCTCGCACCAGCGAACGCATTACATTTGTCGGTGGAATTCGGGGAGTCGAGGCTCTGACCGGTCCGGTCGACGCGGGCAAAGCCGCGGTGGCGTTCGCGATGCACCCGGTCGCGATCGACGAGCTGATGAGCATTGCCGATGCCAATCAGATCATGCCGCCGAAGAGCACCTGGTTCGAGCCGAAGCTGCGCTCAGGTCTGTTTATCCATACATTCGAACCCGCAGCGGAGTAGGGAGGGACGACAGGAAACCGCTCAACGGCGGTTCCGTTCCGTTACCCAGGCAGGTCGAATGGAGTCGCTTGCTCGACGTCGTCGTCGACAGGTTGGTTTTTCAGCTTGGCCCGGATCTCAAACAGATCGCGACGCCGGTCGAGACGGGGTGTTACGGAGCCCTCGGATCGCGAGCGATAGAGGTCGTCGATATCGAGGTCGGTGACCAACAGGGTTTCCACGTTCGAGTCGGCCTGCGCCTGGATCCCGTCCCGTGCGAACTCGAAATCGGACGGAGTGAAAACGGCCGCCTGGCCGTAATGAATGTCCATGGCGGGGACGGAGGGAAGATTTCCAATGATCCCGGTGGTGACAACGTAGATTTGATTCTCGATGGCGCGCGCCTGTGCGCAATAACGGACGCGCAGGTATCCCTGGCGGTTGTCGGTGCAGTATGGAACGAAGATGATTTCCGCCCCTTGATCGGCGAGGTAACGGGCGGCTTCCGGGAACTCTATGTCGTAGCAGATGAGAACACCGATCTTCGTCTTCGGAGTCTGTAGGAGCATCATTTCGTTGCCCCCCGAAATACCCCAGTATTTCCGCTCTGCCGGAGTGATGTGAAGCTTTGGCTGGGTGGAGAAACTGCCGTCCGGTTGAAAAATGAAACTGGAGTTGTAGAGGCGCTGATTCTCCTCCAGCGGATGGCTTCCTGCGACGATGTAGAGTCCATGCTTTCGCGCGAGAGATCCCATAAGCTCGATAAAGGGCTGGGTGAATGCCGTGAGCTGGCGGATCCCTTCCAGCGGGGCGAGCACGTCAAGGTGGGAGAGCAGCTGGACTGAGAAGAACTCGGGGAAGACCACGAAGTCGGAACGATAGTCCGCCGCAGTGGTTGTGAAATACTCCACCTGTGCGGCGAACTCGTCGAAGCTGTTGATCTTGCGGACCTGATACTGGACGCAGGAGACCCGTACCTTGGTGCGCGCCTCCCGTTCCGGAGTGTAGTCCGGGTTGAGCCATTCGAGCAGTGCCGCGTGATTGCGCCCGCGTCGATCGCGCAGGAAATTGCGAAGAATCCCGCGCAGGCTCAACTGCTCCCGGAAGTGGAACTGCAGCACTTCGTCTCGGATCTCCTCGTTCTCAACCCGCTGCACGTACTCCTCCGGGCTGAGGCGGTCGGCGTAATCGCAGTAGTTGTACAGGCGGCCCCCTGCGAGAATCCGACGCAGATTGCGCGACCGGCACAGTTTCCGGCGTGCCTGGTAGATCGCTCGCCCCGCACCCTGATTGCGGGCGTTGGGATGCACGAAAATATCGGCGGCGTAGAGCGTATCGCCCTGGCGGTCGTGGTTGTGGAAGAAACCGCCGTCGGTGATTCCGGCGAAGGTGTGGTTGCGCAGCGGGTCGAGTCCCATCGCCACAATCAACGCGGCGGATCCGCCCACCACCGCGCCATCTCTTTCGACAACGATCTGTCCCTCCGGGAAAACCCGCATGTGGTTGCGCAGTTGTGCTTCACTCCACACCACATTCTCTTCGCCGGACTCCGGGTAACAGAGTCGGTTCAACGCGACCAGATCCGGAATGTCGCGCATTGTCGCCTCACGAACCAGAAGCGTTCCGTGCTTGCCCTCGTATTCAAAGGGTTCCATGCGAACACAGTGTGATCTGAATCCTGCTTGTTGCAAGCATGGCTCCAGGCGTATTCGGGATTGCCGGGGAGAGCATTACGGCCCGGCGGTGGTGTGCCGGAGATGGCCGTGCTTGTTGAAATACGCTTCGAAAACGGCGCGCGCGATCGGTGCTGCCGTGCTGCCTCCGTGATAGTTGTCGTGGGGATCGCTACCCTCGATCATCACCGCGATGGCGATACGCGGATCATCCACCGGCGCGAATCCGACGAACCAAGCGAGCGTGAGCGGTTGGCCGCCGGGCCGCACCTGGGCGGTTCCGGTCTTCCCGGCGATTCGGACCCCGGGAATCGCAACCGGGCGGCTGGTGCCGTCCATTGTTGAGCGTTCCATTCCGGCGATGATCTGGAATTGATCCTCGGGGGAGAGCGCGATTGCCTCGCCGCGATGGTCGATGGAATCAGGATTCCCGACACGGCGCAACGTCGGGACGGTGCGGGTCTCGCCCCGGGCAAGGGAGGCTGTGAAGGAGGCCATCTGCAACGGGGTCACAAGTAGAAATCCCTGACCGATTGAGAGGTTGGCTGTGTCCCCAGGGAACCAGCGCTCGTTGCGGTTTTGTGACTTCCAGTCCCGGTCAGGAACGTTGGGGCGTCGGCTTTCGCCCGGGAGTTCAATGCCGGTAGGCGCGTCGAATCCGAAATTCCGGGCTTCCCGGGAGATGGCGTCCACTCCGGCTTCGAGGCCTTTCTGGTAGAAGAATACGTTGCAGGAGGCGCTGATCGCCTCGACGAGGTCGACCGTGCCGTGTCCCGTGCGGATATGGCACTGAAACCGCCGATTCCCGACTACATGGTAGCCGGGACAGTCCACCTCGGTTTCGGGTGTGATGTGACCGAGGCGCTGGCCGGCGATGGCGGTAACGAGTTTGAAGGTCGATCCGGGGGGGTAGAGCCCCTGAATCGCGCGATTCAGCCACCCTCCGCTCTCGCGGATCTCACGGTCCACCCGGTTTGACAGAAACGGAGAAAGATCGTTCAGATCGAACGCCGGGCGGCTGGCGATAGCGAGAACCTCACCGGTGCGGATATCGAGGGCGATCACGGTTCCGGTGTATCGATCAAGCCGATCTTCGGCCGCCCATTGCAGGTCGAGATCGAGGCTGGTGTACAGATCATTCCCTTTGACCGGAGGGCGATGGTCCGTGCGCCGGTACTGAAACCCGCTCGGATCGACGACCCAGATCTCGCCTCCGGCGGTCCCTTGCAGGTGATCCTCGAACGCCCGTTCCACGCCGCTGCGGCCGGCCTTTCCCTTGAAGCGAAACGTGGTCAGGTCCGCTCCGGGAACGCCTTCGTCGGATACATCGTCTGTTGCGGTGACGAATCCCAGCGCATGAGCCGCAGCGTGCCCATGCGGGTAATGCCGAGCGTAGTCGGTGATCACCTGCACGGGTGAGTCGACCGGAATCTGTTCGATGAGCCGGGCGTATTCCTCCGCCTGGAGATCATGGATCAGGGGAAGCGGGAGCAGGAGGTTCTGTGCGAAGTGCCGTTCGATACGACGGTTCTCGACGCTTTCCTCCCGTTGAAGGACTGCGTTGACTTGGTCCATATAACCCTGGACGACCCGCTGACGGGCTTTCACCTGCAACTGGTTGCGGTCGACATTCTCGCCGGAATCGCGGGCCTGGCGTACGAGAGTGAGATACTCCTCGCGAAAAGCCGGGCGCAATTCATTGAGGTAGACAACCGCGGAGAAGAGCGGGCGGTTCCCGACGAGGAGGCGTCCGTCGCGGTCGAGGATGTCCCCCCGAGGTCCCGGGATCAGGATGCGCCGGAAATTCTGCTGCAGTTCCTGCTCGCGATAGGTGTCGCCGAGATGGATCTGGCGATATGCCAACCCGCTTGCCAGGACGATGACCACAAGCGCGACAATGACCATGATCAGGCGCAATCGAGGATTGCCCGAGCTGTATGTTTCAAACTCCACTGGTGATAGTGTGTATCATAGTCCGCAACGCAGCCGGATCAAGCCCATCTCCGAATTCGCTCCGGATCATGTCGAACGGTGCAGTTCGGCGGAGAGATCGATTCCGCATCTCTGAAAATACCACTTCTGGAAGCTGATCCAGAACGGCGTCACCAGAAGCACCACAAGGAGCGAAACGAGGGCGTCTGTGGCGACGCGCACCCAGACGGTGGCCGTGCCCGTGCTGAGAAGCGTCGGTGCATGGAGGGCGCTGTAGTAGACCAGGAAAACACAATTGAGTGCGAGTGCCACAAGGCGGATGTGCGAGGTCATTTCGCGGTGCAGCCGATTTCGAAATACCGCAATGAGTCCGGCCGCCCCGAGGTAGGGTAGGATACCCACCCCGTACGGAACCGGCCGGATCGCATCCGACAACATGCCCAGAAGGATCGCCAGGAGGAGGACGTGCCGCAGCCGCAGGTAGAAACCGGCGAAGACGATGAACAGGGCGTCGAGAACCAGGTGGAGCCCGTGTGGAGCGATCCACACGTTGCATTGATACAACGCCAGCGCGAGGATCGCGTTGAGAAGGAGGACGATGAGCAGGCGGTTTTTGAACAGCGGGGTCATGCCTGGGGCATTCTGTGACAACAATGTGTGAACTGCACGAAGGAATCATCGTTCATGACCCTGCGGAAAAGCAAACCTATTGACGGAGTTCTCAATACCGGTCATGCGGTAATGCGTGGACGCGCGACGGCATCGAAGGGGCGGGCGGTGGTTTTTCGCCGCGCTTGCCGGGGTTCTTATGACGCTGGCAATAGGATCTCTGCTCTCCGGCAGTGTGGCGATTGGTTCGGCCGATGCATGGCGTCTGATGGTATGGCGG